>Ga0307509_10005905_pt1 | contig 16755 bp, 15 predicted proteins | sample 10_EM_MG_FD_202245 | JGI IMG/M metagenome (GOLD analysis project Ga0307509, IMG submission 202245) | Populus trichocarpa ectomycorrhiza microbial communities from riparian zone in the Pacific Northwest, United States - 10_EM | ecosystem: Host-associated > Plants > Roots > Unclassified | place... | reverse complement strand
CACATCAATCCTCTCCTTCACATACTTGTATCCAGTACCTGTAAGGATTAATTTACAGCACTTTTGTTAGCCCTTCTGGTTCATATGAAAGACACCACTATTAAAAACTAAAGATTATAGTTAGTTTTGTAACTGACCTTCACCAAAATTAACTTGCTTGATGGATCCAGGCCCTCCATCTCCTTCAAGAAGGGCTAAACTCTCAATAACCCCTGGCACAGCCTTAGGAATGAGATGGTTACCATCAAGGACAAAAGCCTTGAATATTTTGGCTGGAGGGATTGATAAAGCTATCTCTTTTTCACAAGTGATGACACCCATTATTCACCTGGACTTTGAAAATGAGCCAATAAAGAGAAAAAATAAATTGAAGATAATGTGAGAAGCAGAGCTGGTACTTATAGATTAGATGGTGTTAACATCACCTACAACACTAAATAAATGCAAGATAACCATCTAGGTGGTGATTCAGTGGTAAGAACTTGGGATCAAGAGGTTTGCTCTCTCTGTGGTCTCAGGTTCGAGCCATGTGGTTGCTCATATGATGGCCACTGAAGGCTTATATGGTCATTAACTTCAGGGCCCGTGGAATTAGTCGAGGTACACGCAAGCTGGTCCGGACACCTACATTAAACTAAAAAAAAAATAAGTGCATAATTATTATGTGAAGGGCTAAGAAAGTGAGTAATTTAAGCAAAATATCATTATGATGTGAAATTCGAGGATTTTATTGATGTTTTAAACTTACCTAACGAGTTCTTGTCATGTTGTGATGGTTTTCATGGTGGTTCATGCACCATTGAACATGTACAAAGTACAAAGATACACGTGTTTGTGCTTGAAGCAGAAAAACTGTCTGCAGCACGAGAAATAAATAATTTCAGATTTTATGCTCGCACGCTATAACGAGCTTTTGACATGCTTATATGTTGTCCTAGACTTATAAAAAAAATAAAAAATTCATATTGTAAAATAATGTTGCAATCTATAATATTTTTAAAAAAAAATTACAAAGATAATTGAAAAAAAACATAAAAAAAAACGAAAGGAAAAAAAACTATGTAGAAAAACACTGTAGCAATCTATAGTGTTTTGTGAGGAAATATACAGTTGTAATTCTCAACCATCTCAATATTAAAAAAATAAAATTGACAAAGACAATTTTAAAAAAAATCATAACAAAAAAAACCATGTGAAGAATGATTGTAGCACTCCACAAGGTTTTAAAGAGAAAAAAAAGTACAAAGCTAAATTCTCAACCAGCTTAATATTAAAAAAATAAAAGCAACAAAGAAAATTTAAAAAAAAATCATATAAAAAAACAAAATCATAAAAAAAACAAAATAAAAAATACCCATGTAGGGAAACACTATAGCAATCCATAATGTTTTGTGAGGAAATCTACAGTTGTAATTTTCAACCAGCTCAATATTAAAAAAATAAAATCGACAAAGATAATTTTGGAAAAAATCATTAAAAAAAAACATAAAAACCATGTGGGGAAACACTGTAGCAATCCACAATGTTTTAAAGAAGAAAACTACAAAACTAAATTCTTAACCATCTCGATATTAAAAAAATAAATTCAACAAAGATAATTTTAGAAAAAAAAACATATGAAAAAATATTGTAGCAAAACAAAAACCATTTGGAGAAACACTATAACAATCGACAATGTTTCAAAGAAAAAAACTATAAAGCTAAATTCTCAACCAGTTCAATAGTAAAAAAAATAAAATCGACAAAGATAATTTTGAAAAAAAACACAAAAACAAAAAAAAATGAAAAAAATAATAATTTTGAAAAAACAAAAACATGTGGGGAAAGCTACAGTACTTTCCCCACGCGTTTTAGAGTATTAGTTAATAAATTAAATTGTATCACTCATAACTTATTTGTGAATTATTCCTTAAATTTTATTTTTTTTCCTTCCCCATAAAAAAATAATAAATAAATAATAATAGCTAGAAGACCGGCAATGTGGCAAAAGTGGGTTGAGGAGGATTTCATAAATAAAAAAAATCAAGCTACAATTTTGAATAGAGTTGGGAGCCTAATTGTATCCTATTGTACGCAAAATTGGAGAGACAATGCAGATTCAAAGGTAAAATTAAATCATTATTGAATGAATTTGCATAAAAATTAAGTCTAAGGATATACTTTAATTTTTAATATGCCAATTTGATTTAATCATGGACCAAATTAAAAGTTTAATTATATTTAAGAATTAATTTGGGTCCAATTAAAGGATTTAATGAGGTGCAAGGACTTATTTATACTTTAAATAGGTCAAATTAATTTTATTAGGAGCTTAATTGGTGAAAATTTAAGTTTGATAGCTCAATTTGGGCTTAATTGTGAAAATTGAAATTTTAAGAGACCAAATTTAATTTTTATAAAGTCAATTGGTTGAAATCAGGGGTAAAATCACAAGAAATTAGAAGTTTGGGGTCAATTAAAGGCTAAATTGAAGAAATTCACAGCTAAGAACTTTTTAGCAAAAGGTGTCGAACCTTGGGGACCCAATTGGTTGAAATTAGGGGTGAAATTGAAGAGAATTAAAAGTTTAATAGTCGATTGAGGGTCAAATTGCATAAATCAAAGGCCAAGGACCAAAATGAAAAAGGCGTTAAAATCCAGGGCTAACATTAAAGTTCGACAAGGGCAAAATTGCACAAAATTGAAAGTCTGAAGTCAATCAGTGGTGTAATTGAGAGAAATCACAAATTAATGGACTAAATTGAACTTTACCAAAACGGCACCGTTTTGGTTACTGTTCATCTTCTTCTTCATTTTGCCTGAAAAAACTGTCTATGAGGCTACTTTTCAAAGGCATTTAATGCTTCTTCTCTTTATCAAATTTGACAAAACATACACCAAAATGATAGCCTAACATTTGACTACACCCTGGTATAGTCCTTCATGGTTGATTGACACCACAAACGCGATGGTGCTGCCCTAAAGAGGTCAACTCAAGCAATCTTGAGTTGTCAAAATCTGATAGTTCATGATGGCAACTTTGAATTTACGGTTGGGATCCTTCTGGTTCGAATCAAGAGCCAAGATTTGACACCAGTAAAGACAAAATATCTCTCTTTCACCCCCCCTATAAATAGAAGTGGATTCCATGTCCTGAAGAGGAAGAAATGAGAGCCCAAAGATGGTAAAAAAATCAACCCTCATCCCAGGTTATTCTCACCAGTCAACCTCTTCTTTCTCTCATCGTTTTCTCCAACCACCACCACCTCTGCACCATCATGACTGTCAGCTCCTCCTCTAACAAATGTCAGCCTCCACCATCATGCACAGCTAGCAACACCCCCTAACTCAGGTAACTTTCTTCTTCTTTCTTCTTTCTTCTTTCTTCTTCTTCCCCTCTGCTTCTGCAGTTGTTGCATGCAGAATTCATTCTGCATGCAACAGCAAAGTTAATTAATATGGTTGTTGGCACGGGCCTAGGATAGACCCGTTTTGGCCTAACCCAGGCCCTAAAAAATAAAAAGTTCAGGTCTGTTAGGCTTCTTGTCAGCCCAACCTAACCCGATTGGGTTCAGCCGAGATGGCTGGGTTGAGTTTAGCCCAATATATATAAAAAAAAATATTAAAAAAAAACTTCAAATTTTTCAAAGGGCATTTGAAAAATATTTATGGGTTCCCCACATGTTTTTCCAATAATTTTGCATATTATCGGGTTATATATTTACATTGTAAGATACAGATCCAATATTAAAATACTTGGTTTTCTCCCAAAAGTTTCTTAAAAAATAAAAAATTTTAAAAAAAATTAAAAAAATTAAATTAATTTCATCTTTCAAAAAAACAAAAAAAATATTTTGTTTTCGTGTATACGACCAAATCTTAGAAGGTTTTTCATGCATATTTTCTAAAAGATAAAAATCACATTTTTATCATGTTTTAAAAAATACAAAAATAAATATCGTAACTAGTTTATTATTATTCATTAGGGTTTGGTCAAAATATCAAAAATCCTTCAACAATTATTTTATTTAATTAATATATGTAGTGTTAGGATTTAGATGTATACTTTAATACTTGGGGTATAAAATTACATTGTAAAGTATGCCCTCGGGTATTAAAGATACAAAGTACAAAGTAAATGCAATGCTAAAATTTAAAACCTTAGAACGGTTAGCATTTAACCCGATAAGGTAAAGACTTCCTCACGAAGGGAAGATTTGCCTTCAACCTTAGACGAGACCAACAAATAGAAACTTGACCTAGAAAAACAGTCAAGCAACAATGTAGCTTACCTCAGGTAGGGTGCACTAGGGGTGATGTGTATTTTCCTTGCACAACCAATCCTTTACTCAAACTCTCGCAGACCATGGGTTTCCTAGTAACCCTAAATACTAGGTGGCGACTCATGAACCTTATAATCATAATTTTATGATTATATCCAAAACCCATCTTCACACATATCTCAGGAGGCGGGCCCGTCATGCGCGCCCATCGACAACTAACATTGTAATTTTATTAAAAATATGGCTTAATTTAAAACTGAGTGTATGTTTTAAAGAAGATGTAGAAAGAGTGTTTCAATGTAAATTCACCTCAATATTATTACTATGATTTGGTGTCTAATTTATACAGATTTTATACTCTAATAAAGGAATTACAGTAGGCTAAATAAAGAAGAATACAAGTTTGTTGGCTAGAATTATGCAACTCAGATTATGGTAATCAGTAGTACTAGTTTTGGTAAGAATTTACATGATTGTAGGCTAAGAATCTTGTGGATTTGCTTGAGAGTAATCTGCCTCGATACACCCCCTCAAAATTGAGTTGCTATCAACAAAGGCAATTTTGCCTCTGAGTAGTTCTATTCATTGCCGAGAAATATGCTTTGTCAATCAATTTGTCATCTAGTCTTAAGTGTGTACATGTCTAACTTGAAGAGTGCCTCTTGGAACCAAATCGCGGACAAAATGGAGATCAACTTGGATATGCTTCATCCTTGAATGTTGAACAGGATTTAAACTCAAATGTGTAGCTCTACGATTGTCATATAGCAATAATGGATGGGAGTGGAACTTGAAGTGTAGTTCTTGGAGAAGGGAATGTATCCATATAATTTCAGAGGTTGTAGTAGCAAGGACCCTATACTTAGCTTCAGTTGATGACTGTGCCACAGCACGTTGTTTCTTTGAGCTTCATGAGATTGGATTAGAACCTAGAAAGCTTATGTAAGCGAAATGGAGGTTTAATCATCAAGGTTGCTTACCCAGTCAACATAGAAAAAAATGGTAAGGTTGGGATATATCCTACGAGTTAGCTTAAGACCATGAAATATGGTTTGCTTTAAGTGGTACAGCATTCTCTTAGTTGTTATTCAGTGGGTTTGAGTTGGTTTATGCATGAATTGGGACAACTTATTCATGACGAATGACATGTCTAGTCTAGTGAGGGAGAGGTATTGAAGGCTTCCCAAAACCATTTTGTATTCAATGCCATCAAAGGAAGCAGTACCATCATGGAGCTTGAGAAGCAAGCTTGTGGAAAGAGGAGTACAGATTTCTTTAGCACCAATCATCTTTGTATTATGCAATAAATCATGAATGTACTTATGTTGGGATAAGAATATGTCATCCTGAGTGGGTAGGACTTCCACTCCTAAGAAATAATATAATGTACCTATATCTTTCAATGAAAATTTCCAGCCAAGTTGGTCAATAATGGAACACATAAATTGTGAGATATTGCCAATGATAACAAGGTCATCCATATATATTAGAGAATAGTATATAGTGTTATTATGAGAATAAACAAACAAAGAGGAATTTACTTTTGAATTAGCAAAACTAAATTGAAGCATAGTAGTTTTTAGAGCTAAATACCATACTGAGGGGCTTGTTTAAAACCATAAATAGCTTTGTTGTGTTTACAAACATGGTCAGGTTTAGATAAATCCTTAAAGCCTAGTGGTTCCAACATTTAAATCATCTCACTAAGTTTCCCATGTAGAAAAGCATTGTTCATGTTCATTTGACAAAAATCCTATCCATTCATCACAACAATTGACAAAAAAATCTAATTATGACTAGTTTAATGACAGGACTAAAGGTCTCCTTGTAATCAACTCTCAGTTGTTGGTGGTAGCTTTTAGCCATAAGTCTAGCATTAAACCTATCCAATGACCTACCAGTTTTGCGTTTCACCCTTAGAACCCATTTACAACTAACTGGATGGCAATTATTTGGTGGGGAGACTAATTCCCAAGTTTTATATCTCATAAGGGTAGTGAGCTCGTGAGAACGCAAGTGAGATATGGCCTCACGCTAGTGAGGTTCAGAGACAGCTTGACTCACACATATGGGTTAAATGGTCTCAGGTGAGGGATGTTTGGTGATAGAATGTAATTGTTTAGGCTTGTAGATTTGGTTAATGGATCGAGTGGTCATGTTGTAGGTTCTAAAGGTGGAATGGTATTGAGGTTGTGTGGGATGATGGGGAGGAGGGTCTAAATAATATGTTGAACTATTACCTAGGTCTGAAGATGGGATGATGGTAAAATTCTAATTGGGTAATAAAACAAGATAAGTAAGGTGTGGAGGCCCTGAAGGTGTAGCATGGGAACCCAAATTCAATGGACAAGATAAATCAACAAATAAAGAGATACAAGGAGTACTTAGAGTTGCAGTGATAATAGTGACAACATCTGTTGAGGGCACTGATGGCGAAGAGAGCATCACGGGTGGCACAGGGACAAGAGGTGTGTATGGAGTCTAAGAGAGAATTAAGAGAGGGTAGTGACCTGGAGAGGAATGGGCTTTGGTTAATAGGTTTTGGGCCTCATCAAATAGAACATATCGTGAAGTATAGACACAACGTGTTTTTGGATCAAGGCATCAGTATGCATTTTGAGATAAGGAATAGCTTAGAAAGATGCAGGGATTGGATTTGGGCTTTATCTTATGTTTGTTGTATGGTTTAGTAAGAGGACAGCATAGATAGCCAAATTTTCTCAATTTGAGATAATTTGGCTTCTAGCCAAAAAGAGTTTGGTTTGGGGATTTATTTTGGAGTAACAAAGTGGGTTGATGATTTATAAGATACACGGTCATTTTAAAGGCATGTAGCCAATAGGAGAGAGGTAAATAGGCATCATGAAGCAATATGAGACCAGTTTTCACAAGATGACGATGATGTCGTTTAAAGATGCCCTTTTATTAAGGTATATGTGGAGCGATAATAAAATGACTAATACCATATTGAGAGAGAAAATATTTTAAGCTCACATGTTCACCCCTATTATCTGAGTATATGGTTTTAATTTTGCATTAGAACCGGTTTTCTACTAGTTTTTAAATTATGGAAAAATTATCACAATCCTGACCTTTATTTCCATGGAATAAAACCATATGTATTTAGTGTGATGGTCAATAAAAATTATATAATAATGAGAACCATCGAGACCAACACAATGAGCGGGATCCCAAATATTTATATGGATGAGTTTAAAAGGTGCATTGCATTGCTTGAGAGACTAGTGAAACCAAATGGAAGTTTATGAGCTTTATTGATTGAACATGAGGAACATAAAAAAGATTCTTTGTTTGGTGTGACCAAAAGTGAAAAATTATGAACAACATTGTGAACTATATTTTAGGACGGATGACCAAGATGTTTGTGCCACTCATCGATAAAGGTTCTTTCGTGCACGTTAGCAACCATTTAAAGGGAAGATGCCACCAATGATTCCAAGAAGACATAAACACTATTTTCACATGCACCTTTTACTAGATTCTCCCATGATATCTTATCCTTCACAAGAAAAAAAATTGAAATTCAATCAGTGCATTATTTTGTGATGTAAAGTGATGCATAGAAATAAGATTTTTGCAAAGATTTGGGACACATCGTGTATCTTTGAGAATGAAAGTTTTTTTGGGTGATTTTAGAGCTAAAGATCATGTGTGAGACAGTCAAACTTAAACCATCACTAACTATAACTTTATTAGTTGCATCATATTCTAAATGAATTGATAGATTATTAAGATCACCAGTGATGTTGTGGGACACTGCGGAATCCATGAGCCATTTGTTGTCTGTGACATTTGAAAGAATATGGAATTCTGGAGTTTGTATTGATGTCAAAGAAACTGTAATGTACAAGCTTTCTATATATTGCAAATTATATTCTAAGTAAATAGGAGATCTATTCTAAGTAAGTCAATCACAATAGCTGTGATTGACTCAATCTTAGCTAATTACTGGAAATCTACTAATTATAATAGTTGACCAATTTCTTTCCTTAAACACTCCCCTTCAAGTTGGAGTGTGAATGTCTATTACACCCAACTTGCCAAGATGGGATTGGAACAAGGGTGCAGGCAACAACTTAATGAAAATATCAGCAACTTGATATTTTGTTTGCACATGAGCTGTCTGGATTTTTTCATTTTGAATTTTCTCACAAACAGTATGGCAATCCAATTCAATGTGCTTGGTTCGTTCATGATAAACTGGGTTGGTTTTAATGTAGAGGGTTGTCTTGTTGTCACAAAGTAAGGTGGTTGATTAGCGATGCTCTACTTGTAGATCCTGTAAAAGGTATCGCAACCAAGTGAGTTCACAAGTGGTAGTTGTCATAGAGAGGTACTCAGCTTCTGTAGACGACCTTGAAACAGTAATTTACTTCTTATTTTTCCATGATATGAGTGACCTAGCAAGAAAGATACAGTATCCAGTAACCGAGCACCTTGTAAAAAGACATCATGCCCAGTCCACATCATAATATACAGTGCAGTGGCCCATTCGAAGAGAATAATAACCCTTGGTCAGAAGCTCTTTTGAGGTAGTGAAGGAGCCGACATATTGTGTTAAAAAGGTGCTTTCTGGGCTTATGCATAAACTGACTGAGCGTATTTACTGCATATATGATTTCCGGTCTTGTTATTGTCAGATAGATTAATCTTCCAATAAATCTTCGATAATGAGTAGGATCTTTAAGAGGGTCACTTCCTGTAGGCATGAGGGCAACATTGGCTTCCATAGGAATTTTTGCAGGCTTAGCACCAAGTTCGCATCTTCCAAGATATCTGGTGTATACTTCTGTTGACAAAAATAAATGTCAGACTTGGACCATTCAATTTCAACCCCAATAAAATACTATAAAGGTCCAAGGTCTTCGATTTTGAAACAGGTGTTGAGAAAATGTTTAAGGTCTCGTATGGCATTATTGTCATTTCTAGTGATTATCATATCATCAATATATAACAATATAACAGTGAAAGAATGACCACGTCTTTGTGTAAACATAAAATAATCTGCTTTGGATTGAAAGAAACCAATATTCTGTATAACAAATAAAAACTTGTGGAACCAGCTTCGAGACACCTATTTGAGACCATATAAGGATTTGTGAAGATGACACACGGTGTGCTCCCTCTGTCGTCAATACCCCGATGGTAGCAGTATATATATTTCTACATGAAGGTCACCATGAAGAAAAGCATTGTGCACGTCCATCTAATGAAGCAACCAATTACCGACAGATGCAAGAGTTAGAAGACAGCGGACAGTGATAAGCTTGGCAACATGAGCAAATGTCTCAGTATAATCAATACCTTCATGTTAGGTGAATCCTTAGGCGACCAAGCAAGCTTTGTATCTCTCAATGAAACCGTCAGAATTGTATTTAATTTTGAAAACCCATTTACATCCAATCAGACGATAACCAGCGGGTAATGGAACTAAAGACCAAGTGTTGTTCTCCTCCAAAGCTATAATTTCAGAATTCATGGCCTTAATCCAGTGTGGATTATGTCGTGCCTCCTCATAAGTGTAGGGTTTAACCAATTGAGAGATATTGTTGACAAAAATTCTATGATGCTCAGAAAAATTAGAGTGAGATACATATCAAGTGATGGGGTAGCGAGTGCCAGACGTGATTGGGAAAAGAGCGTCAGAAGCAAGCAGGGTAGCATAGTTGGTAAACTTTGAAGTAGGAAAGGGGTTTGGTAGGGCGGGTGGATTTGCGAATAAATGGAGGGTGGATATCTATGGAAAGTGAGGAGGGAATAAGGGAAAGATGTGGTGTGATGGGTGGAGACGACGACTCTGAGGCATCAAGGGATGAAGAAGGGGCGTTGTCTATTGCCACATGAGAGGGATGTGGGGAGGTAGTTGGCGAATCAGAGATGGTGAGGTCTGGAGTTGCTTGGGTCTGGGGATCATGGGCTGGATGGGGATGGTGGGCCAGATAGGGTTTTGGTAGAGATAATGGGTCATGGGATGTAGTGGGTAGGACAATAGTGTCATCTTGATTTTCGGACAGGGATGTAGAAAATAGGAATATATTTTTGTGAAAAACCACATCTCGAGAGAAAAGAATTTTTTGTGTACCAAGATCATAAAGACGATAACTCTTTTAACCAAGTGGATAACCAAAAAAGACATATTGATGAGCTCGTGCATCAAACTTATGTTTAGAAAGGAGATTGGTAGCATAATACAAACAACCAAAAACCTGTAAATTAGAATAATCAGGAAATTTGTTGTGTAAGAATTCATATGGTGATTTGTGTTTGAGTAAGGGTGTAAAGAGGTGATTTATGAGATAGCATGCAATTTGTAAACTTTCCCCAAAAAACATAAGGGAATGTTGGCCTGGAAATGGAGTGCTCTGCCCATATTTAAAAGATGTCGATATTTCTGCTCAACAATGCTATTTTGTTGGGGTGTATATAGACATGAGTGTTGGAAAAGGGTGCCTTTGTTTCTACAAAAGGATTGCAGAGATAGAAATTCGCTCCCATTATCGGCACACAAGGTTTTGACAGGAAGATTGAATTGGGTTTGGACCCAAGAGAAAATTGATTCTATCACCCCTTGTGTCTCCGATTTAAAATTTAAGAGATGGATCCATGTAAATCGGGTAAAATCATCCATAATAATTAGAAAATATCATCCACCAGTGTGAGTGTGAATTTATGTGACCCCTAAATGTCACAATGAATTAAATTAAAAGGTGCATTGGATGACATTGAAGTCGATGGAGAAAAAAATAAACGAGTTTGTTTTGCTAAAGGATAAATATCATAAACATGATTTAGATCACAGATAATTTCTGAAATTTTATTGGAAAGGAATTGAGTAGGTGCGTTAGATGGGTGCCCTAGATGTTAGTGCTAAAGATGGGAGGTGTGGTGAAAATGATGTGTTAAATATGGATTTTGGGTAGCTTTGAGGTAGTAGAGCCTATTAAAATGCTTACCCAGGCCAATCATCCTCCCCATGTTCACATCCTGCACAATACAAAACTTATCAAAGAAAATAACAATACACTTCAATCCTCGTGTCAATTTTCTCACAGATAATAACTTCATATTGAATTATGGTACATGAAGAACACCATCAAGAGTTAAGGCTTCATACAATTTAATGGACCCAATATTTTTTATTGTTGTTTTTTCTCCATGGGGTAAACCAACAAAATCATGTTGAGTATTGATCGTGTTGTGTGTAGGTGCAAAACATGAAATATGATTTGAGGCTCCATTGTCCATTGTCCAATATATATTTGAATGTGGGTTATGCTGTGAAAGATTGCAGATGGATGTAATAATACTTGTTGCATTTACAAGTGGAAAATTACATGGTCGGTTGTGCAAAAGAGCGATCAATTGATTGTATTCTTCGGTAGTGAAAGTTGGGCTTTCGTTGGATTTGCTGTCATGTTCTGGAATTGGATCTTTTTCGGCAGTGTAGGCAACAAGCCATTTGTTTTTGGGCTTGATATTTTTGCCATGCAATTTGTGGTCCACAAGAAAATCGTTGAGATAATAGCAACTTTCAATTATGTGAGTGTCTTCATCACAATAAGAAGACTTCAGAGACCTCCTTGAGTTGGAGTCGTGTTTGCCATCCCTAGCACCAGGGGGTTTCGTCGTCGCTGAGTTGCTAGAGCTTTGCCACCCTTGGTGGTCATATAACGACCGGTTTACATAGCATGGGATCCGATCTGACAGTTTGCCATGTCCATTTGCTGCTCGTGTTGGAGGATCAAGCCATAAAAGCGATGTGTGTCGAGGATCGACAACATCATCAGAATCGACCCACATACAATTTAAAAAGGTTCGTTAAGACCCATTAAAAATTGCATAACTCTCTCCTTCTCTTCTCTTAAAGCACGTGTTTTGGCACCCTCACAAGTGCAGATGATGGGTTCATGATAGGAATCTAATGCATCCCATAGGGCCTTGAGTTTGGTGTAATATTCTGAAATCATAAGGTGCCCTTGTCGATGTTCAGCAATTTCTTGGTGAATTTGGAAAATCCTGGAATCGTTGCTTTGTAAGAACCGGTCCTTCAGATCATTCCATACCATGGATGCGCTTGTGCAATAAAGCACACTGCTTGCGATATCGGGATGTAGTCATTGCAGAATCCACGATAACACCATGTCATTGCATCTCTACCAAATAGCAGATTTGGCATTGGCGCTTGATGAGGATTTGATGGTTCAATCCTAGTTTGTTTTTAGCACTCAAAAAATCCACATCGAACGACTCTATTGACCATAATTATGTCCTTTGAAAGGCTTGGAAATGAGAACAAGGTCGGGTGAGTCTGAATGGTGTAAGGTGAGTGGGTCGGATATGTTGATTTTAGATTCAAATGATTTTTATCACCCATGTTGATGATTTGTGTTGGTTGGTTATTTATGGCAGCGGAAGATGTTTGGGCAAAGTCACCAATATTGGTGCTCTGATACCATTAAAGAATATGGAATTCTGTAGTTTGTATTGATGTCAAAGAGACTGTAATGTACAAGCTTTTATACAGATTGCAAATTATATTCTAAGTAAATAGAAAATCTATTCTAAGTAAATCACAATAGTTGTGATTAACTCAATCTCAACTAATTATTGGGAATCTACTAATTATAATAGTTGACCAATTTATTTCCTTTAACATGAGGTGGGTGTGTAATTAGCAATGACGGCATGAGACTTCAGTTGGGGACATAATTTGGTCGTGTGACCAATTTGGTCACAGAATTGACATTTGGGTTGGTGTCATTTTTTATTATTATTGGGTTGGCCCAATGTTTGGTATTGAGACCTTAAGTCTCTATCTTGGCCCTGATTATATAAGGACCAAAAAGGCTTGCCATTATCCTTCTGGTATGAACTCTTAAAAGAGGTCCTGCAGTTGGTGTAGTTTGTCATCACCATAAGTTGCTGGGTGGTGGTTTGTAGTCGTCGAAGATAACTATCATGACCCACTAAAAGGTCATAGAGTTCTTCGAAAGACAACGATTTTCCCCTCTTACGAATTGATGCAGTTATGTCCCTGAAATCAAAAATCAAACCATTAAGAATGTAAAGGGTTAGATCATCATCAGATATGGGGTGATCTATCAAAGTTATCTTGTCAGCTAATGCCTTTACAGCATGAAGATACTCTAGAATTAAACGGTTTTTCCTTTTAATCAAGGTAATTTCTTCCTTAAATTGCATAGCTCTCATTTGAGATATGCTAGCATACATGTGAGTTAATTTTATTCATGACTCGTGGGATGTTTTAGCGATAGTTATCAGAGGAGTGATGGTGGTGGAGGTTGAGGCAAGAATGGCACTGAGGATTAGTCTGTCCTGTTGAACCAATGGGTATTTGTTAGGGTAGATGTGGGAGTGTCATCAAAGGAGAAGAGCTTCGAATTAGGCATGCCACTGTAGGAAGATGGAGGGAGTTACTTTCTCACGTATTTTGTGCTTGTTTCAGTTGGAGAGGGAGGTTGGTTGTTTGGATGTTGAGAGGAAGACATAGCGGATGCAAGGATCGTAATCTCATTGGAGTGGTGGTGCTCTGATACTATAAAAAAGATGCAAAGAGAGTGTTTCAATGGAAATTCACCTCAATATTATTGTTATGATTTGATGTCTAATATATACAGATTGTATACTCTAATGGAGGAATAACAGTAGGCTAAATATAGAAGAATACAAGTTTGTTAGCTAGAGTTTGTCGGGTTTTGGTAAGAGTCTACATGATTGTAGACTAGGAAGCTGGTGGATTTGCTTGAGAGTAATCTTCCTTGATATATGTTTATAAAATTTAGAATAAAATAATTTTAAAATATATCTACATGATATTATATATTACCGATACATATTCAATTTAATTTCTTAATTTTTAGTTAAAAGATTCTATTGTACGAATTCAGAATTTTAGTAGTAAAAGATTTGAATAAAAGTAATAAGAGAATAAATGACATGATTTAGATTGTAATGTCAGAAATTTTTAAATAATTTAAGAGATATATGATATAGTTGATTTAGAATTATAAGATTCTTTTTCTTCATTATGATCTTATGGCGCTCACAAAAAAAATACACGATGTGCATGTTAAATTAAAGCTTATAAAATGAACTTTAAAGTGGTTTAAGTAAAAACAACAATAATAAATATATTATAATAAATTCTGATTCAAATTGTTTTGCTAAAAGCTATTTTTCTCTCTTTCTGTCCTAAATACTTATAAATTTTATATTTTTTTATTTACACATATGGCAAGAGAGATTCATTTTATATTCTTAATTTTTAATATAAGACATGTTTCTGTTAGATGGCACATAAGGATATTCCCCTAGCAAATTAACCATAAAACTATAATTAATTAATTTCGGTTGATCATCTTAGTATCCTCCTATTAAATTAAAAAGAAAGAAGACAGAAAACTTGGCATCCAGAATCTCTGGTTTATTGGTTGAGGATATTCCCCTAGCGACTCTCTAACAAAATTCCAGAACAACCAAACAGACCATAAAACAAAAGGGGCTCCCACTTGAACCGAATTCATCTTCAACAATCCTTACCCGAAAATAGGCACATGCGCTTGAAGGAGTTTTCTGATAATTATTTAATCAAAATAATTATTTAAACCTACCATCTAAAAATTATTTAATCTTGAACTGGTTTGGTAGTTAAGAAAATATGTCTTCATCATTAATTTATTTATTGGATCAGAACTTGGAACTTTAATACTAATATATATATATATATATATATATATATATATATATATATATATATATATATAAAGAGAGAGTACAGTCTATCCTTAACATTTTTTAACAAGAATTTAATATACTAATTCATCCAAAATAGTTCATTGGTATGCACTACTCAATGGTATGCACTACGACGCTTTGCATGTAGTAGGGGGGAAATTGAGAGCAAAAAATAATATTTAGATATTGGTAAAGTATTTTCTAAAAAAATTATTATGACAATCCACCCCCATTTCTTTTTTTCAAAGACAGTAAACAACACATTGTCTGTTTTCTACAGATTCCAACGATCCCTAGTCATCGAAAAATCGAGGATTTGGTTTTTTTCAATTTAAAACTCATTTTTTAACCTATTTTTTTTTTTATCAAAAACATCATAAACACCTTGATGAATCTGTTTATTTCCACAAAAAAACAATTCAAAAAACCAAAATTAACCTGAAGCAAAAATGATTCTGCGATCAGATATACCTTCTCGGGTAAGGAGAAGTAAAAAAACACTTACACCAAACTCCCCTCATGAAATGAAAAACATTGACACCAAAATCGACTATATTTGATGGTTGGAATCATCATCAACAACGAATTTCTCTCTCTATACTAGAATCTAACGAGTCTTTCTCTCTCTTCTCACAAAAAAAAATGAAAAACGAGTGAAATAAAGTTTAGGACTAAAAACCAGTGTTTTAAGACCCGGCCCGGCCCGGCGGGTCGACCCGGGTCTGAGGCCGGGCCGGGTCTAAGCCAAAAACAGGCTGGGAATTGGCCCGGTCGACCCGGAGGGTCGACCCGGGACCCGGCCGGCCCGGCCAAACCCAGCTGAGACCCGGGTATATTTTTTTTTATATCCTCATGCCCGAAACGACCTCGTTTTGGCCTTTTACAATTAAAAGGCCAAAACGACAACAACAGAGGGACGAATGCATTGCAATTTACAGAGCACCGAACTGCAGAAGTGAGAAGAAGACCTAATTAATTTCAAGAAATTGTCAAACCCATTTCACTCTCAGTCGCGAAGAAGAGCAGATGAGCAGAAGACTCTTGAATCCTTGATCGCCGTTTCAATTCTGAGCATAAGGTTAGATGAGTTTTTACTGGTTTCTTTCTTCTTTCGCCTTTCGCTATCCTCTGTTTCATCTTCTTCCTTCTCTGTTGAACTTGCAGGAGAGTATAACAGTGGCATCGGTTCTTCCCTCTGGTTGACCCATCAATTCTTCCCATCGATTCTTCCCACAGGTATGTATCTCGTTTTCTCTGTTCTTTTATTTTTCTGTGATTTCAAATGGTCAAATACATGTTCGTTTGCTTTGAATATTGTTGTGAATATTGCTGTGAAATGTGAATATTTCGTTCTTTAATTTTTGTAGCTGTGAATATTCTGCAAGTAGCTGTGAATATTGTTGTTAATTTTTGGTTGTCCCTGTTCGTTTACTTCTGCTTAAGTTGATATTGGTTGTCCCTGTTCGTTTGCTTCTGCTTAAGTTGATATTGGTTGTCCCTGTTCGTTTGCTTCTGCTTCTGTGATGTTGATATATTGATTTTATGGATGGTGTTGGCCATTTCAGTTTTCTGTGATGTTGATATAATGGATTAGTTATTGTGCAGTTGTGAGAATTTGGGTGGGTTGGCCGTTTAACTGAATTTGTGAGAATTAGTTATTAGTTATTGTTGAACTGAAAGTGTCTGTGAACTGAAGTTATTGAACTTGTTGAGTTCT
>Ga0307509_10005904_pt1 | contig 16756 bp, 15 predicted proteins | sample 10_EM_MG_FD_202245 | JGI IMG/M metagenome (GOLD analysis project Ga0307509, IMG submission 202245) | Populus trichocarpa ectomycorrhiza microbial communities from riparian zone in the Pacific Northwest, United States - 10_EM | ecosystem: Host-associated > Plants > Roots > Unclassified | place... | reverse complement strand
GGTACATGGACGGCAAGATCAACATCGACGACCTGATCACGCACAAGCTGAAGCTCGAGGACATCAACCAGGGCTTCGAGCTGATGAAGAGCGGCGAGTCGATCCGCTCGGTGGTGATGTACTGAAGACGCACCGACGATGACGCAAGCGAAGAACCCGCTGCATGGCGTGACGCTCGAGGCCATGCTCACCGAACTGGTCGCGCATTTCGGCTGGGCCGATCTAGGCGCGCGCATCAACATCAACAGCTTCACCGTCGACCCGAGCATCGCGTCGAGCCTGAAGTTCCTGCGCAAGACGCCGTGGGCGCGCGAGAAGGTCGAGAGCCTGTACCTGTTCATGCGGCGCGAGCAGGCGCGCGAGCAAGCGCAGGCGAAGCGCGATCACGTCGAGCCGGTGGCCGCGCCGTTCGGCAGCTGGGCGTCGCCGGTCACGGCAGAGTTGATCGCGGGTGCGAGCATCCGCCTCGGCCAGATCGGCGTGCTGGACCGGGACATCTTCTGGAGCGAAGGTCGGCCGCAGGAACAAGGCCGCAACGTGCTCGTCTGGCGCAGCGACGACGGCCGCATCGCCGACCTCACACCCGCGCCGCTGAACGTGCGCAGCCGCGTTCATGAATACGGCGGCGGCGCGTTCACGGTCGGGCGCAAGGCCGGCTTCTTCATCAACGATGCCGACCAGCAGATCTGGCGCCTCCGCGCCGGCGAGGCGCCGCACGCGCTGACCGCGATGCCCGGCATGCGCCACGCCGACATCGAGATCGACGCGGCGCGCAAGCGCCTGATCTGCGTGCGCGAAGACCACACGCGCGGCGGCGAGGCGGTGACGACGCTGGTCGCCGTCTCGCTCAGCAATGGCACGCAGCAGGTGCTGGTCAACGGCCACGACTTCTTCTCGACACCGCGCGTCAGCCCCGATGGCCAACAGCTCGCATGGTTGAGCTGGGACCACCCGAACATGCCCTGGGACGGCACGACGCTCTGGCTCGCCGAGCTGCGGGCCGACGGCACGCTCGGCCCGGCGCGCGGGGTCGCGGGCGGGCCCGACGAATCGATCTTCCAGCCGAGCTGGTCGCCGCGCGGCGAGCTGCACTTCGTCTCCGACCGCAGCGGCTGGTGGAACCTGTACCGATGCCCCGCTGACGGCGGCGTGCAGGCGCTGCAGCCGATGGAGGCCGAATTCGGCCAGCCGCAATGGGCGTTCGCGATGAGCAGCTACGGCTTCGACGCACGCGGGCGAATCGTCTGCACGCTGGCGCAGAACGGCCGCTCGACGCTGGCGGTGCTCGACACCGAGGCCGGCCGCTTCGAGCCCGTGGACACACCGTTCTGCGCGATCAGCGAGCTGCAGGTCGGCGACGATTTCGCGGTCTTCCTCGGTGCGACCGAGACCGCGCCCGAAGCGGTGATCCGCCTCGACCTGGCCAGCGGCACGCACGAGCTGCTGCGCAGCACGACGCGCAGCAGCATCGCGCCGGCGTTCGTGTCGACGGCCGAGGCCATCAGCTTCCCGACCGAAGGCGGCCTGGCAGCGCACGCGTTCTTCTACGCGCCGGCCAACCGCCATTTCAACGGCCCCGAGGGCCAACGCCCGCCGCTGATCGTGATCAACCACGGCGGCCCGACCGGCACGACCAACGCCGCGCTCAAGTCGGTGTTCCAGTACTGGACCAGCCGCGGCTTCGCGATCGTCGACGTCAACTACGGCGGCAGCAGCGGCTACGGCCGCGCCTACCGCGAGCGCCTGACCGGCCAGTGGGGCGTGGTCGACGTCGACGACGCGGTCAACGCAGCGCGCTTCCTGATCGAACGCGGCGATGTCGACGCCGAGCGCGTCGTGATCCGCGGCGCCAGCGCGGGCGGCTACACCGCGCTGAGCGCGCTCACCTTCCGCAGCTTCTTCAAGGCCGGCGCCAGCCACTACGGCATCGGCGACCTGGAGGCGCTGGCGCGCGACACCCACAAGTTCGAATCACGCTACCTCGACAAGCTGATCGGCCCCTACCCCGCGCAGCAGGCGCTGTACCGCGCGCGCTCGCCGGTGCACCACATCGACCGGCTCGCAAGCCCGATGATCTTGCTCCAGGGTGCCGAAGACAAGGCCGTGCCGCCTGCACAGGCCGAGGCGATGTTCGAGGCGGTGCGGGCCAAGGGCTTGCCGGTCGCGTACCTGCTGTTCGACGGCGAGCAGCACGGCTTTCGGCGCGCCGCGACGATCAAGCGCGCGCTCGAGGCCGAGCTGTACTTCTACGGCCGCGTGTTCGGCTTCACCCCGGCCGACGCGATCGAGCCGGTGCCGATCGAGAATCTTCCGGCGCCGTCAGCCTGAACTCGCGATCGGCTCGGCGTACAGGCCGATGTCGCCGTACCACGCCTCGACATGGTTCTTCAGGTCGTCGCTGTCGGTCAGCACGCCGACGCTGGTGATGTGGCCCGTCGGTGCTTCGCCGAACACGCGCCGATAGTCCTTGAGCACGTTGCGCTCGTAGCGCAGCCACTGGCCCGCACGTTTGGCACCGCTCTCGACCACGTCGTAGCGGATGCGGCCGGAGCGCGCATACGGCAGCACGGTGTCGACCGGCAGCTCGCCGTCCCACACATAGGTGAGCGTCGCGAACGGCAGCTGATTGCCGGTGAACAGCTCGACCTGCTCGAAGAAGATGCGCTCGCGCAGCGACAGCCTGGCCATGTCGCCGGCGAACGCCACGACCAGGCGCGCCGGTGTGTCCTCGCGCAGGTCATCGGCCACGGTGGCCTTCTCGAACACGGTGTCGACACGCCATTCCCAGCGCAACCAGGGCGTGCGCTGCGCGTCGATGTCGACCGCGCACGACAAGCCGGAGCTGGCCTTGTCGGCCACCGCGTGCAAGGCCATGCGGCCGTCGCGCCGCGCCATCGAGTAGGCGGTCTTGATGCGGTCCGGCCGCAGGATGAAGGGCCGCCAGCCGTCCGGCGGCGCCGCGCCGTCGGTGACGCTCGAGAACAGCGGCACGGCCGGGTGGGCCTGTGAGGCGGTGGCCCCACTCGGGCCTGTGGCGCAGCCGGTCAGCGCGATGAGGGCAGAGGCCGGTGCGGCTTGGAGGATGAGGCGGCGGCGCCGGGCGTCAGGTTGCATGCGAAGCGGGATCGTGTCGTCGAATCAACCCGACATGCTAGCCGCTGGCCGCGGCCTCTACGCCTGCTTGCAACTTGAAGCGCTTGCTGACAGCCCTGCGCGCCTCACAGGACTACCGTCGCCGCTCTGAAGGAGAAGTCTCAATGATGAAATCTTCCTGGCGCACAGCCTGGCAGGGGCAAGACATCGTGGTCTATCGCAACGAAGCCGAAGTGGACCGCGTGCATGCCCCCGACATCGACCGCGTCGTGCTGGTGCACCGCGGCTCCGGCGAATCGCCCGGCGATCTGGTGCAGGCAGTGGTCGAGATCGGCGACTCGACCTTGATCTTCCCGGCCGACACTGGTTTTGCCGGCCGCGTGAACTTCGAACGCCAGACTTTCTGGGCCGAGCGCGCCTGCGTGTTCTGGGTCAACGAGTCGCGCGCCCCGCTGCCGCTGCGCCTGCGTCGCAGCCGCTGGTTCCTGGGCCTGACCCACCCGGTCTTCACGCGCGTGCCGCGCGCCGAACTGGCGCCGCTGATCGAGCGCTGGCCGTTGCAGGGGCCACAGACCTGGGAGCAGCGCAAGTGGCGTCGCATCGAGCGCAGCCGGCCCTTCGCACGGCCAGAAGACGACGACGAGCATCACCACCGGCTGCAAGCCTGAGCTGACGACCGCGACAGACGCAAAAAACCCCGCCGAGGCGGGGTTTTTTGTCAGCGCTTGAGCGGAAGCTCAGGCCGCCGGCTTCGAGGCAGCAGCCTTCGGGGCCTTCGCCTTGTGGGCCTTCTTGGCGGTCTTCTTGGCCGGAGCAGCGTCCTTCTTCATGTCGGCAGCCGGGGCGGCAGCGGCGGGCTTGGCAGCCGGCATCGCGGCAGCAGCGGGGGCCGAAGCTTGGGCGAAGGCGCCGAACGAGAAGGTAGCGGCGATCAGGGCGGCGATGATTTTGTTCATGGTGAGTGTTCCTGCAGGGAAGTTTGACAAAGAGCTGATTGCTCGGGAGTCACAACGTGGCCCGCGACAGGTCGGTTGACAAGATTTCTGCGAATCCTGCGAGAAGAGTAAAGGCCGACGAGCCCCATAACAGGGCACGGAGCCCGCGAGCCCTAGTCGAACCGCCCCTGGCGCAGCCACTTCGTCGCGACCCACTTCTCGCCCTCGATGACCGGCGCGCCGCCGTGCAGCGTGCGGGTGACGGGGTGCGGCCGGTCGTAGCTGAAGAAGACCGCATTGCCCTTGACCGGCGCGACATCGAGCTGCACATCGGGGAACACGGTGGCGCCCCCGAGCGTCGGCGTGTTCAGGTAGCACACCAGCGAGGCGACGCGCTGGCCGCCGCGCTTCAGGATCGTCGGCGTGCCGGCCTGGTCGGGGTCGAAATAGTCATAGTGCGGCTTGTACTCGGCGCCCGGGCCGTAGCGCAGTACCTGCAGGCCTTCGCCGTTCTCGATCGGCCAGTCCATCAGCGCGGCGATGCGGGCTTCGAGCCGGGCGCACACCGGGTGCTCGCCGCGCCCGAAGAACATGCCCTGGCTGGTGCGCGCCTCGTTCACTTCGCTGGAGCCGGTCTCGGTCTGCACTGTCTCGGACCGCGCCAGCCGCACCCGCGCGAGCGCGATGATCTCGTCGCACTCGTCGTCGGACAGCAGGCCCGAAAACACGATCACGCGCGGGTTGGACATGCTCATCACGACGCCGACCTCGCGGTCGCCGGCGAGCAGCGTGGTGCGCGCGCCTTGCCGCAGCGGCTCGGGCACCGCGACCGGCGCCGGAATCTTGGCGCGCTCGGCCTGCTTCTCGCCGAGGTAGCTGGTGAGCGTGGCCTCGAGCGCGGTGATCGCCGAGTCTTCGTTCCAGCCGCTCGCGAGCATGGATTGGAGCACCATGTCGGGCGGGTGCCCGGCGGCGGCCTGCTCGATGATCCAGGCCCGCAGCTCGGGCGTGACGGGTTGATGATCTTGCTGATCGCTCATCCGCGAATTCTCCCTCATCGTCAGTCGCCACCACTGCCGCTGCGGCGCCGGAACACGAAGCGATCGGGCTCGGACGCGCCGGCATCGTAGGCATAGCCCTCGGCATCGAACTTCTTCAAGCCGGCCGGCGTCTTGATGCGCTTCTTGACCGCATGCCGCGCCATCAGCCCGCGGGCGCGCTTGGCGAAGAAGCTGATGATTTTGTACTGGCCGTTCTTCCAGTCCTCGAACACGCACTCGATGACGCGCGGACGCAGCACCTTGCGGCGGTCCGCGGCGCGGAAGTACTCGTGCGAAGCGAGGTTCACGATCACCGGCGTCGGGTCGGCGGCCGTGCGCTCGTTCAGGTGCTCGGCAATCGTGTCGCCCCAGTACGCGTACAAGTCCTTGCCGCGCGGGTTCGCGAGCGGCGTGCCCATCTCGAGCCGGTACGGCTGCAGGCGATCGAGCGGCCGCAGCACGCCGTGCAGGCCGCTCAGGATCGCGACATGCTGCTGCGCCCAGACCAGGTCGGCGCGCGTCAAGTCCTTCGCGCCCAGGCCGCCGTAGACATCGCCATCGAACGCGAGCGCAGCGGGTTTGCTGTTGGCCGGCGTCATCTGCGGCGACCAGGCCGCGTAGCGTTCGACGTTGAGCGTGGCGAGCGACTGCGACAGGTCCATCAGCGCGGCCACATCGGCCACGCTGTGCGTTCGCAGCAGCTCGATCAGCTCGGCCGAGCGCGGCATGAACACGGGCTCGGTGGCGAGCGCCTTGATGCCGGGTGAAACGCGGGTGGTGTAGTCGAGCGACTTGGCGGGGGAGAGAAGAAACAGCATGGCCGCGATTATCGCGACGCTCACCGCTCACTTGAAGTCACGGCTGTGCGTGACCAGGCCCTGCAGCAGATCCGAGTGGTCGATCGCCTTCATCACCACCAGGTGCCTCACCGCGTGGTCGCCTTCGCCCTGGCACTGCCAGCGGCCGAACAGCGTCAGCAGCCGCGCCGCGAGCAGCGGCTTGCGCTGCGATTCGACGACCGCCGGCCAGACGATCGCGTTGACAGTGCCGGTGTCGTCTTCGAGCGTGACGAACATCGTGCCCTTGGCCGTGCCGGGGCGCTGGCGGTGCGTGACCAGGCCGCTGGCGCGCGCGAGGCGGCCGTCGGGATACGCGTTCAGTACCGCCGCTGGCTGTACCTTGAAACGCGCAAGCTCGGCGCGCAGCAGCGCGAGCGGGTGGCGCCTCAGCGTGAGGCCGACGCTGTGGTAATCCGCGACCGTGTCCTCGACTTCATCGGGCGCGGGCAACGCGACCGGCGCTTCGTCGATGCGGGTGGCGCGCAGCATGGCCGTCGGCCGCGTGTCAATACCGGCCACGTCCCACGCAGCCTGGTGGCGATGACCGCTGAGGGCTTGCAGCGCGCCGGCTTGCGCGAGCGCCTGCAGGTCGTGGGTGTTCAGCGCAGCGCGCAGCGCGAGGTCTTCGACGTCGGTGAATGCCGACTCGCCGCGTGCCGCGATCAGGCGCTTCATGCCGTCGTCCGACAAGCCGCTGACGCGGTCCAGCCCGAGGCGAACCGCCTGCAATGCAGCGCCATCCGCCAGGCGTTCCAGCGTGCTTTCGCAGGCGCTGACCGTCACGTCCACGGCACGCACTTCGACGCCGTGCGCACGCGCATCGCGCACCAGCTGCGCCGGCGCGTAGAAGCCCATCGGCTGGCTGTTCAGCAGCGCCACGAGAAAGGCATCGGGGTGGTGGCATTTGATCCAGCTGCTCGCATACGCCAGCTGCGCGAAGCCGGCGGCGTGGCTCTCGGGGAAGCCGTACTCGCCGAAGCCCTGGATCTGATTGAAGATGCGCTCCGCGAACTCGGGCTCGTAGCCCTTCTCCACCATGCGGCCGACGAGCCGCGCGTGGTAGTGGCCAAGGCCACCCTTGCGCTTCCAGGCGGCCATCGAGCGGCGCAGGCCATCGGCTTCTCCCGGTGTGAAATCGGCGGCGATCATCGCGATCTGCATCACCTGTTCCTGGAAGATCGGCACGCCTTTCGTCCGCTGCAACGCCGGCCGCAGCGCCGGCGGGTAGTCGATCTCATCGTCTTTCAGCAGCCGGTTCTTCAGGTACGGATGCACCATCCCACCCTGGATCGGCCCCGGTCGCACGATCGCGACTTCGACCACCAGGTCGTAGTAGCACCTCGGCTGCAGCCGCGGCAGCATGCTCATCTGCGCGCGGCTTTCGATCTGGAAGACACCGACGGTGTCGGCCTTGCAGATCATCTCGTAGGTCTTCTTGTCTTCGCCGGGGAGGTCCTGCATCTGCAGCTGGCGACCCAGCTTGGCCCCGATGAACTCCAGTGCGCGGCGCAAGGCACTGAGCATGCCGAGAGCGAGGATGTCGACCTTGATCAGCCGCAATTCGTCGAGGTCGTCCTTGTCCCATTGGACGACGCTGCGATCGGGCATGGCCGCGTTCTCGACAGGCACCAATTGTTCGATCTGATCGCGCGCGATCACGAAGCCTCCGGGGTGCTGGCTCAGATGCCGCGGAAAGCCGATCAGCTGCTGGGTGAGTTCGATCCACAGCGACGTGATCGATGCGTCCGGGTCGAACCCGGCCTCGCGCAAGCGCTCGACATCGACATTTCGGCCATCGAACCAGTGCATGCTTTTCGACAGCAGCTCGATGCGTTGCAGATCCATCCCGAGGGCTCGTCCCACATCGCGCAGTGCCGAACGCGGCCGGTAGCAGATGACCACCGCCGTGAGCGCGGCACGGTGGCGTCCGTACTTGCCATAGATGTATTGGATGACCTCCTCGCGGCGCTGATGCTCGAAGTCGATGTCAATATCGGGGGGTTCATGGCGCTCGACACTGATGAATCGCTCAAAGAGAAGCGAAGCCTCACGGGGATTCACTTCGGTCACCCCCAGGCAATAGCAGACCACCGAGTTGGCGGCACTGCCACGCCCCTGGCACAGAATGCCCTTTTCTCTCGCCCAACGCACGACGTCGGCCACGGTCAAGAAATAAGGCTCGTACTCGAGCTTGCGTATGAGCACCAACTCGCGCGCGATCCGCCTTCGATACCTCCGGCGCTCGCCCTTCGAATAGCGCTGCTTCGGGAAGCGCGCCAGCAGGCCTGCAACGCTGAGTTTGCGCAGATGGCTGGTTGGCGTCTCACCGGCGGGAACGACCTCGCGCGGGTACTCGTACTTCAACTCGGCGAGCGAGAAACTGCAACGACTCGCGAGCAGCAAGGTGTTCTGCAGCCACTCACGCTCATACAACATGGCCAGCCGCGTGCGCGAGCGCAGGTACTGCTCCGCGTTCGATTCGAGATCACGACCGCATTGCGAAACAGGCTGCTTCAGGCGCGTGGCTATGAGCGTGTCCTGCAGCGGCTTGCGCGAGCGAACATGCATCAGCACATCACCGGCAGCGACGATCGGCAACCCGGAAAGCCGTGCGACGCCTCGAACCGCTTTGCGCAGCTTCTCGTCCCCGGGGCGTCTCAGCAGCGACAGCGCAATCGAGGCCCGATCCTGAAACCACCGCTTCAGCCACACGGCATGTTCGAATATCGTTTCTTCGGACTGCGACGCATCGGGCACCAACAGCGCCAGGCACTCCGGAAGCCCGGCCAGCGTGGGCGCGGTCGGTACCTTGCCTTCGATATCCCCCGGGTGCGCAAGATACTCACCCTTGCCCGCGCGGTGCCGCGCGACGGTGATCCAGTGCGAAAGATTGCCGTAGCCGCGCCGCGTCTGCGCCAGAAGCACCAGGCGCGCATGAGCGCCCGACGCGCCTTTGTCACCCCCCGCCGATGGGAGCGACAGCTGCATCTCGCTGCCAATGATCAGATGCAGCCCTGCCTCTCGCGCCGCCACGTGCGCCCGCACGACACCCGCCAACGAGCATTCGTCGGTGATGGCCAGCGCCGAGTAGCGCAGTGCCTTCGCACGCACCACCAACTCGCCCGGGTGCGACGCCCCCGTCAAGAAGCTGAAGTTGCTGCGGCAGTGGAGTTCAGCGTAACCGGGCAGCTCGTGCGCAGGGCGCTTCATGGGCTGCGCGCCCGCCACCTGGACAGCAGGCGGTACCACCAGCGAACCGGCGGCGGTGTCGGTGGCGGCCCTGAGGTCACCGGATCAATCACCTCGGGCATCGGGCCGGCCGGATCGACAAGATCGCCGTGCGCCGCCACCACCTCCTGCGACACCGCCTTCACCGGCAGACGCTGCACCGCACCCGCAAGCACATCGAGCGGGCTGGCTGTGTGGCCCGCCGCTACGTTCACCACATGGGTGTAGATCATTGTCGTGCTCACATCGCTGTGACCGAGCAGTTCCTGCACCGTGCGGATGTCGGTGCCCGATTGCAGCAGGTGGGTGGCGAACGAGTGGCGCAAGGTGTGCACCGTGGCCGGCTTGGCGATGTCGGCCCGGCGCACGGCTTGGCGCATGGCCCGCTGCAAGCGCTGCTCGGACAGGTGGTGACGCCGCGGCAGCATCGCGGCGCGCGGGTCCGGTGACAAGTCCGGGGCGGGGAACACCCATTGCCAGGCCCAGCTCTGCCCTGCGCCGCGGTACTTGCGCTCGAGTGCGAACGGCAGGTACACGCCCGCGACATCGGCCGCGCGATCGTTCGCCCAGAGCGCACGCGCTCGGCGCAACTGCGCACGCAGCGGCTCGACCAGCGACTGCGGCAGCATCACCACCCGGTCCTTGCCGCCCTTGCCATCACGCACCACGATCACGCCACGCGGGAAATCCACATCCTTGACCCGCAGGCGCACGCCCTCGAGCAGGCGCATACCGGTACCGTAGAGCAGGCGGGCCAGCAGGTCCATCTCGCCCTCGAGCTGAGAGAACACCGCCACGACCTCGGTCGGCGTGAGCACGGCCGGGATGCGACGCAACGCGGTCGGACGCTCCAACTCGGCCATCCACGGCAGTTCGCCATCGAGCACGTGGCGGTACAGGAACAGCAGCGCCGACAAGGCCTGCTTGTGCGTCGACGGCGACGCCTGCCGCTCGTTGGCCAGATAACTGAGAAATGCCACGACCTCTTCGCGCCCCATCCGAGCTGGATGCCGAAGGCCATGGAAGCGCACGAACCCGCGCACCCAGTACACATAAACCTGCTCGGTTCGGATGCTGTAGTGCATGTAGCGCAAGCGCTCCCGCAACTGATCCAACAAACGCGTCGACACCAGCACCGGCTTGACGCCTTCAGGCTGAACGTTAATACTGTTCATCCATACAGTATTCACGCCGCAGACCCAGGCGTCAAGAGGGCTCCAAGGCTGGAGACCCCCTCGAGTTAGGCGTCATGCCATCAGGTTCACTGACACAATCATCGATAAGGGCCTGAATGGTTGCCGCGTCAGGTTGATTTCGAAATTACGTTAGGCGTCTATGGTCTCGTCATACAAGGTCGGCAATCCAAGCCTGGGTCACCGCACTTTCGCTGCGGCACCTCGCTTTGCAGTGCTCGCCTACTCGCGAGCCACTTTTGCTTTGTCGCCGCGTTGCCGGTCACGCTCGGCGCGAGCTGTCCGTCCCGCTTCGCTGGCGGCCAGCGCACGGCACCCGGCCTGCCGTCAGGCTCAGGTCAAGGTCGGCGCTGTGCAGCTAGGCCTGGGCATGCCACGCGAGCAAGACCGCTGGCTTCGTCCACGCCAGTCTGGCAGTTCAAGCGCGGATCTCTGAGCACTTCATGCAGCTTCCAGTCTCGCAGCGTTTGAAGCCACAATCGAGCATGCCCGAACGGTTCTGCTCCGGTCCCTTTGCTTCAGCTGCGCAGCGCATCTGCCGTTCGTTGCGCACACAAGGTTGGCGTGCATCTGTGCGTTCCTCGTCATCGAAGCAGGAGCGTGTCGGTTCACATCAGACGCCTAACCCTTCCTTCAAGGGGACGTGCCTACGGCACGCCCCTTAAGTCAAACGTTAGGCGTCTATGGTCTCGTTGTCGAAGCCAGGAATAAAACAGCCCTTCTCTTCCGGCGCCGGCTCTCTCAGCAGCGGTGATCGCACTTCTCAGGCGCTGTCTGCCGCCGTCATCTCGGGCCGCCCGTCCCGCTTCGCTGGCGGTCGGCGCACCCGCACCGCACTTCGGCCAGTCGCTTGCCACGGCTGTCCCGGCAAGCAATGCCCAGTCTGTCTTTCGCAGAAGCGGGGAGCGTGCTCCGTTCATTGCCACTCCGGCCCTTCATGGCCGGCCCTGCCGGCCACGCTGTTCACGCAGCTTCCAGTCTCGGCGCCTTTGAGCTCACAATCGGGCTCCATACCGCTGCAATCCTTTGCCCAGTCTCTTGCCACTCCAAGTGCGCTTGTCGTTCAGTCCAGCGAGCTTCGCTGCCCTATCGTGGTCGGCATGCTTCGCAAGGCCATGGAGCGTCGGGGCCAGCAGCCGCCTAACCATTCCTTCAAGCGGACCCGCCTACGGCGGTCCGCTTAAGTCAAACGTTAGGCCGCATTGAACGCCACCTCTCGCACCATGCTCGGCTGGAAAGCAACGCTTCTCGGAGTCATGGCCATTTGCGCTGGCGTTTTCACCGCCCTGCTTGTCCGTCAGTACCCGCTGAGCCTTCGAGTTCCAATGTGGGCAATCTATAGCTCATGTCTTGCAGTCGTCTCGTTGGGCCTTGCCACTGTGGCCCTCTCATTCAAGTATCGCAAGGCGGCACTCGTGCTCTACGTGAGCTTGCTCGCAGGCGCCATTGGCATTGCTTCGGTTCTTGGTCTCGCCAGGGCTATCGGCAAGTGCACGTCAGCAATCTCGGCAATCAGCGTTGCTAGCCCAGAGCTCGTGTGCCAGGGAGCCTATGCTGCAGGTATCGTCGCGGGCACAGTGCTGCTCTGTTACTTCATCGTCGGCTTCCTGGGGCGGCAGAATGCGGCCTAACCCTTCCTTCAAGCGGACCCGCCTACGGCGGTCCGCTTAAGTCAAACGTTAGACCTCTGGAGAAGCAATGGATGCATATGTGATCGTTGGGAACGCCTCGACCGGCAAGTCATCACTCGTTCGTGCGCTCGCTGGAATTCGGAATGAAGATCGTAGGCTCATGGCCTATGCAACAACTGGAACGTTTGTGCTTTGGGCCAAAGACTCATCGCTGCAGGAGTCAAGAATCCTTCCGAGCGACTTCATCGCCACAGTAGCCTTAAATCGGCCTGAAGCGGTGCTATGCACCATCTGGCCACGAGGCTGTACTTCCAAGGGAATCACATATCCAAACTGCGCCGGTTATCTTCAGGCATTCATTGCAGCGGGGTGGACTATCAAGCCGCTCGTCGTTCTAGACTCCGGCCTGCCGCCAACGATGCCGCCGCTGCCAAGCAGCGTTGCAGTGACATCCTTCTCCAACTTGCGAACGAATCCGTTCAACAACTTTGCGGCGTCAATTCGTAGTCACTGGAATTGGAACTGACAATGTCTCGCATGCCTCACCGCCAGAGGCCTAACCATTCCTTCAAGCGGACCTGCCTTCGGCAGTCCGCTTAAGTCAAACGTTAGGCATCGCAAAGAAGTTCATTCACTGCGGAGGAAACATGAGCGAATCATCTCCCTCAGTTAGTCGAAACGCATTTCTAAGGCTGTTTTCCACTGTCGCGGACGCCTTCAAGATCGGGGCAAGCTACCTAATCGGTTCTGCTGCAATTCTTTACTGCTTGCATGCAGCGGCGACAAAGGGAGAAGCCTTTCATCTGCAGCTTCTTCTTTGCATTCTTGGGGGGGTTGTTGGTTGGATCATTGGCCTCTTCCTCACTCCCGATAGCGAAGGCGAGAAGAAGCGATTCGGCGAGGCAGCGAAGCTGATAACGGCCCTTGTCGCAGGTTTCGGTCTAGGAAAAGCCGACGAGCTCCTCATTTGGATCAAGCCAATCCTCACAACTGGATCCCAGGAACTAATTACCTTAAGGGTGCTTCTATTCACTTGCTGTCTTCTAATTGCCGCTCTCTTCACCTATATCAGTCGCCTCCATGTTCGCGATCCTGCGGAAGCAATGCGGATACGAAGAGAGAAGCTCCTAATTGAGGCGCAAGAATGTCTGGATCGTCTCGTGCGGTTGAACTAGCGATGCCTAACCCTTCCATCGAGGGGATGCCCAAAAGGCTGCGCCTTTTGTGCACCCCTCATGTCAAACGTTAGGCGTCAGTCCATGCGCAAGGCCTATTTCGTCTTCATACTGCTTTCAGCGCTTGCCGGGACGGCCGGAAGCACCCCGCCCCTGCGTGACGGGCGAGAGCAGGAAGCCCTAGAAGATGGGTGCGACAGGTCGCAAATGAATATGAACATCTGTTCGTTCTACGACTACAAGGTCGTGGATGCGGAGCTGAATATCTACTACGCAAGCCAGTTGAGCAGGCTGAAGGGCTCTCCGGCTGCGAAGCGACTCATCGCCGCTCAGCGGGCATGGTTGCGGTACGTGGAATCAGACTGCCTGTACCAAACGGGGCCCCGTGAAGAGTCTGGCAGCATCTGGCCATTCCAGCACAACACGTGCATGTCGGCTCACCTCAAGCAGCGAATTGAAGTTATCAAGGAATTCCTAGAATGCACGCAAGGCGGTTGCCCTTCGGCCCAGTGACGCCTAACCCTTCCTTCAAGCGGACTGGCCTACGGCCAGCCGCTTAAGTCAAACGTTAGGCGTCGCAAATTCCGCTCCATCACGCAGCAATCCCACGAGCAAGAAACGCAATGAGCACTATCGAACTCAATGTGACCTCGGCCGAGCTTCGGATACAAGAAGACTCGCTGCTAGAAGATGGTCAGATCTCTGTCCTTCTTGGCCTAACCATCTCCGACGAATTCGCCCCCCCGGCCCTCGCGGACTTCGATTTGAAGCAAGCAAATTGGTATGCCGAGATATCCGCTAGAGACGAGGCCAGCGACAACGATAACGAACAGGAACGCATCGGCACACTAAGATGCCGGACCACAGGGCAACGCCGCTCCTGCTGGCTAGAGTTGGTCGTCAGTCCGGCTAGGTTTGAAGCGCTGCGCGTAGCACTCGTTTGCAAGAACCCCATAAGCAAGGTTTCGATTTCATCAACATCTTTAGATCAAACCAAGACTTGGGAGGGGCTCTCGCAAATGCCAATCAACGTCGATGGTGTTGAAATTTCTCTTCCCCTCGTCACTATGGCGGGCTCCACCGGCGACGCCTAACCCTTCCTTCAAGCGGACTGGCCTACGGCCAGCCGCTTAAGTCAAACGTTAGGCGGCACAGACGAACGTGGTGCCACCCTCATCACTTTGGTGTAGAGAACTCACGCGAATCCTGACAGAATTGCCCCTCCGCAATGCATAGGGGAGACCATGGAGTCGAAGACAGCAGAGCAGGAAGAAGCAGCGGCACGTGAGGCACGTAGGATTCGCCGAAACAAGATGATTACGGCCATTGCGATCGTGCTGTCGCTTGGTCTGACCTATGTCTCTTTCTTTGCCTGGAACACGAGCCAAGCCAAAGCTTGGGCAGCGGCTCTCTGGGCCGTGGGCCCGCCGTCATGGTTTTGGATCGAGTATGCGTTCATGACCACCGAAGCGGAGAAGAGTAGCAAAGACTTCAGAGACCGACTCAAGTTTGCACAGGACTCTGCGTCGAAAATCTGGCTTGCGTTCGGGGGCTTGTTCACTGCGAGCTACTTTGAATCCCTTCTCTCGAAATAGGCGTCTACCCACATCAATTTGAGCGGCCGGGCGAATAGGTGCCGCCTAACCCTTCCTTCAAGCGGACCCGCCTACGGCGGTCCGCTTAAGTCAAACGTTAGGCGTCTTACATGACCCTCCGCAATCACACACTGCTTTCATCGGTTCAACTCGACTTGGAGCTTCGGCGGCATGCTGATTTCAGCGGCATTTGCCGCGGCACATTGGGAGCGATCTGCAAATGAGGACAGATCGTCCTGCAATCCTCTTTGCACTCGAAGTGTTGGGCAAAGCCGTTGCCTTTGGCGCGCTGTTCACAATCGCTGCATACTTCCTCAAACATCCGTACTTCAATGTTCTTTTGGTCCTGTTTCTTGTTCCGGTCGCAATCGGAGCAATCTTGGCCGCAGCAATACTTTTCCCCTCGCTGTTGCCAGGTAGTAAGCCATCCGGCGGCGTCGAGAATGCCAAGCTTCCCCCAGACGCCTAACCCTTCCTTCAAGCGGACCCGCCTACGGCGGGCCGCTTAAGTCAAACGTTAGGCGTCGCTGCTCTCACGCTCAATGTTCGGCTCTGTTCATTGTTCGCGTAGCGTCTTTGGCTGCTGCACTTCGGCGCGCAGCGCGCCTGGCATAGGCCAGCAGTCTCGACGCACGCAATCCAATCGAGCGCATGTCGGCTGGCGCGCTGCCACGGTGGCCGCGCCAGTCAGCACCTATCGCGGTCTGCTTGGGCTGCCCGTCCCGCTTCGCTGGCGGCCAGCGCACGCACCCTGGTCCGCGAAGGGTTTGGCTTCCTGTTTTCGTCTACCGTGCCAAGGACCGGTCGTGCACAATGAGCCACATGAATACCAAGGCCCTCGGTTGCGGCTCATCAGCGGTAGCAGCAGCGCCCACGTCCGCCAAAGAAGGTTGCGCCTCTGCAACCCGTCCGACGCCTAACCATTCCTTCAAGCGGACCTGCCTACGGCAGGCCGCTTAAGTCAAACGTTAGGCCGCATGCACGTGACCCCATTACACCTGCATACCGTCGCGCCACGCGCTCCATGATCGAAACGCCGTGTAGGCGAACGACCACCTCGCTCGCATTGGGTACCATTGGCGCAAATGAAGGAATCACCGTTCGGGTTTGAGTACACGTGGTCTGATCTCAGGCCCGTTCGAGCGCTAGCCGTAACGGTCGTGATGGCTCAGTTCGCCGGCGCCGTGATTGGTATCGCTGCCCCACGATTCTCATCTTGGTTTGAAAGCATGTGGTTCGCCGCCGCACTTGCGACCTTCCCAGCGTTTCTGCTCGGCCTGGCCGTTCAGGCACGCGTCAAGCCAGGAAGCCTGTCCGAGAACAGAGTCATGGTCCGGCGGCTCGGGCTGATAGCCGCACTACTCTTTGCCTTCGCGCTGGCCATGCCATTGTTCGGCTTCGGGAATGCGGCCTAACCCTTCCTTCAAGCGGACCTGCCTACGGCAGGCCGCTTAAGTCAAACGTTAGGCGTCACATGGACCACGATCGAGTCTTTCTGCTGCACGTATGACCCGACACTACACGCCACCGAGCCTGCGCATCCTGTGGGTCGACGACCGGCCGGAGGACAACACTGCGTTTGCCGCCGACCTGGAACGGCGCGGCATTCGAGTTTCCATCGCGAAATCGACCAGCCTCGCTCTTGTACTCCTCGAGCGCAACAGATACTTGGCCGTCATCTCCGACATGGGGAGAAAGGAAGGTCCACGTGAGGGATTTCACTTGCTGGACGCTATGCGAGCTCGCGGAGACGGTACTCCGTTCTACATCTTCGCGTCGCTGGTAGCCTCGTCTCTGAGAGAAGAGGCATCTCTGCATGATGCGCAAGGAAACACAAACGACTGGGGCGAAATCTTGCTCGCGATGGATCGTCTTGCCTCAGAGAATCGGACGCAGAATGACGCGTAGATTCAACGAGCAAGTGCAACGCTGATCAATGCCGATGGTACAGACCAGCGGGTGTGTTGAAGCCCAAGCGCTTGCGCGGCCGGTTGTTCAAGTCGTCGGCGATGTGATCGCATTGGGCC
>Ga0307509_10005903_pt1 | contig 16757 bp, 14 predicted proteins | sample 10_EM_MG_FD_202245 | JGI IMG/M metagenome (GOLD analysis project Ga0307509, IMG submission 202245) | Populus trichocarpa ectomycorrhiza microbial communities from riparian zone in the Pacific Northwest, United States - 10_EM | ecosystem: Host-associated > Plants > Roots > Unclassified | place... | reverse complement strand
CGTAGGACTGCACCCGACCGCCGTGTACGCCAAGAAGGGCGCGGTGTTCGTCACCAACACCGCCGACAACAGCGTCTCGGTCATCGACACCCGCAAGGACAAGGTCGTCCAGACCATCGCCACCCAGCCGTGGCCCGAGGCGTCCGTCGGCTACGAGCCGAACGCGGTGACGCTCACCGACGACGGCCGGCTGCTGGTGACGCTCGGCCGCGCCAACGCGGTCGCCGTGTACCGCTACAACTCACCGCAGCAGCCCGCCCGTTACGTCGGTCTGCTCCCCACCGACTACTTCCCCTCGGGGATCACGGCCAACGGCAAGCAGGTCGTCGTCGCCAACACCCGTGGCGTGGACGCGCTCCGCCCCGACGCCGCCGGCCACAACACCCACGACACGACGTCGAGCCTGACGCAGTTCACACTGCCCAGCGACCTCGTCGTCAGGTCGCAGACGGCCAAGGTCTTCAAGCAGAACGGCTGGACGCCCGGCTCGGTCACCACGGCCAAGGCCAAGAGCCGTGCGAAGGCCGTCCCGGTCCCGGCGCGGCTCGGCGCCCCCTCGACGATCAAGCACGTCTTCCTGCTCGTCAAGGAGAACCGCACCTACGACCAGGTCTTCGGCGACCTCCCGCAGGGCAACGGCAACGCCTCGCTCACCCAGTTCGGCGAGAACGTGACGCCCAACCAGCACGCTTTGGCCCAGCAGTTCGGGCTCTACGACAACTTCTACGACATCGGCACCAACTCCGCCGAGGGCCACAACTGGCTGATGCAGTCGGACAATCCGGAGTACACGGAGTCCTCGGCGGGCGAGTACACGCGCAGTTACGACACCGAGAACGACGTCCTCGGTCACCAGAAGACCGGGTTCATCTGGACCGGCGCGCAGGCGGCCGGGAAGACGGTGAAGGACTTCGGCGAGTTCCAGTCGCTGGAGACCAAACCGGTCGGCGCGAGCTGGCAGAACCTGTACTGCGACAGCAAGAACATGGCCGCCACCGGGGCCCAGACCGCCTACCCGATCAAGACGGGCTCGGCGATCCCCTCACTCAACGACGTGTCCGTGCAGGGCTTCCCGCTGTTCGACCTCGACGTCCCGGACATCTACAAAGAGCAGATCTGGCAGCAGGACTTCGACAAGAACGGCCCGGCGAACCTGAACATGTTCTGGTTCTCCAACGACCACACCGGCGGCCCGGCGAACGCGGCGGCAGAGGTCGCCGACAACGACCTCGCGGTCGGCCGGATGGTCGACAAGATCACCCACAGCTCGTACTGGAAGGACTCGGCGATCTTCGTCGTCGAGGACGACTCGCAGGCCGGTCTCGACCACGTCGACGGCCACCGCGCCCCGGTCCAGGTCATCAGCCCGTACGCCAACCACAGCACGGTCGACGACCACTACTACTCGCAGATCACCATGGTCCGCACGATCGAGCAGATCCTCGGCATCCACCCGATGAACCAGCTCGACAGCGCGGCCACCCCGATGTACGGGGCGTTCACGAAGAAGGCCGACGACACCCCCTTCACGGCGGTCCCCAACCGGACCTCGCTGACCCTCGGCGTGAGCCCCCAGCCGTCCTGTGGCTCGGACACCCCGGCGGCCCAGGACACCAAAGCGGCGGCAGCGCCGACGTCCGTGTCGGTACCTCCGGCCGAGAAGACGCTCGCGGCCCAGTGGAAGACCTGGGCCTCGCACCAGCGGCTGACCGGCCCGCACGCCGTGCCCGACTACGCCAACCCCACCCAGATGAACCGCTACACCTGGTACCAGACCCACAACTGGACCAAGCCGTACCCCGGCGACAGCAAGCTCTACGCGCCGGACGACGTACCGGGCGCCTACCTCCCGTCGTCGGAGTCCGACGGCTGACCGGAGCCCCCGTACGTCAACGGCCCCTGCCCGGCCTCACCGCCGGTCAGGGGCGTACGGCCACCGCGTCCACCTCGAACAGCATCCCCGCCATGAACCGTGAGGCCTCCCGCGACAAGCGTGAGGCGCCCTGGTGATCAGACACCGCAACGAGCAGTGGGTACGGGCCGTCCAGCGCCAAGCGGCAAAGTCCCCACCCGGATGGGGCCGAAGAGCGCTACGCGACTCGCGCGCCTGCTCGGCCCTGCTCGGAAGGACTCCGGGTCTCCTTGAGGGATTCGATGGTCCGCCGCAGTGGCCTGAACAGCTTGGCCGTAACCTGTCCCGCTCTCCCCTGCGGGGCGGCCGCAGCAGCCGGATCTCCAGCGCGGAGAGGTGGCTCGGAAGGCCTCCGGTCCTCTCCACGCGGTGGGGCAGGGGCTGTCGCGCGTCGGCAAGGGGCTCAGCGGCGGCCTTGCCGGTCCTCGTAGTTGACGAAGTAGCTCACAACAATGAGCAAGCCGAAGATCCCTACGGCGAAGGTGCCGAGGATCGTCCAGATCCCCTTGCCGTCCAACGCGGAGCGCACCCCACCGGCGAGCCCGCCGACGGACAGGCTCATGCCGAGGACGAGAAACCAAGATCCCCGAGGTTTCAGCCAGTGCCGCAGATCCGGGCGGCGGCGCTCGCGTGTAGGTGGGTCGGCAGAGTGCGTCATTGGTATTTCACCTTTCCTGGTTCCGCCGGGGCATCGTACTGATGCTGCGCGCCGGTCAGGGCTGCCGTACCGCCACCGCGTCCACCTCGAACAGCATCCCCGGCAACGCCAAAGACGCGACCCCGCTGAGGGTCTGGGCCGGGAGGCGCTCGCCGAAGTGCGCGTGCAGCGCCTTGCCCAGGGTCTCCAGCTTGGTGAGGTCGTGGTCGACGATGAACGTGCCCAGCCGGACCACGTGTTCGTAGCCGAGCCCCACTCCCTCCAACGCCGACCGCAGCCGCTCGAAGGCCACATCCACCTGCGCCGCGAAGTCGCCCGGCACGGGTGCGCCCGTCGCGTCGGAGGCGTACTGGCCGCCGATGAAGACGAGTTCGCCGGGTGCCGAGACCGCGTGGCTGTAGCCGAACGGCGTCGGGTCGTGGAGTGCGGGCGGGTTGGTGATCGTACGGGCGTCGATGTCGTCGTTCTCGGTCGTCATGGACGGGGAACATCCCGCCCTGGCCGGTCCATTCCGGCTACGGCAACGACTTCCGTACCGCCCTCACCAGCGCCTGTGCCCTTGGGTCCGCCGTCACGCTCTTGCGGAAGCCGTTCGTGACGTAGCCGAACGCGATGCCCGACTCCGGGTCGGCGAAGCCCAGTGCGCCGCCTCGGCCCGGGTGGCCGAAGGAGCCCTCCGAGAGGAGGGGGGACGCGCTGCCGTGCAGCATGTAGCCCAGGCCGAAACGGGTGCTCACCACCAGGACGCGGTCCGGCCCCGACGAGCGTTCCGTGCGGGCCAGTTCAATCGTCGCCGGGGTGAACAGCCTTGCCCCGCCGTCCAGTTCGCCGATCAGTGACGCGTAGAAACGGGCCAGTCCGTCCGCCGTCGCGATGCCGTTCGACGCGGGGAGTTCGGCCGCCCGGTACGCCGGGTCGTTCTCGTCCGGCATCGGGGTGATCGCCCCGAACGCGCGCCGGGTGAGCGAGTCGGGGTTCGCGTACGCCTCGGAGACCGACCGCTTGGGACGCATGCGGAGCGCGCTCGCGTCCGTTGCCGGGGCTTCCAGCTGTGCGACCCGGCCCACCCGGTTCGCCGAGGACGCCGGCAGGCCCACCCACAACTCCGCCCCGACCGGGCCCGCGATCTCGTCCGCGATCCACTCGCCGATCGACCTGCCCGTCACCCGGCGGACGAGTTCACCGGTCAGCCAGCTGTACGTCTGCGCGTGATATCCGTGGTCCGTGCCCGGTTCCCAGGCCGGTGCCTGCGCCGCCATCGCCGTCGCGCTGAGCACCGGGTCGGCGGCCTGCGCCGGGGTCAGCGGGTGGTCCAGTACCGGTACGCCCGCGCGGTGGGCCAGCAGGTGCCACACCCGGGTGTGCTCCTTGCCGGCCGTCTTGTACTCCGGCCAGTACTCGCCCACCGGAGCGTCCAGGTCCAACTCCCCGCGCTGCGCCAGCAGGAGCAATGCAGCTGCGGCTACGCCCTTTGTCGCCGAGCGGACGATCTGGGCCGTGTCCTGCTCCCAGGGGGCTGTGCCGTCGACGTCCTTCGTGCCTGCCCAGAGATCTACGACCCGGTGTCCGTGCCGGTACACCGTCACCGCCGCGCCCCGGTCCCCGCGTGCCTCGAAGTTCGCCGCGAACGCATCCCTGACCGGCTCGAAGCCCTCGGCCACCACGCCGTTCACGTCCACGTCCGTACTCCTGGTTCTGCCGACCCGCTGTCCTACTTCAACCAAGCAGGATCGTGACGTCGATGTTCCCGCGGGTCGCGTTCGAGTACGGGCAGACCTCGTGCGCCGCGTCCACCAGCTTCGCCGCGATGCCCTGGTCGAGGATCGGGAGGGACACGCTCAGGGCGACCGCGAGGCCGTAGCCCTTCTGCTTGTTGGGGCCGATGCCCACCTTCGCGGCGACCGTGGAACCGGTCAGGTCGAAGCCCGCCCTGCGGCCGACCAGGACCAGCGCGTTGTGGAAGCAGGAGCTGTAGCCGGCCGCGAAGAGCTGCTCGGGGTTGGTGCCGTTGCCGTCGCCGCCCAGGGCCGGGGGCATCGCGACCTGGAGGGCGAGCTGGCCGTCCAGGCTGCTGACGAAGCCGTCCCGGCCGCCGTGGGCGGTGGCCTCGGCGACGTACATGATCTTCGTCGGGCGGGTGTCGACGGCGGTCGCGGCGGTGGCAGCGGTGTCGTCGGTCATGGCGGGACCTCCCCCGGGACGGAAAGCACGAGAGCGCGCAACTACATCGTGCACAAGATACTGACCGGTAGGGTGCCACTGGTCACCAGGGGGTGGGAACCGTCGGTAACCCGAGGTCAGCGGGTTCGCTCGGCCGCTGCCCCGGCCCGTTCCGCCAGCCGCCACAGCTCCCCGCGCAGGCGGGCGACCTCCGGCATCTCCAGCTCCGTCGCCGCGAGCAATGCGCCGGGTACCCGGGTCGCGCGCTCCCTGAGGGCCGTACCGCGCTCCGTGCACGCGACCAGGACCGACCGCTCGTCGTGTGCCGACCGCTCTCGACGGACCAGACCCGCCGCCTCCAGGCGCTTCAGGAGCGGCGACAGCGTGCCGTAGTCCAGGCGCAGGGCCGTCGCGAGGTCCTTGATCGGGGTCTCGCCGCGCTCCCACAGGACGAGGAGGACGAGGTACTGCGGGTAGGTCAGCTCCAGCTCCTCCAGGAGGGGGCGGTACGCGGCCGTCAGCGCCCGCTGGGCCGCGTACAGCGCGAAGCACAACTGCTCGTCGAGGAGCAGCGACCCGGCAGCGGCGTGATCCTGGTGATCCTCGTTCGTCACGCGCCCATTGTCACGGACCGCGGGTCGAACCCGAAGGGCAGCTCCAGGCGATGGGCGCCCATCAGCGCTTCGTCGGAGAGGAGTTCGCCGGTCTTGCCGTCCGCCGCGATCACGCCCTCGCTGAGGATCAGCGCGCGCGGGCACAACTCCAGTGCGTACGGCAGGTCGTGCGTGACCATGAGGACCGTCACGTCCAACGACCGCAGGATGTCGGCCAGTTCGCGGCGGGAGGCGGGGTCGAGGTTGGAGGAGGGTTCGTCGAGGACGAGGATCTCCGGTTCCATCGCCAGGACCGTTGCCACGGCGACTCGCCGCCTCTGCCCGAACGACAGGTGGTGCGGGGGACGGTCCGCGAACTCCGCCATCCCCACCGACTCCAGTGCCGTACGCACCCGTTGCTCCAGCTCGGCGCCCTTCATCCCGGCCGCCGCCGGGCCGAACGCCACGTCCTCGCGGACCGTCGGCATGAAGAGTTGGTCGTCCGGGTCCTGGAACACGATCCCCACCCGGCGCCTGATCTCCGCCATGTGCCGCTTGCCGACCGGGAGTCCGGCCACGGTCACCGTCCCGGCGCCGGCCGTGAGGATGCCGTTGAGGTGCAGCACGAGGGTGGTCTTGCCGGCGCCGTTCGGGCCGAGCAGGGCGACCCGTTCGCCGCGCGCGACGGTGAAGTCCACGCCGAACAGGGCCTGTTGGCCGTCGGGGTAGGCGAAGGCGAGGCCGGAGACCTCCAACGAAAGGGAATCGGTCACAGCGTCCATCCCAACAGGCATACGACAAGGGCGGCAGAGGGGAGTGCGAGGGCGTACGACCACTGTGCCCCGTCCGCGGTCACCTCGTCGATCACCGGCATGGAGCCTGTGTAACCCCGGCTCACCATGGCCAGATGGACCCGTTCCCCGCGCTCGTAGGAGCGGATGAACAACGCGCCCGCCGACTTCGCGAGCACACCCCAGTGGCGGACACCCCGGGCCTCGAAACCCCGTGACTCGCGGGCGATCCGCATCCGTCGCATCTCGTCCGTGATGACATCGCCGTAGCGGATCATGAAGGACGCGATCTGGACGAGGAGGGGTGGGAGCTTCAACCGCTGGAGTCCCAGGAGGAGTTCGCGGAGTTCGGTGGTCGCGGCGAGGAGGACCGAGGCGGCTACGCCCAGCGTGCCCTTCGCCAGGACGTTCCACGCGCCCCAGAGGCCGTTCACGCTCAACTGCACGCCCAGGACCGTCACTTGCTCGCCCTCCGCCACGAAGGGCATGAGGACCGCGAACGCTACGAACGGGATCTCGATCAGCAGGCGGCGGAGCAGGAAACCCGCGGGAACGCGGGCCGTGTACGCGACGCACGCGAGCAGCACGGCGTAGAGGCCGAACGCCCACATCGCCTCGCGCGGGGTCGACACCACGATCACCACGAAGGCGAGGACGGCGGCCAGTTTGGTGTGCGGGGGCAGGGCGTGGACGGGGGAGTGGCCGTGCCGGTAGAGGCGGTGGGCGTGGCCCGCGCCCATCTCAGGCCGCCTGCGAGGTGGTGCCACGGCGCTTGCGGACCGCCCAGAAGACGCCCGTGCCCGCCACGACCGTCACGCCTACGCCGATCACGCCCGCGAGGCCGCCGGAGAGGCGGGCGTCGTCGACGTCCCGTACGCCGTAGTCGGCCAGCGGGGAGTCCGCCGAGGCGTGCTCCTCGGTCTGCCGGTCGATGCCCTGGTCGGCGGCGACCTTCTCCAGGCCGTCGGGGTTCGAGGAGGCGTAGAAGCTCACGAAACCGGCGAGGAGGAGGGACGTGACCAGGCCGCCGATCCACAGTCTGCGGCGGGAGGTCCGAGGGGCGGCGGGTGCCAACGGGGCCTGGGCGTCGACGAGTTCGCCGTTCACGCGCAGCTTGAGGCGCTGCTCCAGGCCGCGTGCGCCGTGGACGAGATCCGGGCGTACGGCGATCACAGCGCCGACTGTCAGCGCGGTGATCGCGGCCTCCCCGACGCCGATGAGGAGGTGCACGCCGATCATCGCGGTGGCGACCTTGGTGAGGGAGACGTCCGTCGTGCCGCCGAGGGAGTAGAGGAGGGTGAAGACGAGGGCGGCCGCGGGGACCGAGAGCAGGGCCGCGGTGAAGGACGCGGCGGTGATCGAGCGGCGGGTGCGGGGCAACACCTTCACCAGGCCGCGGAAGACCGCGTACGCCACGACCGTCGTCGTGATCGCCATGTCGGTGATGTTCACGCCGAGCGCGGTCAGGCCGCCGTCCGCGAACAGGATGCCCTGCATGAGGAGGACCACCGAGACGCAGAGGACGCCTGTGTAGGGGCCGACCAGGATCGCGGCCAGGGCGCCGCCCAGGAGATGGCCGCTGGTGCCGGCCGCGACCGGGAAGTTGAGCATCTGCACGGCGAAGATGAACGCGGCGACCAGGCCCGCCAGCGGCGCGGTCCGCTCGTCGAGTTCGCGGCGGGCGCCGCGCAGGCTCACGGCGATGGCACCGGCGGCGACCACTGCGGTCGCGGCGGATATGGGGGCGTCGATGAATCCGTCAGGCACATGCACGGGATGATTTTAGATGGTTGTTGCGAGTCCTTTGCAAGAGCGAGGGAGTCTCTTGCCGGTATGTGAGATCTATCGCCCCGGAGGGCGCTCCCGAGAAAATGTGCGACATTTGGGTAGTGGAAGCGGATGCATAGCTCTCACACAGGTCACTCAGCGTAAGGGGCCGCCCGATGTCCGTAGTCGAACAGTACGCGCGAGCCCATATCGTCACCGACGAGGACGTGGACCGGCTGGACCGAGACGCGGTCCCCGTCGTCCTGCGGTACGACCCCGAATCCGATCCCCGAGCCGTCCGTATCGGCCTGCCCGGACCGCATGAATGGACCTTCGACCGGGAGCTGCTGGAACAGGGGCTGCGTGCCCCGGCCGGCAGCGGCGAGGTGCGGGTGTGGCCGTGCGGGCGGGTGCAGGCCGTGGTGGAGTTCCACTCCGAACAGGGCGTCTCCGTCGTCCAGTTCGAGACGAAGACGATCATGCGGTTCCTGCGGCGGACCTATACGGCCACCGCGCCCGTCGCGAGCTGAGCCCCCACAGGGGAGCAGGGGCTCAGGTGGTTCACGTGGCTCAGGGGGTTCAGCCGCCGAGGCTGCTGCCCAGCTTGAGCAGCGCCGCCACGATCGGGCCCGCCGTGTCGCCGCCGTGGCCGCCCGCCTGGACCACACCGGCGGCGGCCAGGTCGCCCTTGTACGCGGTGAACCAGCCGTTGGGCTTCTTCTGGCCGTCGACCTCCGCCGAGCCGGTCTTCGCGCCGTAGTCGGGGCCGAGACCGGCCATCGCCTTCACCGCCGTGCCGTAGTCCGCCGTGTACTTCATGACCTCCTTCAGCTCCGACTGCGTCGTCGAGGACATCGTGCGCGAGGCCTTGGCGATCGTGCGGTTGTCGACCGTCGGGGAGACCAGGTACGGCTGGTGGAAGGTGCCCGTGTCGACCGTCGAGGCGACCGACGCCATGTTCAGCGGGTTCATGCGGACGCCGCCCTGGCCGATCAGCGAGGCGCCCATCTGCGCGCCGCTCTGCACCGGGATCGAGCCGTCGAAGGTGGGGACGCCGATGGCCCAGTTGTTCATGCCGAGGCCGTAGACCTGCTGGGCCTCCGTCGTCAGGTCGCTGTTGGACAGCTTGGGCGCGAAGTTGATGAAGGCGTTGTTGCAGGACGCCCCGAAGGCCATCTTGAACGTGCCCTTCTTGATCTCCGAGTCGTCGTCGTTGTGGAAGGTCCAGCCCGCCAGCTTGTACGTCTTGGGGCAGGGGTGCGACGCGTCCGGGGTGATCAGGTTCTTCTCGAAGAGCATCGTCGACGTCACGATCTTCATCGTGGAGCCGGGGGCGAGAGAGCCCTGGAAGGCCACGTTGAAGCCGTGCGAGGCGTTCGCGACGGCCAGGATCTCGCCGGTCGACGGGCGCATCATGACGACCGAGGAGTTCTTCTGCTTGCTGACCTGTGTCTCGGCCGCCGCCTGGAGGGTCGGGCTGAGCGTCGTCTTCACCTTGCCCGGCGTGCCCTTGCTCAGCTCCACGAGCGTCTTGTCGGACAGCTTGGACTTCTTGCCCCGGACCACCCGGAGCTCGACGCCCGCCTTGCCGCCCGCCTTCTTGCCGAACTTCTCCCGCAGCCCGTCCAACACCGGCCCCAGGGACGGGTACTTGGCGACCGTCAGCTCGCCGCCGTCACGGTCGTAGGCCTTGATCGGCGGGGTGCCGGACTCGCCGGTCACCAGGGTGTCGCCGTCCGCGAGATCGGGGTGGACGACGGAGGCGTGCCACTGGACGTACGGCTTGCCGTCCTTCGCGCTGCGCACGACGGTGAGTGAAGTGGCGTATGTCATGGGCTTGTTGATGCCCTTGTACGACACCGTGCACTTCACGGAGAAGGGCACCTTGGCGCCGGTGCGGGCGCCCTCGGTGACGGTGATGCCCTTCATGTGGGCGTTCTTCGTGTAACCGGTGAGCAGGGCGGCGGCGGCCGTCGACTTGTCCGTCGTGGCGGCGGCCTGGGCGACCTTGCCCTGCTGCCAGTCGGCGAGGAACCGCTTCGCGGTCGTCTGCACCTCCGCCGCCGACAACGGGCCCTTCTTGATGGCCTTGTGGTCCGCGGTGGCCTGGGTGCGCGCCTCTGCCGACGCCCCGCCGTCGTACAGCGCGTAGGCGCCGACGCCCGCGCCGACGACGGCCACGGCGATCACCCCACCGACGACGGCGGGTCTGGCCCTGCGCCGCTCGGCGACGACCTTCTTCTTGCCCCTCGTGCCCACAGTTCCCGATCCTCCGCGAATCCCTTTGGGCCCCCGCCGTCACTCGGCCCTGTCTCAGCCCTCACACGCCCCAACGACGGGGCCCACCCTAGAGTCCCGTCCTGTGCGGGTGAGTTCCTTTCCCCGCGGAGTGAGATCAGCCACCTGCCGCCAGTACGGCCCGGACGATCGGGCCGGCCGCGTCGATGCCGTGGCCGCCGTCCTGGGTCATCGCCGCCGCGGCCACGTCGTTGCGGTAACCGGTGAACCAACTGTTGGACTTGGACTGCCCGTCCACCTCGGCGGACCCCGTCTTCGCGCCGATGCTGCCGCTGAGCCCGGACATGATGCCGGCCGCGGTGCCGCTGGTCGCGGTGCGGTTCATCATCGCCCGCAGCTGGGCCGACGTACTCGCCGACAGGCCCTGGGCGGTGGCCAGCGGGCGGCCGTCGAGACTCTGCGCGACGAGTACCGGCTGGCGGAACGTGCCCGTCTTCGCGGTCGCCGTCACCGACGCCATGTTCAGCGGGCTCATCTGCACCTGGCCCTGGCCGATCAGGTTGGCCGCGGTGTCCGGGCCGCCGGACGCGGGGACCGAGCCGTCGAAGGACGGGATGCCGGTCTTCCAGTTGTCCCGGCCGAGCCCGAAGCGGTCCTGGGCCTCCTTGGTGAGGGAATCCACCTTGACATCGTCGGCGAACTTCACGAAGGCCGTGTTGCAGGAGCGGGCGAAGCTGTCGGAGAGGGTCGCGCCCTCGTCCGGGGACAGGCCCGTCAGGTTGTGGAAGGTCTGGCTCTGCCAGGTCGCGGTGGGCGGGCAGGGCGCCGAGCCGTTCATCGTGGTCAGCCCGGTGTCGATGAGCGTGGCGGCACTGATGATCTTCATCGTCGAGCCGGGCGCCAACTGCCCCAGGAACGCGGCGTTGAAGCCGTCGTCGCGGTGGTTGGCGATCGCCAGCACCTGACCGGTGCTCGGCTGCAGGGCCACGATGGAGGACTCCGCGTACTTCGTCACGGCCTTCTCGGCGGCGGCCTGCGCGGTGGCGTTGAGCGTGGTGCGCACCTTGCCGGCCTTGCCCTTCTCCAGGGTCAGCAGCGTGGTGTCGGCCGAGTCCACGGCCTCGTGCTTGATCGACAGCTCGATACCGGGCGTACCGCCCGCCTTGTCACCGTACTTGTCGCGCAACTCGTCGAGTATCGGCCCCAGCGACGGATACTTCTCCTTCGTCAGCACCGTCCCGTTCCGGTCCACGGCCTCGATCGCCGGGCTCGCGGACTCCCCGGTGACGAAGGTGTCGCCGGTCTTCAACTCCGGGTGGATGACGGTCGGTTGCCAGTCGACGAGGGCCCGCCCGGTGGTCTTGCCGCGCACGACGGTCAGTTGGCTCCGGTAGCTGAGCGGCTTGGACTTCCCGTCGTACGACACCGTTGCCTTCACCGTGAACGGCACGGTGTCCCCGGTCGCCGTACCGGGCGTGATCTTCACCTTGGTGATGTGGCCGGCGCCGCTGTAGGACTCCAGCACGAGGTCGGCGGCGGCGTCGTTGTTCGTGTACGACGCGGCGGTCACCGACTCCCCGCTCTCCCAGGCCGCGAAGAACTTCTTCGTCGTCTCCTCGACCTCGCTGCTGCTGGGCGGCCCGGTCTTCTTCGCCGTGGCCCCACTGACCCCACCGATCCCGTCCGAACCCCCCAACGCGGACACGACGTTGAACGCCCCGTACCCCGCCCCGCCGACCATCACGGCGAACACACTGCCGATGACGGTGGCCTTTACCCCCTTGCGCATGACGCTGTTCCTCCCCGTTGTCAGTCCTCCGACTGTAAGTGGCGTGAGGGAAAGCTGTGAGGGGTGTTGCCTTTTGTTGTCCTAACGGAGATCAGGGGGCTGAATCAAACTGTGTGGCGGGTCGCGTATGTGAACGCTGTTCGGCCTGTGCGGTCAGCCGATGGCGGCCCAATAGGAGTACTGGGCGACCTTGTTGGCCGTGGGGGTGACGGCGGCGGGGAGGGTGGTGAGCGCCGTGCCGTTGGTGGCGTAGCGGAAGAGGGCGGGGGTGGCGGCGAGGTTGATGTTGAGGAGGGTGGCGTTGAGGTCGGCGCCGCGGTAGACGGCGGGCATGGTGGCGGCGCTGAGGAGGAAGGCGATCCAGTGCAGGCCGGGGCTGAGTTCGGCGGAGATCGTCTCGGTGAAGGGGCCTGTGGAGGTGACGCGGGCGTCGACGCCGACGGAGGCGAGGCGGGCGCCGGAGGAGTCGTAGAGGCCGACGAAGTTCTGGCCCGACACCGGTGAGACGCCTGCCGTGTTGATGCCCCAGAGGAGCTTCGTGGCGGTCACCGGGCGGGGCACGTACAGCGCCGCCAGATAGAGGGTCTGCGCCGTGCCCGCCTTGCCGCTGGAGACGCGGCCGGGGTCGTCGGTCCAGGCGATGAGGCCGTGTTCGCGCGGGTGGGGGATGCCGGCGAGGTGTTCGGGGACGTCGAGGGAGCCGCCGTTCGTGCCGTGCACCCGGATGCCTCGGGCGGCGGTGACCGGGGCGGCTGTGGGCCCGGTGCGCTCCTGGACGTCGAGGCCGCGCAGGACGTCGGTGTTGCCGCCTCCGTCGTGGAGCCCGGCGGACACGGCGTGCAGGAGGGACGCGCCGCAGGAGACCGAGGTGCTGCCGGTGACCGAAATCCCGTACTGGGGGCTGTTGTTGCCGCCGCCGTCGTCGTCGGTACCGGGGTAGACGGTGAGGCCGGTGACCACGACGGGGGCGGTCGTGCCGTCGACCTTGACGGCGGCGTAACCGCCCGAGGCCGAGGCGGCGCCGTCGCGGCGCAGGGTGCAGCCGGTGAGGCTGATCGGGCCGTTGCCGGTGGCGGCGATGCCGAAGCCGCTGTGGGCGTTGCGGTCGGTCGTGCAGCCGAGGAAGGCCGGGCCGCCGGAACCCTGGCCGGTGCCGGTGCCACCCAGGTTGAAGCCGTCGAGTGCGGACCACTCCGAACGGCAGCCCAGGAAGACCGAGTTGGCGGCGCCCGCGATGTACCAGCCGTGCTTGCCGGCGCCGATCACCTCGCAGTCCGTCCACAGGGCATCCGTCATGCTCGCGTTGATGCCGATGCCGCCGGCGTCCTTGACGTGCAGCCGGGTGGCCCGCCACGAGTACGGGGTGCCGGAGGAGTTGGAGGCCACGGTCAGGCCGTGCGAGGGGGCCGCGTAGACGCTGACGTCGGTCACGTACACGCCGTGGACATAGCCCTGGGCCTGGATGCCGTCGACGGTGGAGCCGGTGAGGTTCGAGCAGTCGATCGTGATCTTCTCGACGCGCTGCTCGTTGCTGACGGCCGAGTACCCGCCGGTGGCCTTGTCGACGAGGAGAAGCACCGCGGCACCGGTGAAGCCGGCCAGCGGCCTGAGGGTGGGCTTCTGCATCGTGTCGATGTGCGCACCGTGGTCGCCGCGCAACGTGACCTGCGGCGGGATCGTCAGCGGCGCCGACGTGCCGTACGTCCCCGGCGGGAGGTAGACGACACCGCCGGGCGCGCAGGCGGCGAGGGCCGACTGGATCGCCGCGGTGTCGTCGGTGGTGCCGTTGCCCGTGGCGTTGTACGGGCTGTCCGTGACGTTCGTCCAGCCGGTCACGCCGGTCACGGCGGCGGCGTCCGTCGCCGGGGCGAGGGTGGCCACGGCGGCGAGAGAGCCGACGGTGCCGAGACCGACGGCGGATCTGAGTACGGAGCGTCGTGAGCCGCTCATGGTCGTTCCCTCCCAGGGATCGTGCGTGCGGACTGGATCCGGTAGGGCCCTGTCGGGCCCGGCTAGACCCAGGTGTCCAACCACATCCGCGACCGCCACTGGTCGATGGGGATCGCCGTGCCCGTGTACAGCGGCCAGAAGTAGATGAAGTTCCATGTGATCAGCAGGACCAGGACGCCCGCGCCCACCGCGCCCGCGACCCGGCGGGTGTCGCTGGAGTTCGGGGGGCCGATGACCGCGCCGATGAGCATCGCGACCGCGAGGCAGAGGAACGGGAGGAAGACGATGGAGTAGAAGAAGAAGATCGTGCGGTCCTGGTACATGAACCAGGGGAGGTAGCCGGCCGCGACGCCGCAGGCGATCGCGCCCGCGCGCCAGTCGCGGCGGAACGCCCAGCGCCACAGGACGTACAGGAGCGCGAAGCAGGCCGCCCACCAGAGGAGCGGGGTGCCGATGGCGAGGACCTCGCGGGCGCACTTCTCGCCCGCGCTCGCCGGGCAGCCGTCCGCGCCGGGGGAGGGGGACTCGTAGAAGTACGAGACCGGGCGGCCGTCGACCAGCCAGCTCCAGGGGTTGGACATGTACGTGTGCGGGGAGTGCAGGCCGACGTTGAACTCGTAGACCTCGTGCTCGTAGTGCCACAGGCTGCGCGCCCAGTCCGGCATGAAGTGGCTCCAGGTGCCGCCCTTGCCGTCGGTGGCCGCCCAGTTGCGGAAGTAGCCGCCGGTGCCGTTGGCGGGGGAGAGGATCCAGCCGAGCCAGGACAGGACGTACACCGAGAGCACGACCGGGACCATGATCACGAAGAGGAACAGGTCGTACCTCAGGGTCGCGACGTACGGGCGGCTGGCGCCCGCGACCTTGCGGGAGCCGACGTCCCAGAGCACGGTCATCACCACGAAGGCGGCGGCGTAGAACATGCCGTTCCACTTGGTGCCCATGGCGAGGCCGAGCAGCAGGCACGCCGCCCAGCGCCAGGGGCGCAGCCCGAGGAACAGGGTGTTCGCGATGTCCGCGTCGGGGCGGACGCGGCCGTCCGCGTCGACCGGCAGCGCGGCCGCGAGTTTTGCCCTCGCCCTGTCCCGATCCAGGAGCAGGCAGCCGAACGCCGCCACCACGAAGAACATCAGCACGCCGTCGAGCAGCGAGGTGCGGGCCATCACGAAGGCCAGGCCGTCGAGCGACATCATGACGCCCGCGACGCAGCCCAGGAACGTGGAGCGGAACAGGCGGCGGCCGATGCGGCACAGCATCAGGATCGCGAGCGTGCCCAGCAGCGCCGTCATGAAGCGCCAGCCGAAGGGGTTGAAGCCGAAGATCAGCTCGCCGAGGCCGATGACGTACTTGCCGACCGGCGGGTGCACGACGTAGGCCGCGTCGGTCGGGATGGGGATGTGGCCGTTGTGCTGGAGGATGAGGTCGTTGGCGTTCTTGTCCCAATTGACCTCGAAGCCGCGGTGGACCAGCGCCCACGCGTCCTTCGCGTAGTACGTCTCGTCGAATATCACCGCCTTCGGGCTGCCCAGGTGGTAGAAGCGCATCACGCCCGCCATGAGCGTGACCAGCAGCGGGCCGCCCCAGCCCGACCAGCGGGTGATGCGGTCGACGAGCCCCGGCGAGAAGCCCAGCGCCGCCCACAGTCGCGGGCTGGGCTCCGCGTACGGCGGCACCAGCCGGTCGCGTACGTCGCTTCTGGGCCCCGCCGTGTAGCCGAATCGGCGCAGCCGCTGCTGCCACGACGGCCGCTGGTCTTGCGGGGCCTGCCCTTGCCGGGTGTCCATGGAGGACGCGGTACTGGTCACCGCGCCATCGTAGGGAACAGGGCTGTGTGAGTCCCGCCTCTCTCCCCTGAGAGGATGGAAACGTGACAGTTGCTCCCGGAACTCTGGTCCTTGCCGGCACCCCCATCGGCGACATCGCGGACGCCCCGCCGCGGCTCGCCGAGGAGTTGGCGGGTGCCGATGTGGTCGCCGCCGAGGACACGCGACGGCTCCGGCGGCTCACGCAGGCGCTCGGGGTGCAGCCCAAGGGCCGGGTCGTGTCGTATTTCGAGGGCAACGAGGCGGCGCGGACACCGGAGTTGGTCGAGGCGCTGCTCGGCGGCTCGCGGGTGTTGCTGGTGACCGATGCCGGGATGCCGTCCGTGTCCGACCCGGGGTACCGGCTGGTCGCCGCCGCGGTGGAGCGGGACATCAAGGTCACCGCCGTACCGGGACCGTCCGCCGTACTCACCGCGCTCGCGCTGTCGGGGCTGCCGGTGGACCGGTTCTGCTTCGAGGGGTTCCTGCCGAGGAAGGCCGGGGAACGGCTGTCGCGGCTGCGGGAGGTGGCCGGTGAGCGGCGCACCCTCGTCTATTTCGAGGCACCGCACCGGCTCGACGACACCCTCGCCGCGATGGCCGAGGTGTTCGGCGCCGAGCGCCGCGCCGCCGTCTGCCGGGAGCTGACGAAGACGTACGAGGAGATCAAGCGCGGCCCGGTCGGCGAGCTGGCCGAGTGGGCCGCGGAGGGTGTGCGGGGGGAGATCACCGTCGTGGTGGAGGGGGCCCCGGAGAAGGCCGAGGAACTGAGCGCCGACGAGCTGGTACGGCGGGTGCGGGTGCGCGAGGAGGCGGGGGAGCGGCGTAAAGAGGCGATCGCGGCCGTGGCCGTCGAGGCAGGCGTTCCCAAGCGCGAGGTGTTCGATGCGGTGGTGGCGGCGAAGAGCGCGCAAAAACCCGTTTGAAGGCACGCGGGACTCCCGGCGGGCGTACGGGAGATTCCTGCGGGGCGCATGTGAGATTGCTGCGGGGCGGTACACGCGAACTTCTGTCGGGCTTTGTGCGGGAACCGTTGTCAGTGGGCCACGTACAAGAACCCCGGCCGCGCCGAGCCTCGCGCGAAAACCCTCGCCGGGGGC
>Ga0307509_10005902_pt1 | contig 16758 bp, 23 predicted proteins | sample 10_EM_MG_FD_202245 | JGI IMG/M metagenome (GOLD analysis project Ga0307509, IMG submission 202245) | Populus trichocarpa ectomycorrhiza microbial communities from riparian zone in the Pacific Northwest, United States - 10_EM | ecosystem: Host-associated > Plants > Roots > Unclassified | place... | reverse complement strand
CACCATTCCCGGTATGGTAGTTACTATCCCCGGAAGAGCGAATTCGCCACGGGGTTAGTCTTTGAGAGGAATAGTGGCTGCCTTAAGAAGCATGGCGGCGGGTCGAGTTTACCCAGAATTTACGGTATCTGGATGCCTTGGCGCTAAGACAGGAGGATTTAGGTGTAAGTTCGGATGTCTTGGCGCCTAGGCATCCTTGAAACTGCGAGTACAAGGGTAGGAACCTGTTAACCGGAACGGACAAGGATATGTTTGGCTGGTTAACCTTAAATAACTGTTCCATAACTTCTTGCCGGTCCTTGTACGAGTACTCGAGTACTGGTTACCCGGCCCTGGTCCGCGGATGTGGTGGGCTGTATGAATACTGACGGATCACCTCCGGGGACAGGCCTTCTTTGGTGGGTGTTTGGCAGGAAGGGTTTTGGAAGTCACAATACCGGTAAGACCGGAAATAAAAATAAAAAGAAACGTCCGAACAGATTCCCATCCACAGAACAACTCCGATTCTCCTCTTCCTCGCTTGTCAGTATCTAACAATTTCGAGGGTGACTGGTGTTTGTTATAGTGAGCCCACTGTGCGAGTGGCACCACAAAGTGTATTTAGTCACACAATTGCGTTCCTTTCTCTGTGCATCGTAACTCTACATCGAACATCGAACACCCTTCAGCTTGCCTACATCGAACAACGAACACGCTTCAGCTTTCCTATCATCACACACACCCTTTGCTCCGGGCCTTCTCACGGCGCTGGCCTCACGACAGCTTCATAGTGGTGCTTGTACGGCGGCAGTTTTCCCTGCGCTAGACCAGACCTCCATCCTTCACTAGCCCACTGCTTTTGTTCTCGACTTCTTGCCAACGATGGCCGAACAGCCAGCTTCTCAAGCTTCTACCTCCACAGCACCTCCTGCAGCGGAGGGTTCGGGTCTCGATGAGCCTCAATACGAGGTTGCCGTAAAGCTTGCAGACTTGCAGGGGGATCCTAATAGCCCCCTATATTCTGTCAAGAAATTTGAAGACCTAGGACTGTAAGTGTAGCCCTATTTACGATTCCCCGTGGAGCTAACCCTTGTTTTGTTTTATTACAGTTCCAAAGAGCTTCTGGAGGGCATTTACTTCATGAACTTTAAGAAGCCGTCAAAGATCCAAGAGCGAGCACTTCCCCTCCTCCTATCAGATCCACCTACAAATATGATCGGTCAATCGCAATCCGGAACGGGGAAAACGGCGGCTTTCGTCTTGACAATGTTGACTCGTGTCAATATGACTGTCAACAACGTTCAAGCTCTTTGCCTAGCTCCGTCTCGGGAACTGGCTAGACAGATTATGAGTGTTGTTCAAACTATGGGTCAATTTACCGACATCAAAACCCAGTTCGCTATTCCAAATATGGTACAACGTGGGCAGAAGATTGATGCGCATATTGTCGTTGGGACACCTGGCACAGTTCTTGACCTGATTCGGCGAAAACAATTGCCTGTAGAATATCTTAAGGTTTTTGTGCTGGACGAGGCCGATAATATGCTTGATCAGCAAGGTCTTGGTGAACAGTGTATCCGCGTGAAGCAGTTAGATCCCACCCCCCCCCATACATTATGACCGTTATTCGCTCGTGAAAGTCTAATATTTTCCATCAGGAATATGCCCGTGGCTACGCAGATCGTCCTATTCTCGGCAACATTTCCCGAGCAGGTTGTCCAATACGCAGACCGGTTCGCCCCAAATGCGAACCAGATTACCCTGAAACACGAAGAACTCACCGTCGACGGAATCAAGCAACTCTATATGGACTGTGATAGTGAAGAGGACAAATATCGGATATTGATCGAGCTCTATCATATTTTGACAATTGGGTCTTCAATCATATTCGTCAAGGTAATGGACCCAATGACGATTAGGTGATTTGATTTGGTGGGCGCAGGGACTAATTCGCCCTCCCAGAAACGCGAAACAGCATCCGAGATCCAGAGACGAATGGAAGCGGATGGACACAAAGTTGCTGCGCTCCACGGCGCACAGGAAGGCGCGGATAGGGACAGAGTTATTGATGATTTCCGTTCGGGGAAAGCTAAAGTTCTTATTACAACCAACGTTTTGGCCCGTGGTATCGATGTAGCAACTGTCTCAATGGTGGTTAATTACGACATCCCTCTCGATCAAAATCGCCGGCCGGACCCTCAGACCTATCTTCATCGTATTGGACGAACCGGAAGGTTCGGACGCGTGGGTGTATCAATTAGCTTTGTTCATGACAAGCAGAGCTGGTCCGAGATGAATGAGATATCTAATTACTTTGGTGTTTCTATGACAAAGGTTCCAACCAACGACATAGACGTATGCTCCTTCCATATTTCTAGAGCTAAGTTCACGATGCTGATTGACTATTGGTAGGAGGTTGAGAAAATTGTCAACCAAGTTCTGAAGAGCAAGACGGCTGGTGCGACCAAGTAGGGATACGTGTTTATGATATGCACATGGGATATAATGATGGACGCTTGCGAGACTACGATAGCGCCTTGAGCGATCCGGAAAGGGGGAATGGAGTGCTGTCACGAGTCTGGAATAATCAGAGTTTAAAGTTTTGCATAAGCCTTTTTTTCCTCATTGATTTTCTTTTCCTTCCCTGAAGAATCTGAAAATATTGAGTTTTTGCCTGTACATAGGATGTGCCAAAAGCGAGGAGTGCTGGCTCTTAGTAATTTATTGTATGATGTCCAGGCATCTGGTTTGTAGTAAGTAGTTAGCTACGGTTGTGGGCATAAAAATACCTTCAGCATAATACATTCAGAAATCGTAGGAAATGGCCCTCCTTTTAGAAGTGAGATTTACCGATAGACCCTGTCCGAGTGATAGATTATGGACACTGACACGAGTCTTGGCGGAGGTTTCTGACCCCACACCCAACATTTATCGAATGCTGTTCGCTCGATTTCAACAACCCCCTCCTCCGAACTATCCTCCTCTATCCATTTGGGGCGCCATTCCTCGAGCGAAATACTCGATCAACCCCTTTCGAAGCCGATTTTAGCCTACTTAAAGTTATTAGCTCAATTCGACCGATTTGGCTCGTGTTCTCTTGACAAGGCTGCTGTCGCTTACGGAACCCTACGTTTCTCACGTCCCAAACCGCTGTGGGACTTCCCTCGATAGTTTGGGTCGCCCAGCTTCGAAGCTCTGAACACCTCTATCAACACTCCGAGATGCCGCAAGCACCGTTAGCATCGAAGGATGGGTCACTGTTTCGACAGGTCCTAAGGTGTTACGAAACAAAGCAATACAAGAAGGGCTTAAAAGCCGCTGAGGTCGGTACAAAAAGGCTTTTTCTAGGAAACTTTCTTTTGGTGTCAGTTATTAACATTTTCTCTACGCAATTAGCAAATTCTCCGTAAGAACCCTAAACATGGAGAAACTCTCGCGATGAAAGGCCTCATTACAAACTCTCTTGGACGGACTGAAGAAGCATTCGCAATAGCCAAGGAGGCTCTGCGGCAGGATATGAAGTCCCACGTCTGCTGGCATGTCTATGGATTACTCTATCGGTCTGAGAAGAACTTCGAGGAATCTATTAAGGCGTACAAAATGGCACTTCGGTTTGAGCCGGAATCCCAGCAAATCTTAAGGGATCTAGCACTATTGCAGGTTCAAATGAGGGATTATCCCGGCTATGTTGAATCTCGAGGTAAAATCCTTCAGGGGCGTCCGCAGCTCCGACAGAACTGGACGGGGTTGGCGGTTGCGCATCATCTTGCCGGAAGTTACGCCGAGGCTGAGAATGTGCTGAAAAAGTATGAAGAGACCTTGAAAAACCCCCCGAGCAAAGGAGACATCGAACACTCCGAAGCGTGTTTGTATAGGAATGTAGTGATCGCCGAATCAGGCGATATTGCCCGGGCCTTGGAGCACTTGGAATCGATAGCTAAGGTTTCTTTGGACAAGATCTCTGTGATGGAATACCGAGCCGATTACCTTCTCCGATTGGACCGGAAAGAGGAGGCAGAAAAGGCGTACCGGGCTTTGCTAAACCGCAACTCGGAAAAGAGACAATACTATAGGGGTCTAGAGCAGTCGATGGGAATTGATCCTGAAGACCGAAAAGCGCTAAAGGCGATCTACGACGAGTTTACCGAAAATAATCCCAGAAGCGATGCCCCACGGAGAATCCCGTTGGATTTCCTGGAGGGTAGGTCCCACTACCTAAGCTGTTCCCGTCAATATACTGATCCTTAGCTCAGGGGAGGATTTCAAACAGGCAGCCGGTGTATACCTTCAGAAACTGCTAAAGAAAGGGGTTCCATCAACTTTCGCAAACATAAAGGCTCTCTATGCGGACGCCGCCAAGCGGGAAACGATTTTGGAGCTTGTAGAGGGTTGTCTGGCATCTATGGGAACCGAGGAGGAAGCACCAACAAATGGTGAAACCAATGGCGATAAATCGAAGCCGTCGGAGTTTAAGCTATGGACTCTCTACTTCCTCGCCCAGCATTATGACCACTACCGAACTAGGGACACTGCTAAGGCCTCAGAATACCTTAAACAGGCATTAGAGCTTTCACCTGGCACAGTGGAACTACATATGACCCAAGCTCGGATACAAAAACACTCTGGGGTTTTTCAAAAGGCTATGGAGAAGATGAACCAAGCGAGGGAATTGGATACTAAGGACAGATATATTAATACCAAGTGTGCTAAGTATCAACTCCGAAATGACCGCAATGAGGATGCTTTGAAGACTATGAGTCTTTTCACTCGAGTAGGTCATTCCTTCTATCACCCCCACCCCCCAGAAGTACCATGGTGATCCAGTTTCTAACGGCGTAGAGTGGGGTGAAGAATGACGCACATGGTGGTCCGTTGGGTGACCTGTTGGAGATGCAATGTGTTTGGTTCATCACTGAGGACGGCGAATCCTATCTTCGCCAAGGAAATCTTGGACTTGCGCTCAAGCGGTTTCATGCTATCTTGAAAATCTTTGATGACTGGACCGAAGACCAGTTCGATTTCCACTCTTTCTCTCTTCGGAAAGGCCAGATTCGCTCTTACGTCACAATGCTACGATGGGAGGACACTCTCCGTTCGCATCCATTTTTCGCAAGGGCTGCTTTGGGAGCCATTAAAGTGTACATCATGCTTCACGACAAGCCGCATCTTGCCCACAGTTCACTTTCAAATGGAAATAGAGAAGGCACTGACTTTGAGGGAATGTCCCCTGCGGACAGAAAGAAGGCTCTCAAGAAGGCTAAAAGAGAGCAGCAGAAAGCGCAGGAGAAGGCTGCGGAATTGGCTGCCAAAGCTAAAGAAGACAAGGCCAGGAATGCTCAGGTTTCCAACGCTGATGGCGAGATGAAAAAGGAAGATACTGATCCCCTTGGGAATGCTCTGGCACAAACGAAGGAGCCCCTGGAAGTTGCAATGAAATTTCTGAGACCGCTTTTGGAGCTGAGCCCAAAAAGAACTGAGGTCCAATGCGCCGGATTTGACGTCTACCTTAGAAGGAAGAAATGGCTGCTTGCCCTTAAGTGCTTAATTGCTGCCCGTGAGCTTGGAAAGGAAAACCCTGTCGTCCACGAACAGACTATTAGATTTAGACGAGTTGGTATGTTTCTATCGTAAGCTTCCGAGGTTATCTTGCTAATAGAGATATTCCAGTGGACTCTCTTGCCGACGAAGACATCAAAGCGCCCTCCAGGGAGGTTCTGACAGCGGAACTCCTTAAATACTGTTTGTAATTTGCTTTTGTATTTCTATAAAAATAAAAGTTATTTACCTCTAAAATGACTATTATTACAGTTAATATTATGTTATTAAAATTTTGAAAAACCACTTGAAGCATTGCATAAATTGAACCCAAGGCTTTGCTTAATAATGAAAACCGAAATTTGCCCGGTACCCTTACAAATAAAGGAATTTCATTGTGTACCGGCTCAGGTCCACCCTCTGAACACTTTGCATCATACAAAGAAGGCGTATAGGAGAGGGGGAAGGAGGGGATTGGGAGAATTGAGTAACATGGGAGAGAGGAGATAAGAAGGGGATTATGAGAGTTGAATTTGGTGTACATGATGGGAGTAGTTGATCGACGAAGCCCATTGCAAGCTTCGTTTAGGGACGAAAACATGATGTACACGAGATTGAAAGAGGATTTTACAAATGCTTTATTGTAGTAAAATGTATGAAATGGAAAACAGTTTTTTTAAAAAAAACAAAAGTATGGCGAACTGTGACTGATGCACTAAAAATTGAATGGCAACAGAACCTGCTGGCAAGTGTGATTGGCTCTCCACCAAGCATCCAGATTTGGTGAGGGAAAAAAGTCTGGCAAACATCATTTAATCGCAGATTTAGTAAGAAATTTACATGGCAGCACTTGAATTGGGATAAATACAAGATGTGAGCTATTGATTCCGATCCTCATATTTTAGAGATGCTATATAGCTAAGGTCTGCTGGAGTGTGAAGTTATGACATAGTTAGCGGCAATTTATAACTAAATAATGACATCTGGAAAGAGAAAGAAAAATGGAACACAGAGCATAAGGTTCAACTGCAGTATCTTTTCTAAGGTTGTAGTCATGCAAATGGGCCAGGGTTCAAGTTATTCGCTGTTGAAATGAGGGACTGGTTGATGGCTGATATAGCTGGATACTAGTGATCCAGCCGTTGCTGCGGAGCATTTTTTGCTTGCTCAGTATATACACCAACCAGAAGGACTTTGCCAGACTTACCCACAACTTGAACCTGAACTTCTGGTATGTGCTTAGGACTATCTTTGTGCGAATTCCCAAACTCCTCATTATAGGATTTCAAATCGGTTGCCTTTGAGAGTATGCTTTCCAAAATAGTATGATACAATAATTGTTTCCTGAATTTGCTCTTTACCCTTAAGAATAAAGGCATTTTATTGTGTACCGGCTTAGGTCCACCTTCTAAACACTTTTCATTATACCCTTAACAACTCCCTTTCTAATACCCACCACTACTTCCCTCCTTCCCAAGCCTTCTCTCACCCTCTTCTTTAAATTCTGAGGCTCCAATTCCCAATAGAGCTAGAGAGTTCTAAGTGAGATATGATTTGACATTTATAACCCCTAGCCTGCCAGTGGACTGAATAGAGGTATTATAAAATGCACCCCCTTGGCACACCTTTTAAGTGCTTTCCAACATACTAGGCTTCATTATGAGGACCTGTTTCTGAGAAGTGGGAACACAATAACCTAGGTTATTCTGATTAACTGCTTGTAGACAAAAAGAAGATCCTGCAGTCTCACTTTTACCCTTTTATTTAATGAATAAAGCATGATACAGGAAGGGAGATGTTAGAAGTTGAGGATAATACATATACTCTGGCACATACAACAGCTTGGCAGCTGGAAGCAGATGAGAGACAAAGACTTGAGATTTAATCAGTTAACTGGCCAGTCCAGTCTCCAGATTTTAATAAAATTGAACGTTCATAAGACTATATAAAGGATCCACTGGAGGAATATGAGTTCAAATTGCAGAGTCTGGAAACAAAGAAACAGGTTAAGGCAGCCCTTTTCGTGAGTGCAAGAAAATACCTATTGCCTTGATTAATTGCCTCTATTCAGATATCAGAAATAAGTTGGAACTAGTTATACCGAATAAGGAGGATAACAATTTTCGTGGATGAACTCTTTTCCATCTTGTATACTCTTCGTTTAACTTCTTTACTATTGCGGTTAAGTCTTCGTATCGTTGGCTCTGACTCTTATTTTCTGTCATGGTCGCAACTTGCTGCTTTTGCTTCAATTTATCTTATCACACGTGACTATTTTATCTATCGGCCGCGCTAGTACAGGCAGCCCAGCTGTGAGACGAGCTTGTGTTAAGAATAGGCTATCTTATCTGATCTATCTCCGCCTTCTTCCCTCACGCGCCTGGCGACTCACGCCAACGCTCCTGACACACCTCCGTCCAACCTCCTCTCTCAACCCATCTGCCTGCCACCCTACCTCCCATCAACAACACTTCACTTCCCCTCAAACTCTCCTCACAACACCTACTGACACCATCATCACCTCCGATACTCATCCGTTCGAAAACTAAAAAACACAGGGTATCAAGGAAAGGAAGGAGAAGGTGGTCAGAGGAAGAGAAAAAGGAGCAAAAAAAGTATACAAAAGAGAGCGGAACGTCATCGTGTTGACGGGGCGCCTCCTTCTACTACTACGGAAAGAGGTGGAAGGGGAAAAGAAAACAGGACAAAGAGGGCCATCTTTCCTTTAGTGATTCGCGAGAGCCTTCTCATCGCCATCTCTTTTTTCCTTGTCGTGAGAAATAGCTAGATTTGCACACGCACACGCACACAAAACTTTGCCCTAAAGCCTAGAAAAGGAGCCCAAGAGAAGACGGGAGCGAAAAAGTTTTTTGTTACCGTGCTTACATTTTACTTACATTCTTCCGCTGCGCACACCCTCTATTCTCTCTCCCCTCCCATCCACTCTATCCTTCTCCATACATCTCGTCTTCGCAGCCTTCTCGCTCCCCCTTCCATCGCCATCATGTCCTCAACACAACTTTCTTCAGAGGAGATAGCCGAGGATTATAGATCTTCCTTGGAGGATCTAGCCTTCAACTCAAGATATGAGATCAGCAATTTGACGGTTATCGCGAAAGAAAATATACATGCTGCGCAGGCAATAGCTAGAACTATCGAAGAACATATCGCCAAAGTAAGCGCCCCCGATTCCTTTTCGTTTCTCGTATATCTATATGTGCCCTGTATAATCACCTCACATTTACGCATCGAATTTCCCGGCTTTTGGTTGGTAATCACATGTATCTTTGAGATCTATTGTAGAGAGAGAGGAAAACCTCGCTATGAGAAGTTTGCAGGCGCATAACCGTATCATGACTATCCGAACAGTCGCTAATCCTTATAGACTTCGCCTAACAGGAAACTCCCTGCGCTGTATTTGTTGGACTCAGTTGCTAAAAATGTTGGGACACCTTACACACTTTTCTTCCAACGGGATCTCTACTCGACGTTTATGAATGCCTACTCGAAGGTTGAGCCTTCTGTACGACGGAAGTTGGAGGAGATGCTTTACACATGGAAACAACCGGTCCCCAATTCTTCATCAAGCAATCCTGTCTTTTCTTCAGAGGTAACACGCAAAATAGACAATGCTCTTATTAAAGCCAGAACTGCTGCTCTCCAACATCAACAGAAGCAGATGAAGCAACAGAGTCAGGATCCAAAAGCTTACAATAGATCTATTGTTACACCACCACCGCAACTACATCCACAATACAAAAGCACACCACCGCCTATAGCCAATGGCCCTTCGCAATATATGAATGGGCAGAACTTTGACTACGGGAACAATAGCCAAGGTGTCTATGGCAGAAATACGGTTGGTTACAGGAGAGAATATCCCATGGTTCACCCATATGCTCATATACTGCAGGCCGTGCTGAGCCAATCCGCCCCGGCAAACCCTGCGGGGATGCCGGTGCCGTTTTCACAGCAATCTTCTTCTCATTCGGCCGGATGTTCAAGTGTTGATACCCTTCTTAGCGACATATCTGGTCTTATTGAGGTTTCGCAGAAGAGGTTTGCAGAGGATCCACTTAACCAAGAGATACAGAAGAGATTGAAGGCGTTGCTTGACTTGAAGACTATTTTACAGACGCAACAGCTTCCCCCAGCTCAACTCGCGTTGGTCAGAGAGCAAGTGACGAGATTAGCTAACCCAACCCCTCCCCCCGCTATGGCTATAGCTCCTCCGCCCCCGCCTCCCCCTGCGCCGGCAATGCAATTGCCATTTTCGAAACAAGACCTCGCGGCGTTGTTGGCGACTGCCACTCAAAATCAGCCTTTAGTTGTTCCTCCCCCCGCCCCTCCACCGCCACCACCGCCGCATCCGGCTCCGGCTCCGCCAGCACTGCTACCCTCGGCTCTGCCTAACTTATTTGCACCCCCCGGTGATGCAGCCTCTCTGTTTGCTTCATTACAAAAAGCAGGTTTGCTACCAGGATTGTCTGCTAACATTCCACCACCACCCCCGCCACCCCCCACTGGGCTGCCTTCATTCCTGTTCCCGGTACCGGGAAGTAGTTTTACACCACCACCTCCTCCAATTCCCCCGCAGATCCCAATGCGGCAAGGTAAACTCGACTGGCGCTCAATAGACGTAGAAATGAATACTATGTCCCTTAAAATGTAGTCCCCCAATATTGCTTTATGCGCTCTCCTTTCCCTCCTTCCCCCTCTTGCTCTTTGCTTTTTAAAGATTGCGGGTCGCCACATATATATTATTATTACCCTTTGAGAGAAAGAGATACACTTCGTAGAAAAGAAGAATGCTGATTGATTGTGAAAATTTTACTTGTTACAATGTGATTATAGACCACGACCGCACCTCTTACCTTTACTCAACGAGGCACTCCCGAACCAGTGTAGTTCATGTGCGCGAAGGTTTGCCGATTCGGAAACAGGGAAAAAAGAGAAGGCCTCACATCTTGACTGGCATTTCCGCGTGCACCAGCGGATGGCGGAGAGCGTGAAGCGTGGTCAGAATAGGAGTTGGTATCTTGGAGAAGAGGTAAATGACCCCCCCAAACCCGAAACCTGACACAATTGCCCCTCATGCAGCAATTCCAATATCAAATTTCAATATCAAAGACACATACACATACATGCTCTTTTAATCCAACTGTGAAAAACCAAAGTCACAAATTAGAGAACCTCCCCTCACTAACACACGACCCCCGTGATAAAGGAATGGATCAAATCTCGCGACGACGGCGAGGACTCCTCTTCCCTAGCACCCAACCCAAACAACCACTCCAGCAATGGCAATAACACCATCGGTGGCTCATCATCCTCCTCCTCCGACCCAAACTCGTCCTCGAACAACCCCGACCCTAAAGACCAATACGTCATCATCTCTGACCCATCCAAGACCCGTGCTGTATGTCCCATCTGCCAAGAAGAGCTGAAGTATGAGTGGCACGCCGAGATCGAGGAGTTTGTCTTCATGGACGCGAAGCAGGTCGGCACCAGGATTTACCATGCTAGCTGCCATTCGGAGGCTAGCAAGGATACCGCCGCTGGGAACTCAAGCCGTGGGACAACCCCGCCGGACAGTGGGTCTGGGGGGAAGAGGAAGGCTGAGGTATGTTCTGCCCATAAATGCCCTCTATACATATGACGCTGACCAGCTAAATAGGAAGATTCTGGTGGACCGAGAGCTAAAGTAAAGCGGGAGGTTCATATATGAAGTGTGAAATGAAGCGTTGGGAAAAGTAATATAGTCTCTTCTTTTTCTTCTTCTTTTCTCTTCTTCTGCCTCTTATTACATTTCCTGTCAGCCTTTTTCCATTTTCTTCCTCCACCCTGGCTGCTCTACCATATCTTTGTCGGATCTGGCTTTGCATTTTACTATGTTTTTCCTTTTTTCTCCCACGCTTACGTCTGCTACTTGTTGCAATGGGTAATTTCCTTTACGGCCTTTTCGTTGTATAGGCGTTGCGGGCATGTGCGCGGGCTGTGGTTGGATTTCAGAAGGGGGGGGTGGGGGGTAAGGGTTGGTGACTCTGTGGATGGATACATAGACGGGTAGGGCTGGAGGCGATGTCGGAAAAGCAGGACATGGTACAGAAAAAAAACGGTGCCACGGCACGGAAAACAGGGGGTTTGTTACTCAGTTGGTTGTGATGCTTGTACAGTAGTTTCTCTTTAAGTTGGTCTCTTGTTTCTCTTTTTTTTCCCTCTTGCTCAAAAAAAGTCCTAAATTTCTGTTCAGGTTATCAGTTTTCATCGTTTGCCCCTAATGAGATGTTTTTGAGATTGTGATGGTTGGTTGGCTGGTGCTGCTGAGATACTAGGTTGCGAGTGATAGTATGTGATAGTCTAGGTTTATGAGAAGAGGAAGGGAAGGAAGCACCACCACTGTGAGTTAATAAAAACCAAATTACTACGCTTTCTCGTTCCAAACAAGGCACTTTCGTCCACTACTTTTCAATCGTGATATGATATGTACCCAAGCAGGCATTCCTGGGCGAGAGAACAAATAAACAAGGTATGGTATATACCATACTACCACTCTGTAAAAGCAAAGCAGGGTGACTACGGCATTATGCTGTAATATACTCGAGCAATCGGCCACGCACTCCCCCCGTTGCAAATGCACTGGGCAACCGGTATTGCCACATGCGTTTCAGGCCTCCTACTCATCGGGGGAGGGGGAGGGGGATGGGGAAACACTCGGTTCTGTCCTATTCAGACCCCGACGACAACGTTCCGTTCCCGCGTGAAAAAGAATGTGCTTATCCGATCGATCATACTATAACACCAGTATCATACCTACAATTTTCTTCTCTTTCTTCCCCCTTCCTGTTCATTTCCCAATGCGGCTCAGCCGGTAGCGAGTCAGCTAATAACCGGGATACTCACAAGCCACCGCCGCCGCCGCCACTATCCACACTCACACACATGCACACCAGCCACACAAAACAGCAACGTCGCCCAAAGCTAATGTGCTCCTCGAACATAACCTATCTATCCCAAACCGCCTCTACTTCTCCCTCTCCCCCTCCCCCATCACCACCTCACCCACAACAACAACAACAACAATGGCCGAACTAAACACCCTCGAGCAATGGTACTACGACGTCCCCATCGTAACACGTGTATGGACCACAGCAGCAGTGCTAACAAGCGTCCTCGTGCAATGCCAAATCGTCACGCCCTTCCAACTCTTCTACAGCCCCGCCAGCGTCTGGCAGAAGCGACAGTACTGGCGCCTGGGCACCACTTTCCTGTACTTCGGCCCGCTCAGCCTGGACTTCATGTTCCACATCTTCTTCATGAGCCGCTACTCACGGAATCTGGAGGAGAGCAGCTTCCGCGGGAGGACGGCCGACTTTGCCTGGTTGATTGTGTATTCCGCTGTTTCGCTGTTGGTGAGAGTTTTTTTTTTTTGCTCGTGAATGGGTGGGAGGGGAGGGGGGGCTGATGTGTGGAGTTATAATATTATTATTATGCAGATATTGTCGCCCATCGCTTCTATGCCCTTTCTCGGGTCGCCGCTGAGCTTCTCGTTGGTCTACATATGGGCCCGCCGGAACCCGGCTGTTAGGTTGTCGTTCTTGGGCCTGTTCGTCTTCAGCGCGCCATACCTGCCCTGGGTACTCTTGGGCTTCTCGCTGCTGTTGAACAATACGCTTCCCAAGGATGACTTGTTGGGGATCGTGGTTGGGCATGGTACGTTTTCACATACATTATCTACGGGTGTGATTTGAAGGGATGGGTGGATGGATGGATGGATGATCAATTATTTGTTTGCTAGCTTGCTTTGCTAATACTGTATATGTATGGCGGCGGTTAGTCTACTACTTCTTCTCGGACATATACCCGCGGATACGCAATGGTTCGAGACCGTTGGACCCCCCGGCTATCTGGAGGCGGATGTTTGCCGCTGCTGCTCCCGCTCCTGAAGCTCCGGTCGCAAGGGCGGAGTGATCAGATGAAGTTGCGCGAAACACGGAGACCTCCCCTTTAGTACTTGTAGTATTTCCCTAATTTGCTTGCTGTCGTCTGTTCTGTCGGTTGGTCGGTCGGTTGGTTGCTGGGTAGCGTACGGTAGCGATTAGATAGATTCTTGGATGTATGATACAAAACTTTGGCCGTTTTAAATATTTTAACTACGATTTAAAGCCTTGATATCATTTTCTCTCTTCTTTCCCCCTCTTCCCTCTTGCTTCCCACTTCTTTCTTTCTTTCTTTCTTTCTTTCTTTCTTTCTTTCTTTTCTTTCTTTTCTTTCTCCCCTTCCCCGATCTATCTTATCTTTGTTAAACTTGTTTCGTTTCAATCCCCTCACATCTGTCATATCTTCCTTAGACCCACCGCTGGCTCCGATACTTAGCCAGTATGATGATCATACAAGATTTGATATCATTTTTTTTCTTATTTTTCGCCGGCAGCCTCCTTGTGCTTACACGGCACTGTAGGTGACGGCATCGATGACCGATCGGCTATAGAGCCATTCCGAAAGCCGTGTCTGCAGGGGGGAATGAGAAAGGTAGCACGAGATCAATCGATAGATGGAGAGAAAGGCAGGAGAGAATGGGGAAAGAGGGAAAGTCAATAAAGTTAATAGCATAGAAAGAGAAAGAGAGGTTCAATACGCACCAGCGGCGATGAGATGAATGCAAGTTACTTTCACGGAATGAGCTAACTTTTGTTTGGCACTTGCATAATGACTACAATCTAACTCACCCCATTACCTTAAGGTAGGGAAACTTTGTTGTGCTGGCTATGACTACTGTACCTGATTGGTGATCATCTCTGTTACTCCTCACCAGAGTCGGTTTTCCGCGCGAAAGACGAAGGAAAGACTACCCTTAACCATTACCATTCAACCGATTTTATCTCCCCTCCCTTCCCCGATCTTGGACATACCATCCCCCCCCGGACCCCATATCAGATGTATAGCTGAAACGTCTAGAAAAATAAACACCCCCTCCCACCCCAGGCTACGTATTAACCTTCTTTGATCGGATAACATTCGGGAATACAAACCCCTATCAAGCAGTCCCCTCACTTTGTCCGTCTTCCTCCCTCTCGAGTATTGGTTGCTGGGCAGTATTTGGGATGGCCGTATCCAGTTGCGATCGCGAGGCGTGTTTCTGGGCAGGAGCCACTGGCGCAGGCGAGTTAAGGGGTGGTGGCTCGAGGAAATCGAACCCGCCGTCGAGATCGAGAAAGGACGGAGAAGAATTGGCCACGTCGGTAGAATATTTCTTGTTCCATGCCTCCCACTCTAATTCAGGGAATCCATCGCTACCAGCAGTATCACCCCCACCTTTATCCAACTGACTTGTACCATCAGCCTGCTCGCTAAGATTCGGGGTGTCAACAGCGCCGCGACCATCTGCCAAAGAATCCTCGTTTTCGGGAGACCCAAACAACTCAATGTCCATTTCAAGGTCGGCCTCCAAGTTAGCGAGAAGGCTAAGGTCGAAATCAGGTGGGCCCAATACCAGTTCAGGAGCAGTGTCAAAATGGTCGGAGGTTGGCTGATTTGCAGCTGAGTCTGGCTCGGGGGATGGAGAAGGTGGTGCTTCAACCGGTGCCGGGGTTCGTGTTGGAGTCGATTCGTCATGATAGCATTGGGTCACGTCCATGCTGGCTGCTTGTGGGCTTCGATCACGACGTTCATCACCCCCCCCGGAACCTGATCCTTGGTAAGAAAGATCACGCTCGGATAGAGAGTCGCTAGGTGTACCCACCATTGTGAACGACGGCGAAGGCGACGGAAGCTGGTTCTGATAAGCCGGGTTGTCACAACTCGTTTGCTGGGCCATGGCGGCCCACAGGTTACCCGGAAAGGGGGTGGGGTGGCTTAGAGAGTGAACCGGAAGCTGGGGCAATGGGTTCAGGGCCCCCTCGATCCTCAGCCTCTTCTTCTTCCGAATGTACTGAAATCCATCGTTAGGCCTTTCTTGCTCCTTGCAGACTACCCCGAGAGCCACACAACGCGTACAAGGTCGTTCACCTCCACATTTTTTCTTCTGTTTGTGACAAAAGACTAGATGAATTCATTAGTTAGGGTGCTTGTAATGACAAGAGAAGTGGTTAAACGAACACGTACCACATGCTACAAGCCTAGGAGGACCTTTCCTTCGATTCGAACTGAGGGGGGGCCTCAAGAGAGTTGGGGGGGTAACAGCCTTGCCATGAGGGTTGCCATCAATAAACAATGGAGATAGAGACAGGACTGAAGTCGGTGCCGTGGCACCGGTATTCAGTGTTGGAACCGAGGGTATACGAGTATTTGGATTCGCCACGGGAACATTAGTAGGAGACAACGACGATGATATGCTAAGAGAGGGACCGGTGCTAGAGTTGACGGGGGTGTTTGACTCGCTTAACTTGCGGGAAGGCAAGAGAAGCTTTGGCATAGCGCCTCCGGATACTCAAACAGGTGATGGGTATGGAAGATCCGAGGATATAAATAGGGTGTGATAGTTCAGAGGGGATGATGTCGGTGGTGTTGAAACATCGGAACAAAGAGATTGAGATGAGGATAGAACCCTAAGAATGTTTTTTCGAAACCTCAGAAGGGGCTCCGCGGAGCCGTAAGCCTGAGAGTCAGGTGACCATGGGAAAGAGGGTTTAACGATGAGAAAACCTACAGAATACCAGCAAATCCCGGGCCCTCCCTGCAAAATACCATCAATGTTTTTTAATGCCAGCCGGGTGGTACTTTCCAGATGTATCATACTGTGGAATAGGCAGGAGTTATTTGGTTTTTGTTTTGCTGGCGTGCGCCGGATAGGTATAAGCTAGGATAAAAATATATGGAATTAAATGCCAGCCAAAAGTAGTTTCTCCCATTGCCAAGATAATTACACCCAACTCCTAAGAATGAAAACGCTACCATAAAAAACTATACAAGATAATAAGAATATATCATAGATATGATGAACAAACGAGGGTAATATTAAGACATTTTAAAGAAATTTTCTAAATCTCTAAATAAATTATAATTCTAACAATCAGAAATATTTTCTGGAAAAAAACAATTTTTATCCGAGGTCCTCGTTCATCTCATTCTTAAGTTCACGATTACCCAACAAAATAAATCATACAAGTATCATAATAATATGGGTGCAGTTTAGGGAAAAGAGATAAACTTGCCTTTTTCGTATTTTGAGCTAGGAGCATTTTTAGTTTGCATAGCAACCAATGACGTTTTGAGAAAATGGAAGAAACATTTTGTGACAAAGAA
>Ga0307509_10005901_pt1 | contig 16760 bp, 11 predicted proteins | sample 10_EM_MG_FD_202245 | JGI IMG/M metagenome (GOLD analysis project Ga0307509, IMG submission 202245) | Populus trichocarpa ectomycorrhiza microbial communities from riparian zone in the Pacific Northwest, United States - 10_EM | ecosystem: Host-associated > Plants > Roots > Unclassified | place... | reverse complement strand
GAACTTCAGCATTATTTTGATCCCTAGGGGCCCTATTTACAGACAGGAAAAGATGAGCATTTGCAGCCTGGACAGTCATCAATAGATAAAAAGAAAGGAATTTCTCAGCCATGATTCAGAAAAGTAATAAAGTACTCTCAGTTTAAGGATTAAGTATAAATTGTAGGTAATTTATGTTCTTGCTATTCTTACGCTATGCTTTGGTTTTACGTTTTACACTCATCTATTAGGTAGAAAATAACATAAAATTGATTGAAGAGCAAAGAACAGTACAGCCATTTTATTTATGCAAATAAATTTATAAAAACAAAGCTCATTTATTAGGTAGAAAATAGCATGCAATTGATTGAAGAGCAAAGACAAGTACAGCCACTTTGTTTATGCAAATAAATTTATTAAAATAAAGCAGCAACATGTATAGGATAGTAAATTAAATTAGAACAGACAGTGGTTCCTTTTCCCCCTTTCTTGGGAGAAACAGATCATTGTTACTTACATTAATATGAAGCCATCACTCACTCTATTTCTCCATAGATGTCTCCTACCCATGCCCACCTGAGGTACTACTTTCTTACTCACTTTAACCTTAACTGAAACCAAAAGAATTAAGACACAAAATAGCCATATAAATATCATGAACCTTAGTCAATGGACAATAGAGCCATGTAAAAAGAGACAGATCAATGTATCTTACCAGGAAACTCACTAATATTATTAGTTTCCTCAGAGATTCCATCATTTTCCTACATGAGAATCAAAGTGTCAAAAAAACCAAGAAAAGGAGACAACTAAATGGACCAGGAATCAGTCGAAACCAAAACATAAATATGTTTTGCATGTAATGAGATTAGCACTGGTCTATCAGGGATAGGATGCAGTTCTTTTCTAGGAAAATTTATGTAATGAGATTAACCTTTGCATTACTTGCATCTGCATGGCTCTCCCTCTTTAGCGCTGGTAGAGACTTCCTTCATGTCAAAAGTAACAAAAATTATATCAACAGCGCACGCGCGAGCACACAGTTATATTAATGAGTAAATTTCATATAGATAGAATCAGAAACCTCATCACTGAAACAAAATTCCTTGCATTCCTCCTATAAAAAAATAAGAACATAATTTCATAACTTATTTGTGCCCCAGCTGGGTATAAGAAAATATTGAGTCACATTAGACAGTTGCATAGCAGCTGGCATTGATACTAACATATTTGTGCCCTTGCTGTTGTACCAGTATTCATGCCTAGATAAGAAATATAACAAACATAATTGAAATACCTGCTATTGTTAACGGTGGATTCATGACCATGATTCTTGGCGTTGGTCTTCTGATCTTCTAAAGAGACCCTTAGATCTTTAGCTCCTGCTATTGTACAAGACCAGTAACTATCCAATGGGAATTCCCAATTAGAGAGATTATGGATGTGAAGTTATGACAAAATACCTTTCCTAGAAGCATGAAGGTCACCAGCGTTTTGACTTAGATTATCCCTCATTTTTCCCTAATTTGAAACAAGAAAATCTTTGGTATTTGGTACTCTAGAATCGCAGGAGGAAGAATTAAAGAGCATGATAAAACAGAACATTGATCTTTACTAGTGGCAAAACACTTTCATCTTGCAACTGGCACAATGTGGTCAAATTAGATACAAGTAATATGAATTTAACATTATGATCACTCAAGACAAACATACAGTGTATAATAGTGACCAGATTGAATGTTGGGAAACCTCACGCATCCAACATTGGTGAATAGTTCCTCACAAATCCTCCATTTTTAATGAAAACCTCAATTCTTCAGACAAATAAGCTTGAAGTATAAAATTAGAAAAAGCCAATTCCCAAAAGAATACCCAATTCAACTTGTAGAAATTGTCTCTCAATCATTAAGCGAATCAAGAAACAGAAGCAAGCAAACATATAAGGAGAAAAGCAGCCCAGATTGTTTTAAGTTTGGAGAATGCTGTGGCATACAGTGAAAAAAATTAAAGTTAATCCAGCATATGGCAAAATATTGGCCAGGTTTATGATTTTTCTTCTCAAGGAAAAGAGAAGAAGCCTTTGTTAGCTAGTGACAAGGACAACCACTGCATGAAAAGTGAAGCCAAAAGAAGCAATTTTTTTCCAGAATTCCATAAAGGACAAAAATTCAGAAATACTGATCAACATAAAGCAATGATATCTGCCAGGTAAAATAACTCATGCAAGCAACAAAGAGCCTTGCTAGCATGCAAATCCAGAATAATGCAACATACTGAAATGATCTAAGAATTATGGCCAGGACCTGTCAGTATTTCTTCTATAGATAGGCGAGCCAATCCTCCTTGGAGGCAGGCCTTGTTTGGAGGACCTCCAAGCGTGTTAAGAGTTTGTTTGTTCATCCATCTCCCACTGAACTTAAGAAAACTGTTCCACAAACAGCTCCTTTGGTTGTTTTCAAAACTAGTTTACGCATATTATAGATTCTAAAGCAAGGTTAAGACTTGGGAGGTGAAATGTTGTTTCTACTCCTGCCTTCCAGAATTTAAAAAACAGCATGATAGTATTGGGGAGTTTATCTTTTGTTATGCTATGGAAGCGGGTTTCATACAAATTTAGGGTTTCAACCATCCCCCCCCCCCCACCCTCCCTTCCCAACAAACAAGAACTCAAAAGCATGCTTCCTTTGTTATCTGACTATTTTGAAACAAAGGCGTCATAGTCAGATACAAAATCTAGCAAAACAATATATCAGCCATTAAGCCGGATGCTTATATGCTGGTTTTGCAGAAAGAACCAGTTAGCAAAAGACATTTTATAGTTGCCTGTTAGAAACCAATAATTAATGGCAACAAACATCATAAACGATGCAATGGAACATGGAAGAAAAGCAAAAACGGATGGAAAACAAAAACTTGAGTGAAATTTGTTTTTCATACCTTTGCAGATTTTCTTGATGAAAGATTCATTGTCCTAGAGCCTGGACCCTCCGAAATCCTAAAAAAGTTGATGACAGGCAGAGAATCATGTCAGTTTATAAAGAAAATCTAACATACATGGAATTCTTAGAAAAAATTCTACTCTGAAGAATCAAAATAAAGTCAAGAAAGATAGTTATGGCTTCACAACCTAAATAAACTTTGATTATTTACTCAATAGGAAAAAGAAATATTCTTTTAACTTTGGTCCTTTTTTTTCACAAAAGCTAAAATAAAAAAAATAAGATAGAGAGCAAGAGAGAGGATATATTCTCCTGAGAAATCATGGATATCTACATGTTCAAATTGTCTTTCAGAAGTAAATAAACTTTGATTATTTACTCAATAGGATAAATAAATATTCTTTTAACTTTGGTCCTTTTTTTTTCACGAAAGCTAAAATAAAAAAAATAAGAGAGAGCAAGAGAGAGGATATATTCCACTGAGAAATCATGGATATCTACATGTTCAAATTGTCTTTCATAAGTAACTTTTCTGTAAAAATCATATGTTCTGAGGTCACAAGAAATTTTTCTAAAGTTGCTATTTGTGAGAATGAAAGAGGGAGTTGCATGTAAGACATGAACAGGTCATATATGTAACTAGTAGATGAAAATGTCCTTCATAAATTAAAAAATAGGTTTTCCAATTCAAATACTGAGACACTCACATTGGTTTTGAAACATCATATGCCACATCCCTTGCGTTACCGCTCTGCACATTGCTTACATCAGCCAATGCTTTTCTTCTGACATTTTGATTTACTGGAAAGGGCCACTATCAAAATTTAACAATGGCTCAGAAAAAATCAAGAAAGAGAAAATTTATGATTGAATTCAGCCATACCAGTCAATCCAGAATTGTCGTGTTTGCAATTGTTCTTCCCCACAATTTTCAAGCTCCCCTTCATATCAAATGTTAAGGAAAACTATAAAACCATACTTCATATAGATATCTAAAACATAGCATCCTCTCTGAAAACACCATTAAAGTATAAACCATTAGGAAATAAAGGGGGGAAAATTACCTTTGAATCACTTGCATTGGCAGGAGGATATCCTTTGTTAGGTATCCTTCTGCAAAATTTGTTTTTGACAAAAAATGTTAAAAATATTTCAAGAAACAAATAAAGCACAAATTTTCCCTTAACCTATTTTTCCAATTAATTTATAAAAACTTTATAAATACATCAGTTACCTTAACCTTTTACCTGTTGTTTTAAGACTAGTTAAAGAAAACATCCACTAAGTTGAGCCTTAATCTAAGTTTTTTTAAAGCCAGACAACAAAACTTAAAGACCCAGATTTCTGCTCTTTTCTTCACCTCTAATTCACAAGCAGTTGTGTATATTGATTTAACAAGTCTATAGCATCACATACCTTGCAGGAAGAAAACTATCCCTGGCAGATTTACTGGAAAGAAAAATGAAAACATCACCCAATAAGCATTACGCAATAATAAGATTTTCCATAGCGAACCCGAACATGAGTTATACTTACATGCTAGCAGCATCCTTATTCTTTTCATTTTCTGAATAAACTTTAAAAGTTCTAAAACCTAAAATAAAAGTAAAAAAATTAGGTTCACAAAAAAATTCACGAATCTGAATTATAAAGTCAAGTTAAAAAAAAAAAAAACAATGAAACCCCCTCCACCTGTTCTGCAGGTATGGGCATCTTCAGCAACTCGATTCATACCCACGCTGACTTTTCCCTGACAATTTACAAGGAATACATGCAAAAACAAACAGTGAATTCACAATAAAAAAAATTTAAAAAAAAAATTGTGGGTTTCTTTCATACTTTAGCGGCCACCATGCTGTTACTTTCTTTCTCGGTTCTTCTGATAGAAAGACCGAGCACTTAATGACGAATGATGATAACAGATATGAAGTTCTCTCGCTGAATTTGTTTTGCCTAAAATTACAAAAAAAAGAAAAAGAAAAACAGAATTTCAACATTGTAGAAGGCATTAAAGAAATAACCATTCTTCTAAAAACAACCCTTGTTCTTCTTTAACAATTTAATAAAACGGCATTCTTCTGAAAAGGGAACCCTCTCTTCCTCCCTTTTATTTTCCCTCTAAACCCTAATTCTTTAGTTTCAACAAAAAAATACATGAATAAACACCCGTATTCTTTCAATAAAAAACATAATGAAACCCTAATCCTCCTTTTGTTTGAGGGGAAATTGGAATTAAAATACAAAGATTAAAGAACAATCAAAGAAGTATTTAATTAATAGATTATACCTTCAATGACGCTAATTTTTTTTTTTTTTTGATACCTGTGTTTTCTATTAGAAAATGAATTTGAGGGGTTACCGTTGCAAATGTTGAATCTCGACTAACCTTTATGGTTTCAAATTTTCGCGTGTTTACGTCTATGCCCCCCAGTCTCCGCGTCTCCCAAATTCAACGTTTTGGGTTTTGTTTCTTGTTGGGCTAGGCTTTCTATTTATGGGCTTCCCACCCTGTACTCAGGCCCCAACCCCTTGTAATGTTTGGGCCTGTGTCTAATTGTCTATAATGAATGAAAATGTCAGCGTTGGATTTGGAGGCGTGATGACAGAGCATGGACACTGGACAGCATCTAAAAGCACACATGGGACAGGATAAAATTCGGAATATGTTTGTTTCACACTTATAATGAATTGATAATTGATAAAAAAAAATTAATTTGATAATTTTTTACAATTTTGATGTGTTAATTTAAAAAGAAAAACTTAAGATTAGATTAATATATTTTTAAATAAAAAATACTTGATTAAACAGACATCAAGAGTATAATTTGTGGTGTGATGGGAACGTGCACAATTAAAAAGAGAAGAATGCGATGCTACATATTCTATATTTAAGAATTATGAAAAGATAAAATAAATAGTTTTTTTTTTTTAAGTGTGGTTGCGATTGCTTTTCAAATAATTTTTTGTGTCAAAAACATCAAAATGATATATTTTTTATTTTTTAAAAATTATTTTTAATATCAGTATATTAAAATGTTTTGAAAACACTAAAAATATATTAATTTAAAATAAATAAATAAAATTAATTTTTTAAAAAAATGCTTTCAAATCAGAAAAACTATTCAGCTAGGCGTAGAGTTGACGTATTTAACACTGTTTATTGTGATATTCCGATGCTACGATCCATTTTCGAGTAAAAAAAATGAAAAATGAAAACAATTGCAGTCCTTCCACGTGTGTACATGTTACAAAAAAGATGGAGAAAGCCTGTAGACATGATCAAATATGGAATTATCCACGGCTGACAGTGCTCGTACAAATTTTGAGACCCGTACGTATTCACACAGCTTAAGCAGAGCATTATTCACCCATCCAATTCCAGAAGGATAGCACGCGTGCGCCTATATACTCACTCCACGTGCATTATGATTAACGCGTTTGGGATAACAAAACGACTCCTTCAAGTGATGATGTCCCATTAATTGAAATAGTATAGGAATAGCATTTCCGGGTTAGATAATTGATTAGTTAATTAGTTTTATAAATTTTATTTATTTTTTAAATTAAAATAATTGATAGATTATACTTGATGCATGATAGATCAAGGTAATTTATAGTTAGTACATGTAAAAAAAAAAATTAATGGAGGTAAAGACTCCCTAGTATTTAAATAAATATATTTTGAAAGAGAGAGAAAATACAATAATATTACATAGAGAAATGCTCTAAAAACATATATGAAATAGATAATGAAGATTGTGAATTTTCGTTTTGAAAGTCTAATTGTGTATTTATAGTCCATGAGTTTTGTCTTTTTATAAAAAAAAGAGTATGAAGTATAATTTTATCCTGATAGCATTTAATAAGGGATAAATATCCTCTACATCTATATTAATATTTGATGAAAATATAGTGAGTTCTTAGATAAATTTTACACACCTAAAGGGTGTAGAAGATTATGATCCAATACGTCAAATATAGTTAAGCTCATGGTGGCTGAGTTCTTCCTATAGGTTAGACACAATGGAGGATGATCATTTATTTGAGCGTGTCAAGGGAGTATAGTTATTTTCATGGACATTCTCGGGGCTTGGCACACTATTTTCATTTATAGTCGTGTCTGGGCATGACCAGGTTATAGTACGCTGCCAAACCTAACTTGTCGGGTCTAGCTAAACGTGTCAAACCCAACATGTTTTTTGTGGGTTATGCTTATTTTTAAAAAAATTATACTCATGGATATTTTTTAATCTGATATTTAAAAATATACCACCAAAAACTTGATTAACCATCTAGGGAGCAAAGAGTTCATGATGCATGCATTAAGCGAATGCACGTCGTTGTTTTTAGCAACAAATGCACCTGAGATGAAATAATTCTTCTCCTCGATAGGGATTAAGACTTGAAAGAGAATTTTTGTGAGTTGAGGACAGGAAAGGGAATAGTATTTTATTTTTTTTATTCCCTTCATCTGTGACGTTTAAGCAGCTTTCAAGAATAATTCTTACAAAACAATTCTGCCATTAATATGCACGAAACTGATTACCTATTCGATTACTTTATTGATTAATTAGACAACTAAACAAGATGGCTGTGTCCTCGGAAAGCCCAGTCAGGAGGCACTAAACAAGATGTTGAAGAAAGTGGTCTGACTTACAAAGAAATAGGGAAAGAGGACATACTATTTCAGTGGAAAATTATGTCGAAGGAAGTTCTACCTTTGCAGTCCAAGCAAGTTTTCTTGATCTAGGTGAATGGATGACAACATTTTCCCCACATTTTTAGATTATTACTTTATCCCCTCACTATATGTCCAACACATGCCTACTTTCAAACCTAAAATTGATTATGCTCTTCGTTTGGTCTCCTCTCCCGATAGTGCCTCTACATGACTTCCAACGCCTCTAGCTCCTAGTATTTGTGTCACTTCATTCACAGAACATGTAAGCAATCATTTCAGACCTGAAACCACCCTTCTTCTTTTTTCCAGTATCTAAAAAACGTATATAGATTTACGTACCATCTTGGCATCTTGTACAACAACAAGCTTTATGTTCTTAAACGCTCGCACATGTACAATATATACCCAAATTAAGGGATGCCACTATACCCACACGATCACTCTATACTTTCAAATCTAATCTCAGTTCTTTTCATGGATTGGTTTCCCCTTTCCTGCGTGCGTATTCACTTTTGTGTTATGTCTTTGACTGTATAATATTCTCTTGTTATTAGCCATCCAGTGTTTTCAACAGCCATTATATTACACTCCTTTCTGTTCGATCTTTCCTGATATACAAGATCAAAATGATCACTTGATCATTTCTCTAACCCACAAACCTAAAATCTGTTAATTCTCTTCCCTCTCTCCCAGTCCTCTCCGACACGCCATGGCTCATCTTCAAGCTTGCTTTTTGAACATTTTTAAGGCGTCTTCTCTCTTGATTCTTCTTTATTACCCTACTATAGTCACCTGTGAGTGTACATGTGAGGTTGGAGATTTAGAGCATAGTAAAGGCGAAGCACTGAAGTTTAAACTAGGTTCAATACTCTCAATTCTAGTTGCTGGCGCTATTGGTGTTAGCCTCCCTTTGTTAGGAAAGAAAATAAAAGCCTTTAGGCCTGAAAATGATGTTTTCTTCATGATCAAGGCATTTGCTGCTGGTGTTATCCTAGCAACCGGATTCATTCACATACTACCGGACGCATTTGAAAGCTTAACATCACCATGTCTTAACCAAGATCTATGGGGGCACTTTCCATTCACGGGTTTTGTTGCCATGATGTCTGCAATAGGGACGCTAATGGTGGATTCATTTGCGACAGGGTTTTATAAGAGGATGCATTTTAACAAGAACAAACAGGTAGATACTACGGATGAAGAGACAGCTGGTCAAGAGCATGAAGGTCATGTACATGTTCATACACATGCTACACATGGCCATGCCCATGGTTCTGCCTCCCTAAATGAAGATTTGGCTCTGTCTGAAATGGTTCGTCGAAGAGTTATTTCACAAGTAAGATTTTTCTCATAATCTAATTAATTTTTTGGCAATTTTTTGATGATGAACTAACACATAACCTATGTTTTATGCTTGGATGGATGTGATTCCAGGTCTTGGAGTTGGGGATTGTAGTTCATTCAATAATAATTGGAATATCTCTGGGTGCTTCTGGGAGTCCGGAAACAATAAAGCCTCTCATGGCAGCCTTGTCTTTCCACCAGTTTTTTGAAGGCCTGGGACTTGGTGGCTGCATCACTCAGGTATATATCGCACACGACCTAGCTAGGAATATGATTTTTTCATGTTTTGCAATTATTGCCTTCTGCCAGCCAGTAGAATTTTATGCAGATTACAAGGGTTGGAGATGTCGACATAATGACAACATCTTTGTCTTTTCACTGTTCTACTACATTAATCTCCTATATATGGTCAACTCCTTGTGTGATCTTGGTTCGTCAATGTGATAGGTTTGCCATGCATACAAATGCCTGACTTGATAGTTTCAACATAAAAATGATTGCGTGGTAAATTAAGTAGCTTTTGAGCATTTGATTAATATTTTAAGAAGAAAGGATTATGTAAGAAAAACAATTTTTATTTGTTAATTAAACATGAATCAATGTTATCATTGGGCAAAGATTGTTTTTTGTTATACTGTCGTTTTTCCTCCTTTCAACCCCGATGAATTCCTGTTTGTATTAATAGGCACAATTCAAGTCTGCGTCTATGGCAATAATGGCAACGCTTTTCTCCCTGACAACCCCACTGGGAATTGCCATTGGAATTGGAATTTCTAACATTTACGATGAGAGGAGTCCGACTGCTCTGACAGTCGAGGGCATCTTCAATGCAGCCTCAGCTGGGATTTTGATATACATGGCACTCGTTGACCTATTAGCATCAGATTTCATGAGTCCAAGGATGCAAGGCAATTTGAGGATTCAACTAGGAGCAAATGTTTCCCTTCTTCTAGGGGCTGGTTGCATGACTTTCATGGTTAAATGGGCTTGAGATTTTCAGAACCATACAAGCACAAGCCTTTTTTTCCGGGGAAAATGGATTCATGGTCCTTCAAGTTTTAAAAATATGTGCCCATCTAGTTCAATTTTGATCACACCAGACCCTAAACTTTCATTTTTGGTCAAGTACTATTTTCTCTCCATCCATGTTCATGGCTGATAGTTTGAGAGACTGGTTAACAGTGTTAGTTTTATGTGTGTGTATATATATATATATATATATAGATGTGGAAAAAATCAATTATCCACTGGTTTCATATTTGCAGTCATTGTTCTTTCATTTGAGTAACAAGCATGACGACGTGCCTTGGTATATTAAAATTAATTACTTTTAAAACGCAAAAAAAAAAAAAACAGGCTTTTAAATTTGTAGCCGCTCAAAAAAAGTGGCTCTGTTTAGAAAATCCAATCATACAATCCCCGATCAATTTTCATTTCATTAAGAAATTCACCAAAGAACATTTTGACTTGTAAACATAGTTTTTATTTTTTTTAAAACATGGATATTCAGATTAGTTTGTGCGTACTTTGATTAATTCCACATGTTAAGGACCAATAGCTTAAACTGTTAGGTGAAGTCTCAGAATTGAAACTTGCACAAAGTCATATTATCTTGTGCTTATTTTTTATCAAATAAATGGAGGATGGTGAGATTCGAACTCGTGACCGCTTGGTCATCAAGGCTTTGATACCATGTCAAATAATCATCTCAACTCAATAGCTTAAACTGTTAGGTGAGGTCTCAGAATATGATTTATATTATTCTCTAACACCATGAGCCCTTAAGTAACGATCATGTAATCCTCTAGTGATCATGAGAAGACTCAAATTTGTGACCATTGAATAACAAACTTAAGGTATGACTAGTTAAATTACTCCTTAAGATTATTAAATGAAATGATTAGGTAGTTCAATCTATTAAATTATTAATTTGAAATTTGCTTGGATTGATTTAACAATTATCTTATGATTCTATTAAACTTGAGTGAGAATTCATGTCAATTTTAATTATTTATTTAAAATATTTTTTTTAAAAAATAATATTATATTACGATACATCTAAGTTAACATTAACCAATAAAAATAAAAAGTTAACAAAGGTATCTTTCATGAAAAAAACTCCATCGCGGACTGGAGGCGTACAAACTACAAAGAGGAAGCAAACAAATTGTACGGCAGGAAATAAGGCCAAAATTTCTTTGGACCGATTGATGATAATGAATGTCCAAATCTAATCGTCTCGATTCCAACTAGATTAGATGATAGGGAATAAAAGAAAAATATTATGCCCTTTCCTGTCCTCAACTCACAAAAAAAAATATTACAGAAGGCTGAAAGAACTTGAGATTTGTCCCTTACCCTCGACCTCATTTTCCATGGAAATCTCTGCTGTTTGCTGTTTATTTGGCAAATTGAACGTGATAATAAGTTCTATCTTCGATTGCCAATTGTTGTTGCAACTTTTTTTTTTTTTTTTGTAACCCGGGATGTCCGGGCCAGCTTACGCGCACCACGACTAATCCCTGGATCCACTGAACACCCTGTAAGCCCAATAGGCAGGTAAAACACCCCGGGGTGACAGACGTGCATGCCGAGATTCGAACCCAGGTGACAGAGGCATGGAAACCTTACCTCTGCTGCTGGGCTACGAGCCTATATGCACAGTCTAGGAATATGTCGGCTTGCAATAACTAGTGAGCTCTTACCATTTCTTTGGCAGAATCAAATTTCCCTCTACTTTTTTCTAGATTTGGAAAGTTGTCTCTGGGTCTGGGATTGATATCTAAAACACCCGTCCCAGGATACAAAACACAAGGCAACGCCCAAGTCGACTAATGAGCCATGGGATGAACCCGAGGTCCAAAGCACGAGTGAAAACAACATCTGTTTGGGTCGGGCATGATGCATGGCTCGGTAGAGGACTCGAGCAGGATGGCATGATTTCTAAAAAACCCACATAACCCACAATCAATTGGTCTTCAAAATAAATACGAGATCTCCAAGTAAGCCTAATAAGTCAACACATTCGGAAAACGACCCATCTTAGATGAAAACAAGACCTGAAGATACCAAAAGGTTGGAAAGGAGATGGCTGGAGCCTGGCCCCAAATCACTCCACCCACTCTTAGGCTCCATTACTCCTACAGCTGAAACTTGTTTTGCAGGTTATCATAATATCTCTGCACTAATCCAGTACAACTGTCTATCTTCAACGTCTCAATCCATTACCAACTTTAAAAAAACATAACCACAACTTCGTCACTGTCGCAATTGTGATATGATTATATCACCGGCATAGATTCTGTCACCATACAAGTTCTAGTCAATTGTTATCGAGAACAAATGCAGTTCTTGCTGTCTAACTAAGTGGGAATCTCGTTGAACTCGATGGCTTTTAACGTCAGCATTTTTTGTTGTGAAATATGCAAATACTATATATTGGCCCCAAAAGAATCATTATTCGTAATGTTAGAACCTTACAAGGAGTGCCCTGCTCGTCTGATCATCTGTTAGTGGAAAGGGATGGATAGCATTTCTCCAATAGTAACTGACAAGTACATGAAGCTTCATTATATGCAATACAAGAACTGCACAACAAAACTCTGTGGGTTTATTTCATAAATAAAGTGCTAAAGATATCCAACAATCAAATGGCCACAACAAGAAGGAGAACGAGAACGTGCTAATTCTCAATTAATTTTTTGGCTTAGGATAATAATCCAAGCTATCAGTTGCAAAGTAACTTGACAGACCTAGATAGCAAAACCGAGGATCTAAGGCCATATCTCAGTTCATAGTCACTTGCAATTCGTTTCATATATGCAAGTACATCAGCTGGAAAGGATCTCCAATGTCATAGATAATTACACAGCATTTGCTGAAATGAGTGATTTGGGAGGGGTCGATGATCTAATTTCAGGTGCAGAAGTAGGAAAAAGAATGTTTAGCTTGTGCATTAGTATGTCTGTCCTTGAGGGAATCTCGTTCAAAAGAAATTGCTGAACAATTGGTTTCTTAAACCACACCATAACAAAGTCCCCAGGGGCCCTTAGAAGTTAGAACCACCTTGCTAACTTCAAATAGGGATTCTACGGAGCTCAACATCTGTGCAACCACAATCCTTAGAGTTGGTCCTGTAACCAATTTGATCTGTCTTGGTATGACGCCATAGTACAGCATGCGCTTTCTGAGCCTATGGAGAGTATGCGCAACTGCTATAAGAGCAGCTCCTATGGACAAGTTCCTAGCATCAAGGGACCAGGCAATATGCTGATAAAAAATAACAGCCTTTGGAAAAAGCTTATTCTCATACGCAACCTTCCAAACACATCGGGCTCGATTTATCTGCTCCATGAGAAAAAAAGGTAATTGAGCAGAACATTCACAGAATACTTCGCATCACCCTTTTCCAACTCATAATCCCTGAGCTGAAAAAGCTCCCTCACAAAGGATAAAACTGGTTGTTTCCTCTGTTATGGGCCAGTGAAGAGCCCACACATAAAAGCATGTGCCTTGTGTCTTGTAGCACTAAGGATTGCCGTCGAATGCCTCTCATTCTGCTCTTCTTGGCATTGGACAAGATAGGCAAGAATTGATGTGTAAAGTATGAGATCCACTTTTGCAGCAGAGTTCACACAAGTCTCTAGGAGAGGCTTGGTTGATTAATATAAACCATTCTTCATGCAAGACTCAAATAACTGCCTGGTTATAAAATTTTTCGTCCTTATCCCTGATGAACTCATGAAACGCAGCCACCTCAACGCAAGATCAACAGAACCTCCTTAATGTAAAAAAATAAAAACATCACTGGCACTCACATCAACAGATTATCCCATAGCCTTCATCTCAAGTAAAATTTTGGCAGCCACATCCACAAGCTTCTTACGAGCCAAGAGAGTCAAAAGGGCAGTATATGTACTCAAACCTGCATTGGTCATCGAGTTGTACAGCTTCATAGCAGCATCAATTGTCCAGAGGCAGAATGCATTTCAAGAAGAGATGAACAGGTAGACGGGGTGGGTAGAAATCCAGCCCTTTCCATGTCTCGAAAGATGGACATTGCAATATCAAGCTTCCCTGACTTTGCACGGGATTCAATTATTAATGTATACAACCCAAAGTTAGGCTTAAAGTCAGCTATCTTCATCTCATCCCAAAGTCCGCGAGCAGTATCTAATTTCCCAGCCTTGGTGAAGGACTCAATCAAGGAAACACGCATGATAACAGATGGTTTGAGCCCTAAGCCTTGCATTTCCATGCAAACCTTCATCGATGTCTCCAACCTCCCTGCTTTCCCCATTGAATCAACGAGCGAGGAAAAAACGCTACGGCTTGGACAAAAGTTAATTTCTTTCATCTCTTAGAAAAGCTTAAAAGCAGCATCCAGGTGACCTGATTTTTCCAAGCTTGGTATCATCAGCTCATAAGTTGAGCCATCCAATGATTACTTTGCTGCTTCCATGCTCTCATATATCTCAAATGCCTTGTATATTATATGTCTCTGTATCAATTTTACTGCCGGAATCCTGAGCCCTCTTGAAACAACAAAACGACACCTCCAACCTTTCTGCTTTAGCTAAATACATAAGCACGCCCTGTTAGATGCACTGAATGAATTGTTGCAATCTTACTTGAATCACGAACCATCTCATAGAAAAGACTGGATCCCATAAAAAAAAAAAAAGTTGAGGCCGGGCTGGGCCTGGGCCTCAGACCCAGCCTACCCAATTTGCTCACCCTATATGGAAATATAAAATCTATAACATTTTTTTAAAAAAAAAACCTTAAAAGGGAATGGAAAAATAACGTGTGTTTCATGAAGAAACATTTGCTTGTTAACCTCAATGTGTGTGGTCTTTTTTTTTCTTTTTTTTCCTTGAATTTTTATTTTTGTTTTTGCACTTTTGTTGTTAAACTTTATTTATTTGTTCTTTAATCTTCACAAGTTATGTCCATACACTTTTATATTTTAAAGTTTGTTTTGATCATTAGCATGCTCTCACATGCGCCATATAAGAAAGATTAATTGTTTATGAATTAAATTAAATATTGCTATTTCAAAATACAATTGTAGGGTTTAGTTAAAAAAAAAACTCAAAGAACATGGACCAAAATTAACATAAAAAAAAGAATATTTTTTTTCATTTTTAACATAGAAAAGCAAATAAAAAAGAATATATTTTTATATTTTTATTGTTCAAGAGACATGTCTTTTTACACTCTAGTCCAAGTTTACTTTTTAATTATAATTAAAACTTTATTTTTTTATATTTTAATCCATGATGTTTTTGAGATGAGAGATAGTCATTGAAAAAAATAAAGAGAGAAATGTCTTGAATTGCAACATCTTGGCAATCAATTACTCTCCGTCATGCGGTGTTGATGAGTTTATTTTTAAGAGAGGAGCACAAATATATATGGCTGTGTCATTTCATGATGTGAAAAAAAAGTAAACTACGTTTGAAAATTTTATTTTAATTTTAAATTTTTAGATCAATTAAAATATATTTTATGATTGAGAACGATGTTTTGAAGGTTGATGTAATATTTTTTTAGGTTAAAAATATTAAAATTTAGGTTTTAATATTAAAAATATTACTGATTTAGTGTGATTCGAATTGACATAATTCAAAAATGACATACTTTTGACATGATTAGTGGGAAATTAAGGAACCAACACAAACACAAGCGACAACTGCGAGTTCTTTAATTTCGAATGCAAATAAAATTGTCGAAGATATCACTTGCATGACAGTCCATACTCCTTCATAGATAGAGGTAATCATTTTTTGTTTCATTCGATCTTTATAAAAAAATATAATTAAAACAAATTTTTTTTAAAAAAAAAACCGAAATCAGTTCAAACCGACTGGTTTCGGTTCGGTTTTTTAGGACAAAAACCGGTTCAAACTGGTTTGACTCGGTTTTTTCGGTTTGGCTCGGTTTTTTTCCGGGTTTTTTTTTGTTTAGGTTCGGTTCGGTTTTTTCGGTTTTAGGCTTATAAAACCAAAACCAAACCGTACCAGTTGGTTTTTTCAAAATTTTAAACGGTTTAATCGGTTTTTTTTCACGGTTTGATTTTTTCAATTATTTTTTTATGGTTTTTTGAGTTTTTTTTTTTTTTTTTTTTTTTTATAGTTAAAAACGAAAAATCATTGCATCTTTCAAAGATGCACTGTTTTTTTTTGTTTTCATGATGAAAAAATCACGATAAGAAATAAATTTGCATGGAATTGGAGGTACTGCTTTATCAATCCTAGAGCCCAATTACGCCACGAATGATTCGAAATCGTTCGACAAAAGGGTGCCTCTGCCTCGAGCATGAGAGAGCTTTGAGTAGAAAGCAAGCAAGACAAAAGGCAGGCAAAAATCAACACTTTCGTTTTTTTCAACGTCAAGCAAGCATATATGCCGTGATACATAGGCACCCCATAAAAAATGAAGAGATAGATTATCAGTGAGCACATCCAGGGAACAACTCCCTATAAAATATACCTTCTATCACACCTTTTATACTTCTTTAGCATTTCTTCACATACACCACTCTAAGCAAAGCAGACTGTATAGCAAAGTGAAGCTGCTAAAGAATCAATCTTTATGGCCAACGCATCCACCTGTCCCTCACGGCCTTACTTTGAGCCATTCTAGGACCGTCCAAGGGTGCCGTGACCCTCTGATCATGTATATATAAGCAAATGGCTGGTGTTATCTCGTATTCTTCGAAGGGCGTGGAGTCTGAGCATAAGAGCTTAATTTCACCTTGGAAGCTTTGGTTTGCTCGAAAGGAATGGAAATAAGCAAAGGTTGCAAGAGAGTTT
>Ga0307509_10005900_pt1 | contig 16761 bp, 12 predicted proteins | sample 10_EM_MG_FD_202245 | JGI IMG/M metagenome (GOLD analysis project Ga0307509, IMG submission 202245) | Populus trichocarpa ectomycorrhiza microbial communities from riparian zone in the Pacific Northwest, United States - 10_EM | ecosystem: Host-associated > Plants > Roots > Unclassified | place... | reverse complement strand
CAAAGCTTTGCTTGTAAAAAATGGCTAGCAAGAAAGGGGATTGGTTGATTTGAGGCTTGTTAGGAGCTGTTTAATTCATGCCACTGCTTCTGTTGGTCCTTTCATTAATTATGATTTGGGTGACAGTGTCCATCATCTGAGGTGTTCCCAGTGGATGTCTAGGAGGGGCATTGGGAGGTCACTTTATCAATTGTAGTTAACCTAAGAGAACTAGTGAATTTGATCATTTGGTTGACCATGGTCGTGTTGGGCGGATAAATTTGCAATTTAGCTAGTGGGAGTGCTGACATGGGGAACTTTCTTGGCTTAAAAAAGTTTTTTGCTTTATTTTATTAATTGTTAAGGTTTTTAGATTTTAAAGAGTTTAAAGCTCAAGATGTAATTTGGTAAATCAAGCATAACTTTTAATACGATTGTTGGATTGAATTGAAATTTTAACAGAAGATTCTAAAAGTCATGTTTTTTATCGAGTTAAAATTTCATGATGATTAGAGATCAGAAAGGCCTAGAAGTTACTATACATGATTGTTTTTATTTACCTTGTTGTATTTGAATTATATTTCTTATTTAGATTAAAACTTTTAATTTAATTAATATTTTATTATTTAATAGATGTAGATTCTATTAATTAGGTAAGTTTTAATTATGAATTCTTTTCTTTCAAGGACTCCAGGTCTAGTACTAGTATAAATAAGGTTGTCTAGTTTATTTTTATGAGAACATTCAAGCTATTCATACTTTTAATAAAATATCAGAGATTTTCTTTATTCATCTACAATGTTTAGGGCTTTAGCTTCTATCCTCACTATATGCCATGTCAATTTGTATCAGAGTAGGGTGACCTATTTAATGAATGGAGATGGTAGTAATCCATTTCGCAATGCAAAAGTGGAGACCTTTTAGGGTATTGTGTGGACTGAGAAGTAGAAACTAGATCGTTGAGAATAGAGGTTTGATCGCTAGGATCAAGCCATAATAGATCCTAGGGGTGATCATTTTCGGTTCGGTTCGGTTTTCACTTGAAAAAATTAACCAAATTGAAATTATTATTTTTTAAAATTTAAAACCGAAATCGAACCAGCCGGTTCAAACCGAAATCGAACCAGCCGGTTCAAACCGACTGGTTTCGATTCGGTTCGGTTTTTGTTGTTCAAAAACCGGTAAAATTGAGAATCAAATCTCGTTTTTGTTCTTCAAGAACTTGTTCTAGTTTACAACCAAAGTCGCAAATTACAACATAATGAAAAAAGCAAAAACCCACAAAATATCAAGGAAAATAGAAACTAGAGATTAATCAAGATGGCAAGGAAAACAGATCTGTCCATAGTGAGCGAGTTGGATCCAAATGAGGGCTCAAATTAGTGTTTTTAGAAAAATAGATCTGTTAGGGAGAGGAGAATTTGATGGAGAAATAATTAAGATGAGGGAGGCAAAGAGAAAAAATGAGGGGTGAGGGGCTGCTGAAGTTCATGAATTTGTTGAGAAGAGAATGTGATGGAGAAGTAATTAAGATGCAGGGAGGCAAAGAGAAAAAATGAGGGGTGAGGGGATGTTGAATTTGTTGCTAGGTAGAGAAGAGAATGTGATGGATAAATAATTAAGATGCAGGGAGGCAAAGCGAAGGGGGGCGGCTGCGAGTGTGTGTTGCTTTAGGGTTTAGTTAGTGACTATTTATACTATTATTTTTAGTCAGTTATGTGGTTGAACCGATTCGGTTCATTCCAGTTCAATCGGTTTTAGGCATTTAAAACTGAAACCGAACCGAACCGGAAATTCTTTTGGGTTTTCTAATCGGTTAAGTTTTTTTTTTCTCGATTCGGTTTTTTCGGTTAATGTTTCTTTGGTTTTCTCGGTTTAATTGGTTTTTCGGGTTTTTTGCTCACCCCTAATAGATCCAAATCCAATTTGGCTAATGAGAGATGCAAATAAGAATCACAAAGAGGAAGGAATGTGTTTGGAGACATACCTTGAGGTCAACCTTACCTTATACCTTTTCATGAAATTCCACTTGATAATCACTTATGTGTGGAGGAGTTTGGTGAAACTAAAATTTCAAAGTTATCTAATCATATTGAAGATAACATGACCAAAGAGGGTGTTGACAAATAATTTCAGTCTTTTGATATTAAGTTGGAGAAAACAATGAAAACTAAGATCTTTCAGGTATGGATGGAGATCTTGCAAACAAGAACATGTTAATTTCTAATAATTTTTCTAAAGATATTATGAAAGATTATCTTGAAGTTTTTTTTAATTCAAACATTGAAGTATTAGAAGTTATAGATGATGATGGGTTCAAGTTTGAAGTATAAGAATATGTGAAGGAACTACATGTGGACTTTATAGGAATGAAAATATAACATTAAATATGGATTATTCTTTAATATGCATACATCATAAATTAAATTTTGAAGTTCAAAGGTAAAGACATGCTACTTAGTAAATATATTGGCTACAATGTTATATTCAAAGTATTCATTTGGAGTGGAAGCATTCAATCTTTTAGAGTTAATTCGAGGACAAGTTTTTGGAAGTAAGGGGATTAATTTGGGTAACTATTTTACTATTCTTGGCCTAATAATGTTTATTGCATTATTTCATTATTGGTTAAATTTTTTAGGTTTGAGATATTTAAAAAGAGTTCAAGACGTAGTTTGGTAAATCAAGCATATCTTTTAATTCGACTATTGGATCGAGTTGAAATTTTGACAGAAGATTCTGAAGGCCTTGTTTCCTTTTGAGTTAAAAACTTTGAAAATGATCACTACATTGGCTTTCATACATTACAAAAGCAATCCAAACACACTGGTTTATGAAAAAACTTCGGAAACGATCACAACATTGGTTTTTGTACATTGCGAGAGCAACCCAATCACATTAGTTTCTGAAAACTTTGAAAACGATAACAACATTGGCTTTCGTATATTGCAAAAGCAACTCAATCACATTGGTTTCCAAAAACTTCGAAAACAATTACAACATTAACTTTTGTACATTGCGAACGCAACTTAACCAAATTAGTTTCACACCACCATTTACAATTCATTTGTATTTTTTTTTATACATAACATTTATAATTACAATCAAAAACTTATATCGACGTCATAAGTTGTAAGTAAGACTTTACTTACCTATTTTTTTCGGTCGAGTGAGCTCCACTAACAGAAGATCCTGTCCCCGATGTTCCCCTTGATCCATACAAATATTTTTCGTTATTACATTCTTTACAATTCACATACTCATTCTTTGTACAAAAACACTTCTTTTATAAACTTCATACTTAGACTCATTGTGTTTAACAATTCATAACAATACATCAAAACATTGTTTAGTGTTTCACTCCTCACTAGAGTTGTAGAACTCAGTTTCAAATGGGGTTTATTTCTTTAGTAAGCTAAGACATAAATATCCAACTTTAGTGAGGATGGTTAAACTCAGTTATGTCATTTAAACACTTAAATTCGTCGAAATACAATGGCACATGAATCTGTCATGTAACATACAACCTGTCATTTCTCTAGTGTTTTATCCATATTTGGAGTTCTATAACTCCAAATGGGGTAAGGTTTATTTCCTACAAAAGCTAACATCATTAACCACATTCTTCATGAAGACATATACCCCAAATTGTTTTATTTGCTAATCTCAAATTTCAGTTGAAGGTTTGACGTAAATTATGTCCAGTAATTTCGAACCTGACCTGCCTTCAGGTTTTTATCTATATTTAGGGTTTTATAACTCTGATTTGGGCAAATGCAGTCCTATTAGAAAGTTAACACTCTTAACTACAACTTTTATGAAGGATAATATCTCAAATTTTGTCTTTAACCAGTTCAATTTCTAGCCATAATTTAGATAGTAACACTATCTAGATTTCTGGTTTATAGGTCCAACACACAACCAATCATTTTCATGCATTTCTTTCACTCTTTTTATCACCATTGTATAAAAAACATGTCATTTCCATATAAATAATCATTCATGAGATTTTAAACACTCATAATTAAATTTCACTAGAGCATGTACTACATGAATTTATTTAGATGTTTAGATTTTAGCATATATAATTTCTTGCATGGTCATAAACACTTGTTCTTTTAAAATGCACACACAAATCAATATTAAAAAGTTTTTCCCTCTTTATTTTTCATGTTTGGCTGAAGGTTTCAAGGCCTTGGTATTCATGTTTTTCTTTATTTTTTTAGAAAAAACATCATCATATCTCCTTCACTCCCATTACACATTTTATCCTTAATTTTCATTTACCCTAAAAAACCCTTTAAGTACCCTAATTTAAGAATTTGTATCTTTGTATAAAACTTACCTAAAAGTGTTAGTAATTGATTTAGGAAGGTGTTAGGTTTATTCCTAGTTGTGTTTTTGCTTCCCAAAGCTCCTTCTCCCTTAAACTTTTTGATCTCTATTTATCTGTTTTCTGTTGCCGCTAGCTTCCTCTCCTATTCTCCCTACAATTTGTTTTGTTTTTTGTGCTAAATCTTCACTTAAACCCCCTAAAGACTCTTAAGGATTGGTTTGTATGTGTGTTCTCTCAACATGTTATTTGAGAGAAAGTGTTAAAGAGAAGAAATTGCTCCCCTTATTTTCCTCTTTCTTTTCTGTCGTCAACCCCCTTTTTTTCTAGGGTTGATGGGTTTTCTCTTTTTTTCTCCCCTCACTTATTCATGTCTTTTTAATTTAGTTCTCTAATTCTTTATTTTTCTCACATTAGGCTCTAATTTCATCCTTATAAACTTAATTTTTCACTTTTGACTTATGTTTATCTTCACACTTTAAGTTAAAATTCCATGCCTCACTAATGGGTTCTTCAATTACTTAAATTCATGGATTCATTTTTGGGGGGTTTACATTCTTCTCTCCATAAATTTCATCTTTGAAATTTCGAAAGATGTACATGTGGCAAAGAACAATTTAGGATGCTTTCTCCTTATTTCTGACTCTCTCCCCCATGTTTCTTCTTTAAATTGTGAGTTTCTCTAAAGAACTTTTGCTAACGAGACTTTCTTGTTCCTTAGCTCCTTTTCGTTTCGATCTAAGATCCTCACTAGCTTCACTTGCAAAGTCAAATCTTCTTTTACCTCTATTGGAACTTGTGGTAGTAGTCGTGATGGATCAATTTCTACTTTTCTCAATAACAACATGTGGACTATATATATATATATATATATCCAATAAATCTCTCACTCATTTTCATCTACATTGAACATCCCTTTTTTAATGAAAATATTTTCAATATTTTACGTATGATGGTCACTATCGCGGGGTCACGCTGCGTTATTCTGCGACGACGGAGCCTTTTATCGTGCCTCCTGATGAGGTGTGGTGTGTTAGGAAGAGTTTTTGGATTTAATTATAAAATTATGGTTCATGTTCAGGAGTCGCCACCTAGTATTATGGTCACTAGAAACCTATGGTTTGCGAGAGTCTGGGAAAAGGATTTATTGTGCAAGGAGAAGACGCATGAACCCCCATTGCACTCTACCTAAGATAAGCTGCATTGTTGTTTGATTGTTTTTTCTAAGTCGGATTTCTATTCGTTGGTCTTTTCTAAGGTTTAAGGTAGATCTCTTTTCGTGAGAAAGTCTCTACCTTATTGGGTTAAATCCTAACCATTCTAAAGTTTGAATTTTAGCATCGTATTTTTACAGCTTGTATCTTTAATACCTGAGGGTGTACTTTATCGTGTAATTTTACACCTCACAGATATTAAAGTCTACATCTGGACCCAAAAAAAAATTGGTGAAAGGATTTTTGATATTTTGGCCAAACCGTAATAGATAATCATAAACTGGTTATGATATCCATTTTTTCTTGGATTTTCAAAACATGAGAAAGATGCAATTTTTTTATGAAAATATGCTTGGAAAAGTTTAGGATTTTAGCTGTATGCATGGAAACAAATGTTTTTTTTTTATTTTTGGAATGAGAAATTAATTTAAAAGTTTTGAGATTTTTTTTGAATTTTTGAAATTTTTTAGAAATGTTTCGGAGAAAACCAGGTATTTTAATACCAAATATGTATCTTACAGTGTAAGTCTACAAACCTGATATTATGCAAAATTGGTGGAAAAATATGCGAGAAAATCAAAATTTTTTCAAAGGATTTTTAAATTTTTTTGGAAAATTTTTGTTTTTTTTAATATTATAATATATAATATAATATATATTAATTAAATATTATTAAAACAAGTGGGCTGGGCTGGCCCAGATAACTGGGTCGAGCTCAGACCCAGAAAAGAGTGGGCCAATATCAGCCCAAGAGGTCTTCTTTCTTTTTTTGGGAGGTTGGGCTGGACCCAGCCAAGCCATTTGGTCTGGGCCAGAACTGCCCCGACCGAATTATAGGGTGAATTATTTTGCACCTCGCGTGCAGGAAGAATTCTCGTTCTGCACGTAGGGTGATGAAGACAAAGGAGGGGACAAGAAGAAGGAAGAGAAGCGGAAAGTTACCCGGCGTGGAAGCTTTTACTGCGAAGAGAGGGTTTGACTGGTGGCTGAGGAGGCGTTGGTTTTGGGGTGAGTGGTTGGCGCTAGTTGTGGGGTGAAGGAGATAGAAGAAACAAAAACTACAGAAGAGAGAGGGGGAATGGTGGCGTTGCTGTTCACTGCGGTGGGATGGGTTGGAGGAGAAGGTCGGGCCGCTCCTGATCATGGTGGTGCTGAGGTGGCGTGGCTGAGATCAAGGTGTAGAGAGAGAGAGAGAGTGAAGAGACAGACGACAGAAAAGGGAAAATTCTGGGGAGGAAGGCTGGTTTTTGGCCGACTTTGGACCCGATTTTCTTTCAGCTTAGGCCATGAAATCCACCCCTATTTATAGGAGCTGAAAGAGGATAATCTTTTCTACACAGGGAAAACATTTTAGCCCTTGATTCGATTGGTAAGGATCCTAACTGTTAGTTCAAAGTAGGCATCATGAACTGTCGGTTCAAAGTAGGCATCATGAACTGTCAAATTTGACAATTCAAGGCTGCCTGACTTGGCCTCTTTAGGCCGACGCCGGGGTCATTGTGATGTTAATAGGTCTGAAAGAACCATACTTGGGGATAGAGGGATGTCAGGTGACCATTTTGGTTTATGTGTTGTCAATTTTGGTGGACATATGAGTCATTAAATGCACCTGCAAAGTACCATCCAAACAGCTTTTTCAGCAAAATAATGAAGAAGATAATGAACAGTACCAGAGTTTTGTTTTTGGCCAAAGTTCAATTCAGTCCTTCACCTTTAAATTTGATTTAATTGCATCCCTAATTGACCCTATACTTTTAATTTAGTGCAATGTAGCCCCTGCCGAACTTGAATTTGAACCCCAGATTTACGTGCCTTTTGCACTTTGGTCCTTCGTCTCGGATTTATGCAATTTAACCCCTAATTGACCATTAAACTTTCAATTTATTCAATTTCACCCCCAATTTTTGTCAATTTAACCCCCAAAGTGTGACGCTTTTTACAGATTGGTCATTGGCCGTGAATTTCTTCAATTTGACCTTTAATTAACCCAAAAACTTCAATTTTCTTGCGATTTTGCCCCTGATTTCAATCAATTAAATTGGTAAAAATGAAATTTGGTCTCTTAAAATTTCAATCTTCTCAATTAAGCCCAAATTGGGCCCCAAAACTTAAGTTTTTACCAATTAAGCCCAAAATAAAATTAATTTGACCCGTTTAAAATATAATTAAGTTCTTGCACTTAATTAAATCCTTTAATTGGATCAAAATTAATTCTTAAACATAATTAAAATTCAATTTGGCCCATAATCAAATTGGCCTATTAAAAATTTAATTATGTCATTGGACTTAATTTTTATGCAAATTTATCCAATAATCATTTAATTTGACATTGAATTTGCATTATTTCTCTATTTTTTGGCATAATAGGGTACAATTAGGCCTTGCATTTCCTCCAAAATTACAGTTGTATTCCCTGGCTTGTTTTCTCCACATTGCCAGCATTTTTTTTTAATATTAAAAAAAGTGAATTTTAGGGAATAACCCAGAATTGAATTATGACAGTCACCACTTAAATAATATAGTACCATTAAGAGGTTTCTGCTTTTACAAGAGCTTGTTCATCTAAGAGTTCACTTCTCCTCTCCTCTTCTAAACTAGGAGTTATGTGTTACACTCTATACCAATCTTTCATCCAAGAGTCCAACTAGCTCTTCATTTTATCTTGTTGACAATAATCATGAGAGTTCAACTAGCTCTTCAATTTATCTTATACACATCAACTATGAAAGTCAATTCACATTATCTTTATGATTATCCTAGCCAATATTATGTAATTGGCTATGCAAACACTTGTCATATCTACTTATACCTAGTCCAACCAGTTGCTTTACTACCACTTATTAGAGAGATATGCATTAAAAAGTCATTTGGACTCGCACATGATTATGCATGTTTGAGAGCTTATATACAGGAATAGACAATACATGTAACCCAAAACCTAGTATAGTGGGTTAGGGATCCATTTTATATATAAGCAAATCATTGTTTTTTCAATATGAGATATTTATCACTCATTTATGCATCAAAAAATTAATAATCATTTTATTTATTGTGCACTCATTAAGTTATGTGTATGAGAGAGAGAGAGAGAGAGAGAGAGAGAGAGAGAGAGAGAGAGAGAGAGAGAGAGAGAGAGAGAGAGAGAGATTGAATATCTACTAGTAGTTATGTTACATGATTGTGTTATTTTCTTTTACTTGAATAAGTGAAGTACTTGTATATAACAAATTATTTAATATTATGAAGTACTTTTATTATGTTTATGTAATAGTCATTTAAGCATTCATACATTGTATTAATTTAATTGATTTATCTATTATTTATTTGTTTTTCTCTTTAACTTATAGAATCTTTCAATTATTAACTTTAAAATTTTTAGTTTTTCTGATTTTCTTAATAGTATTATAGGATAAGTTGACAAGGATAAAAATATTACAAATATTTCTAAAAACAATTACATAAAATTTTTACAAAGTTGTTATAATATATCAATCAATATATTCATACCAAACATCCATATACACTAGGATAAAACAAACTAAGTTCCTGAATTATAAGTTGAAGTGTAAAGAGTTCCTAAATAAATTATTAACATGATTCTAAAATTAACCTCTGAACTTATAAGTTACACATGTTAGAGAGGAAATTGAGAAACTTAGTCAAACAAGAAAAACATTATATAATAGGTGTTCGAACAAATGTCATGCTAAGTAACTAATTCAAGCTTCAAAGATGAACATGAAGGAAGATATATATATATATATATATATATATATATATATATATATATATATATATATATATATATATATATATATATAGGTCATGGACAAAAAGCTTATGTAAAAATTGTCAAGACAAACTCTATTGCGATGTTACGGTCGCACAAATTAATTACCCTAGCTTAAAACACAACACACAAGATAGTATAGAGCAAGCAAGGGGTTGATCTCACGAGGAAGGTTTAGTTTAGATTTTTATGCTATACGTTATGCAATTGGGGGGGTTGATTTGTAATGATCTAAACTATGACAGAAATTAAACTAGCAAACAAAATCAATTAAAAATGAAATTTATCAAGAAAACAAACTTTGGTCGCAAGCACACATCCACCTACAGAAATCAGAACCGATCATTGAAACAAAACTCCAATTTATATTCTGAATTTTTTTATCTTTTCTTAATTTTGATTAGTTAACAGATCCGCTGTAAAACTAATCCTAACCAACAAACAATCACAGTGTCCGTACTAATGATTTAATCCAATGGCAGCCTTAAGATCTAGATAAATTCATTAATCTTAACAACCAAGCTGTCCACAGCTTATGTTGCTTTGATCAAATATTCTCCCTAAGTTTAATAACGTAGTTCCGCCACAATTATCAAGCTTAGTTGCTTCACAAGTTTATATACCACAACTCCGATTTTGATATCAAGCTTAGCAATAGATTGTTCACAATAATAACTTATAGTCCACTCTAGCAATTAAGATGAACAATCATAGGAGATATGCATAGAAAAACAAGCATACTCATTCATAATACAAACTGAAAATAAATGGAAGAATAAATCTCACAGTTCTTGATATCTAAAGGTTTTTGCGTCCTTGCAACCAAGAAAACGAGTTTAGCCTTGCATATCTATTGAACAACTACTCCTAAAGATGGAAGAAAACATGATTTCTAGTTTGTAAAGGGGAGAGTTTGTGTTTCTTCTCTTATGGCTACCACCCCTCTTTCTTTTATTCTACTGCACTCTTTTTCCCTCTCTCTTTGCTCTGTCTTTTTCTCTCCAAATGATGCCTTTATTTATAGGCTTCAATGGCAGCTCCTCCTACACTTATCAACAATGGTGGCTATCTTTTGTCAATGGTTAGTGCAGCTTCTTTTGACAATATTCAGCTGCCACCAACAATCCACCATTGTATGGCAGAATTCAACTGTCATCTTTGAAAAATCACATATCTCTCATATGAAATCGGTTTTGGCTGAAATTTGGAGCGTTGATAGGTCTTTAAGTCAGGAATCCAAAAACATTGAGTTTGCATCAATTTCACTTCTGCAGCTCTAGATATTTAATTTTGAATGGCCAAAGGTCAACATTGATAAAATACAAGATTTGACTTTGAAGGATATGATTTCCATGCTCTTTCTCTTTTTATTTTTCTTGCCGTAAATTTCCAGAAAGGTATGGATGTTAGCTTTTTAGTGCCACTAGAATCACTTCATTTCGACCTCTATAACTCACGCTCTGCACAAAACATCGACTGAAGGTCAAATCTGCATATTACCTTCAATTTACTCCTTTTTGCATCTTTCATCCAAACGTGCCTTCAAAACATAAAACAAAGAATATCAAGGCATTTTATATATATAACATAGGCAAAACACTAGTTAAATGTGGGTGAAACTGTCGAATAATATGGTTACATCAAACTCCAATCTAAATAGGCTATTAATTATATGGCTATCATAATTGTGGATTCATTGGTGGTGTGGGCATATCAATCTAGGTTTTAATGATGGTAAGAGATTTGATTTTGTATTGACAAGAATCGAAGATGTTATGAGAACTTTGAGGTGTTCAATTATTTTGTTCGTATGATTGAGGTTGTTTTAATAGTTTTAATGAAGCAAAATGATGGTAACTTAATGTATTTAGACAAAGAGTTAGGTTTGGTGATATGTATGTAGTATTGAAATTAGTCAAGGGTTAGTTATAATTGTGGTGATGAATGCAAGGGAGAAAAAATGATTTTTGTTTTTGGTTTAAATTGAAATTAACGAAGGGTTAGGTTGTGCACTATGGAGGCACTGAAAATATATGAATGTTTTTTCCTTATACTTTGCTTATAAATATTGTGGCAATTCATTTTCTTGAATGAAAACAACCAAGTTGTTTAGCATTAACATTGGCCTAGTTTCCACCTGTCATTATGTTAGTTCCAATGCAAGTCTAAGGAACATGAACTTGTAATTAAAAAAGTAAAAAAAAAAAAAAATGATCTATTACAAATTAGAACTCATTATAGATAGATAGGCTGGCTTATATATATAAGGTCATGTTTTTGCATTGTCATAAAGATTAAATAAAAATATATTTTTAGATTAAAATAAAAACAAAATATGAAATCATTGTTACGTAACATATGGTGAACTTTTAAGGCTTTCAAATATTTGATGATTTATTTTTTGGTTATATCTGATTTTGTTTTCCAGCCTTCTTGTTTTCGCTCTTTTTGGTCACAATTGGTGTAGTTGTTTTATACCTATTTTTTATTTGTTATTTAACATGACACCTTTTAATAGATACCATGAACCTAGATTGTTGATCACTACCTTATTGTTTGCCTTGGGTAGGCAAACTAGAAAATTTGTGTAATAGTGATTTCAAGTGGAGCCCCATAGGTCACGGTAGTGGATCACAGGTTATGTGAGTTGTGGGCAAAGACGCTGGGTGCCTTTGGTAGGGATCACAGGTTATGTGAGTTATGCTCCAGCCCTTGTGATAAGACAACTTAGGGGCATACAATTCATTTTAAGAACTGTGAATTGCTCAATTCTTTGGGTTGTTTAAAGATCCCATTACACAAGTTTTGGAGATCATCAATCAAGATTGACAACATCTAGTTTGGTTAAAATGGAAGGTTTGAGGGATCCAAGTGCAAGTGAAGAATATACAAGATGGAGAGACTTAGTTGTTTCAGCTATGCCTTATATAGGAGTTAGATCTTCCCAAACTGTGGAGGAGCTGATCAAAAGGAAAAAGATCAACAATGAAGAAGAACCGAGAGGAAAAGTGGAAAAACTTCAGATAGAGTTGAGCAAAAGCAGAAAAGACAAGGCGATGTTAGAAGAAATGGTGCTAAAAGGGGATAAAAGGAGAGCCTTTCTAGATGAGCAAATACAGTCTAGAGATGTGAGAATAATAAAGCTTGAGTTAAAGTTGGGTGAGGAGAAAATTGCTAAGGAAGAAAGTGAGAAGGAGCTAGGAGGGATGAGTTTGGATTGGATGCAAAGTTGCTCTGAACTTGAAGCATTGAAGATTGACCTCAATGATTGTCAAAGAAGTGTATAAAATTACCAAGAGAAATTTGCACAAGTTCGGGCTAAGCTGATTGATAAAATTGGGAAGTATAGGAGTTAAGCAAGAAATATATGGAGGTGGAAAGCCAGTTAACTGAGATTGCAAAGGAGGAAAGTAAAAGAAAATGTGTTGAGGTTGTCGAGGCTGCTGAGGCTGAGTTAGCGGCTAAGAGGAATGAGATGAAAGTTCTGAGGATAAAGCTTGACAAAGAATGCAAGAAGGTGAAGTATTTGGATGAGAAGCTAGCAGCAATGGAAAAACACAACGATCAAATCGACGCCAACAATGCTGCTTTAAACAAAACCAAGATGTTGCTTATAGAAGAGATGGCCAAGATGGATGAGCAAATGGATGAAGCTGCTGCACATGCTCGGATTGTTAGAATCAATGCTCAAAATCTAAGAGGGGACATCATTTGCTATAGCTGAAGTTTAGCTGAAACCGATGCCTTTTTAGGAAAAATTAAGAACCGCAGCTTTGCCTTCTTACTTTTGGCTAGAGAGGTGATAGAAGAAATAGATTAATGTATTTTGTATCTCCAAAAATATAATGAACTTATCAAGTATTAATGAGAAGGGTATTGACTCATCTTTTGTGCAAAATCTATCTCTTGGTGAATATGATTCAAGCTTATTAAAGCAAACAACTCGAAAGGTATTACTCCTAACAAGAAATGTGACAAGAGAACCTATGCTTATGAGGTGGTGGCCATTAATCGTTCATGGGAAGGCTGCATCCATACCCAATATACAAAGCATTCTTATCACAATCATGCATTATATCATGAATTTTCTTATACATCTGTGCACACATTTGCAGACTGAGAAACATAGGTCCCCTTTCTAGAATTCACAACACTCGACAAAGAAAAAGGATGGAAAACAAAGAAAGGTCATGCCAAAAAGAGCTTGAAGGAGTTCAGAATGATGTTGTGCACCTAACTAGTTTGCTCAAGCAAATGTTGAGAGCAAGAGATGGAGAGGGAACATTTACTCAACCTGGTGAAGCACCACCAACAGCTCAAATCTTTGTTGCACCTCAGAATATAGGAGCAAAGACGTTGAATAAGCAACATTATGATCCCGCTCGGCCCATCCAAATTCCTATTGCGATGGATTTAGCAACTGAAGATCCACATGACGTCAGATTCTCTAATCATTTGGGGTATGATAAGTGGACAGCGCTAGAAGAGAGGTTAAGGGCAATTGATGGAAATGATTTATTTGACTCAATTAGGGTAGCTGAAGTGTGTTTGGTGCCTAACATCATAATACCGGAGAAATTCAGGGTGCCAAAGTTTGTTAAGTACACTGGGATGGAATGCCCATATACCCATATTCGGTCATACTGTGATAAGATGGCAAAAGTTATCCACAATGCTAAGATGTTAATTTACTTCTTTCAAGATAGCCTAACAGGGTCTGCCCTCAGCTGGTATATGAGGTTAGACAACACTAGGATTAAGAAGTGGGCAGACCTGACATATGCTTTTTTAAAGCAATACAAGTTCAATCTTGAGATCGCGCCTGATAGGACCAGTCTTATTATCATGGAGAAAGGAACTCAAGAGTCCGTGAGGGCTTACCCTCAAAGGTGGCGAGACCAAGCCATCCATGTACAACCTCCACTAATAGAAACAGAAATGGTGACCCAGTTCACCAATACTTTTAGGGCTCCATACTATGAGCACCTGATGGGTAGCTTATCCCAACATTTCTATGATGTTGTACGGATTGCCGAGAGGATTGAACAAGGAATCCAAAGTGGAAGAATTGCGAAACCTGTAGAAAAGAGGGGTTTTGTTGGGGAAAAAAAAGGAAACTGAGGTGAATAAACTAGAAGGCGGATACAAAGGGAAAAACATGAATTACCAAAACTACTAAACACCTACCTCCCAAGTCACCAGTATCAACTTTTCCAAAACCTCCATCCCAAACCAACCCAATCAGACAAAATTCCTAGCAAATAACCAAAGCAATTACCAAAGGAAAGACAACCCAACAACCAGAAGAACAATTACCACCTTTACCAATAACCCTAAAGGAGTTGTATGCCAAGTTGCTAAGTATTGGGCAAATAGCTCTCTTACCAGTACCACCTATGCAACTACCTTTCTCTATCTGGTACAACCTCGAGGTGACTTGTGAATACCATACTGGTAATGCGGGTCACAACATTGAGACTTGCTTTACTTTTAAGAAGAAAGTGTTGTAGCTTATCAAAGTTGGATGGGTCATTTTCAAGGATTCACCTAATGTGAATTCAAACCCTTTACCCAAACATGTTGTTGGTAGTAGTGGAGTGAATACCATGGAGGTTGGTAGCAAAGAAAGGGTGTTAAAAGTGACCATGACAAGGCTATACGATATGTTGTTACAGTCTGGACACTTGGAGAAATCGACTAAACGCTGCATAGGGAAAGTGACTTTTTCCCATTCCATAAAAAAAGGGCATCATATTGATGAATGTATCGAGTTTCATCAAAAGATTGCAAGAACGCTAACTCTAGGGAGAGCTAAGGATTGAGGCCACAAAGGACAATAGAGAGATAGAGATGATAGAGAATATGGAGAAGTGTAGGGTCCAATCAACAACTAATGGGCTCTCGAAGTTGGTATTGACTAAGCTCTCATGTGCAAACAAAGTATGCTATAAAACAATGCCTGGCAATTATGGTTATACCTCAAATATTGAAGCTCCCTTGCCTTTGTTTTGAACTGAGATAAGTGGACTAACCCGGAGTGTTTGTTGTTTCACACCTGAAGAATTAGAGAAGCAAAGAAAGGTTAAGGGTAAAGAGGTGGTTGACCTCAATAAAGAGCTTGAGGTGAATAAACCCGTGACTGAGGAAGAGACAAATGAGTTCCTGAAATTGATGAAGCATAGCGAGTACTGTATAATGGATCAGCTGAAGAAGACTCCTGCCAAGATTTCGATCATGTCATTAATACTCAACTCCGAGCCGCATCGCAATGCTTTGCAAAAAGTACTAAATGAGGCTTACATACCCCAAGATATTGAACAAAAAACTATGGAGCATCTAGTAGCGAGGATCCATGCTGCCAATTACTTGTATTTCACGGAAGATGAACTAGACGCTAAAGGAACTGGACATAATAAGCCTATGTAGGTCACGGTCCGATGCAAATATTATCTCATCGGTAAAGTTCTTATTGATAACGGCTCAGCCTTTAATGTGTTACCAAGGCATATGCTGGATGAAATGTCGGTAGATCCCTCACATATGCAACCAAGTGTGATGACAGCCAGAGCTTACGATGGCTCGTCAAGACAGGTGATAGGGACAATTGAGGTCGTACTAGTCGTGGGTCCACAAGTCTTTCTGGTAACCCTTCAAGTGATGGATAGCCACCCTTCCTATAGTATGTTGTTTGGAAGGCCATTGATACACTGTGGTGAGGAAACCAGAGATCTTAGAGGCCATAAAAATGGCTGCTAAAAGCTTTTTAAAGCACAAGATTCCTTCCTAATATGACGTCGAAAAAGGAAAACCTAAGTGGATTAATATAATAAAGCTAAAAGCTATAGAACAAAGGTTTAGGCTTGGATATATGCCTAAGAAAGAGGATTATAGGCGAGCTGCTAGTGCAAGAAGGGAGAAGAAAATGGCTAGGATTGAAGGAAGGAAGCTTGAAAAAGAAAACTTAGTCATCCCTCCAATTAGGGTTTCGTTCCTAAAGGCTGTATATGTGATGCAGCCTAATAAGGGAGATGAAAACTTTCTTCAGAAGCTTTCTTCTATGAACATAAACACTCTGGATCAGGAAGATAAAGTCAAAGGCATTGCTAGGAAGACTGAATATAGAAGAAGGGATGAAGAGTTGCCGCAATTAACCATCTACACTCTAGAAAAAGTTACCGCAAGGACTTTCGTTTGAAAGCTAGTCGAAAGAGAGAAGTTCCAGAATTGTGAGACCCAAGAAGCTCCGTTGGTGTTCAAAATGTAATCAACAATGCTTGTTAGATTATGATATTGTCGGTGTTGTTTGCCTTTTTTCCAATTTTTTTTAATTATTGACAATCGAGGCTGAAGATGTCAATTGGATTGTATCCTTGTTTTTTAGCCAACCTTTTCCTTTTAATGAGATCATGCATTTTCAAAGTTCATCTTGATGTCTTACTGTGCAT
>Ga0307509_10005898_pt1 | contig 16772 bp, 24 predicted proteins | sample 10_EM_MG_FD_202245 | JGI IMG/M metagenome (GOLD analysis project Ga0307509, IMG submission 202245) | Populus trichocarpa ectomycorrhiza microbial communities from riparian zone in the Pacific Northwest, United States - 10_EM | ecosystem: Host-associated > Plants > Roots > Unclassified | place... | reverse complement strand
CGAATACCAATTGTCCTATAACAAGCTCGTTCTTGAAATGGGTCGACGTTTGCAGTATAGAGAAGCAGCTGAAAATATTGTCCGTGGTATGATTGATCAACTTTCGGCAATGACGGATGGTTCGTGCTGCTTCCTTCCCCTCCCGTCTTTTGTCTGAAATGTGCTTCTATCGTTCTGCCGCTCCCTTCCCGCCGGGCGCCGTGGAAATACTGACAGAGGAACGCGAAATACGCGCTACGTTCAATGCAGAACAAGGCTCCAACCTCCCGGCTGACCTGTGTCTCTGCGTTGAAAACATGCCTACCAGGTGGAACGTTGTTCCCATCGAGGAACACACCTTCGAGGGAATCTCGAGCAGGTACAAAGAGGATTATCGCGAATTCTTGCCGACCGTCGATAACGATTTGTTGGTCGAGGTGCGCTTCCCAGAGATTCCATGGGGTTTGTCCCTGACATATATAATCATACAGGCCAGGGACCGCATAGCCAACGCTGAGGCAATGGCTCGGATGGGTGCCGGAACTGAGAGTCAGAGTTTGTGATTTCCCCAAGAGTTTCTCGTGCGGTTGGGGTGAGGAGTGCACTAAGTAGACTTTGTATATAATGACAACCCGGATGGGAGTGTAATAGTAACTTTCCATGGCCCTTTGAACTTTCCAAATCTCGAAATCCTGGCCGGAAAGGGGAACTGTTAGGACCCCGACCAATTGTCTGGGGCTCGAAATAATACAATTCGCAGTGACTGGTACCCTTTATGGATTTGTAAACCGTTCTAACTTGGCCATGGAGAGTCACTCAATAATATCAATCGTATGGAAATTGTGGATAATACAACGGGGCGGGCTTCAAGCGCTCCAAGGCCATTTGAATCCACCAGATTCTTGGTGGACCCCCGAACTGGTTCCTACCTTCTGCCCAAACGAGCCCCAAGGGAACTTCTGTATCGCCAGGCCACGACCTTCCTTCCGTTCTTGCTCCTCCCATTCTGTGTCATCGAGATACCGATCAATGGCCTCGTGTTCTACCGCATCTCTTTGTGACGGGCGCCCGGGTTCCACAAAGGGCGTCTTCCAAAGACCCCCTTCGCGGTTCCCAGACTTCTTCTCCGGCATCTCAGAAGGATCCGAGTCCTGCGCGATAGCGACGTAAGCCTTGGCCACTCTCCAATCGATTTCTTTCGTCACCGTTTGGAGTCGCTTCTCTGCGCGCTCAACTCGTCTCGCTTCTCCTAGTGCCAGGTCTTCTGGAGGGGGTTTGGACGTTGGGGAAAGAAGGATGGTCGTGCGTGTGTGTAGGAGGTGTGGCGTCGTGCTCAGAGTTGTCGTAGGAAGATCATTCAGCCGACATAACTCCATCGCCTGATCACGCGCGATCGGTTAGACGGAATGGAGGGAAAAGACATGACATGATGCACGGAAACGGACGTACGTCCAACCGGAACCTTAAAGCAATACCCGTGAGGGTATCCCCTCTCCGTAGCCGGTAAACCACGGGAGAATCTGGTTCAATCGAGTGTCGTGCCGAGTCATCGGGTGTCGGAGGCGTAATAGGCGTGGCGTTTGCGATGGGAAGGTCCTCCGTACGGCTGGAAACTGGGGGCGGCGGTGGGGTTTCCGGTAGATGGGGGACCATCGGAACGACGTCGGGGGGTGGGGGTGCAGCACTCCGCCGGGCTCGGCCATCGTCCTCTCCGTCCGTGCTTGAATCCTCATCCTCATCGTCTTCATCGTCCGCAAGAACGAACAGGTCCTGATTTTTCATCCCTCCATCAAGATTCTCGACTTTCGCCGACTGAACCCCTATTCCACCAACACCCTTCCCTCCAGGGATGTTCCTTGCAGACGAACTGGCCCGGATAACCCCAACACCGGCGAGACACACCAAACAAGGGTTGTACCTCGCCAACCTCGGGTTTGTTTCCAGACACCTAGGGCATATTGGTCGTTGGCAGCATTTCGTCATGAACAGCTCTGAATCCTCCACGTTCGGTGGTAACGATGAAGAGCACGCAAGGCATAACGTCGTTCTTCGGTCCAACATGTTTCCGCGGCAGTTTCGGGAAACTATGAACCGGTGGTCGTGAGTGTAGAGATCAATATCCTGCGATCGTCTCAGTGACGCCCCGCAGTTCTCCTGATCATATGATCGACACGGATGGCCCAGTCATCTCTCCCAGATCGTTCGCATCCACTGATCACGGAGAATGCACCAACAGACGATACAAATCCATGCTTATTGTTGACAACAGTACCAAGAATGCGGAAACGCGTATCTAGTAGATATCGACCCGTGTACATCATGCGTTTGTTCCTTTTTAAAACAAACGAGAAGCGTAGAGCCCAAGAGATCATCCGATCAAAGATCGGAGGGAGAGAGAGAACGGAAGGAGAGTCTAAGCCTCGCCTGATAAGGCGGATACTAGAAACAACAAAGGAGCGCAGGTCAAGGAGTGGGAAACGAGGGATTGACGAACGATCAGGAAGAGGTGGAGGGATGGGGTACAAAGGAGTGTGCATTCATGATCGTGAGCGGAAGAGAGTGAAGATGGAGAATGAGTGTGACAGGTACGGTGTGGGTTCTACATATCCAAAGTCCAAGAGACCAGCAGGATGATGGGGAGGGGCGTAAGCCGTCGAGGCGTCATCGGATGGGTGGACGCGAGGGACGAGAGCGTGGAGTAAGGGGAGAAGTAGGGGGGGTGCGTGTACTATACAATCTATAGTTTTTAGGGTGTTTAGAGTGTGTTGGGAATGAAAAAACGATAAAACTGGAGAATAGGAAAGTGATAATATAAACAAACGAATAAATCTACGGGCACAACATCGACAGCAGAGGGGCGGAGAGGATGCAACACACGACAAGAGAACAAGGAATCAACAAGAGAAAAGGCGTTTTGATGGTTTTGATGAAGAGGGGAGGAAGATCTGAGAATCATAGATGAAGCGGAGCACCGGGCGCGCAGAAGAGAACTGGATCCAAGAAAGTGAAATCACGAGAGCGAGAGCATAGGAAAACTAGACAGCGGGGCGGAGTCGGACGTAGCAATGAGCAGAGAAACCGGCCATAAGTAGCGGGGATGGAAGGCGAGAACGGTTGACGTGAGAATGGGGATGTCGGGACCCAATCGAGAAGTGGCCCTAGTGGCTCGTGTCTTGCCTCAGTCCCTTCACGACGTCCTTGACGATCCTCACCCAGAGGTTGGCCTTCTCAATTTCCTCTTGTGCACCCTTGACCTTCAAATCCACCTTTCTCGCGACCAGCCTCCTCAAGTTCCTCAGAAGCTGTTCGTCCTCGACCCCACCGGTTATTCGGTCAGTCGAGGGCAGTTCGTGTGAGCCAGAGATGGGAGAAGAGGGGGAGGATGAGCAAGGGGAAGAGAATGAGGACGTTGGGGACGTGGGAACCCTTGGGAATGGCATTGGCAGGGTGAAGAGCGTCGGATCAAGATCAACGTCATGGATATCAAGGGCCATCCGCGAGTGCCGAACACGCTCTCGACCGGTTTGAATCGCATACCTCCGGTGATTGATTACTTGGGCAAATATCGTCTCCGCCTTGGATAGGAAGTGATATCCGGTTGCAATATACTGGTCGGCCTGTCAAAGGGACGTTCCATCACATGCCACAGGGCAGGGGGGAGAAGGCAATATAGAGGGCGGAGAATAACGTCAGCGTTAATTCAATCTCCCAGGGCAAACAGCGGGGGCGATATCAACGGGAGCAATGAGGGTTACGACCCCGGCGAAAGTGGGTAAATGTAGGGGGGGGGGAAATGGAAACGGAACTAACCATTGTCATGCACTCTTCAATACTGAGCAAATCCCGACTCGCAGCGTCTAGAACGCGATCGGAAGAACGGAGAGCAAGACCCCTAGTACCTTCCCATTCTTCGTGCACGACGGAAGCCTTCTGGGGGACCACGGTTGGGGGCGGGGGGCCGGTGAGACTGGGGAAGACGTTCAGCTTCTTCCTGAACCACTTCTTGAGCTTCTCAGTTCCGCTCATGGCGGGACGGTCCTTGGATTCTTCGCCACACACTTCGCTCAAGTCTGTGGTGGATCCAAGTTTTGTGCTCCCAGACATCGTTCGACTTCTCTGAGAGGAGACAGCGGACACGGCGGTTGTTCCGGAAGATCCGGAATCTGTGGTACGTCGGCGGGCCTGGACGGCACTCTCACCCCAACGCATCATTGCGCCTGTCCTAATTTCCAATCTGTCCTCGATCTCCTTGGATACGCTATTCAGCAGGCCGCTGACGCGTCCGATAGAAGACTGTGCCTCTCGTAGGCTTTCCGTAGCGGCCTCGACGGGATCGCGGGCGAGGGTGATGAGCATGTTCCCCATACCAACAACGTCGGCCAATAGTTCCTCCAAGGCGTCAAAGTCGGCCTCGGTGTACGTAGCTGGGAGAGCCCGGGAGATGAATCTCAGATCGTCGAACAGTCGGTCCAGAAGGGGAAGAATACTGGCTGACGGTGGGATAAAGTCGTCCAATGGCAAAGGGGGAACGTGATCGTAGGTAGGAATTACGGAAGCAATGGATGCGAGCGATGGCATGCTCTTGAGCGATTTCAGAGACTTTTTGGGTTTGACGGTCCGAATGGAAGCAACGGAATCGGGGCGCTCCGCCTCCAGTCCGAACAAGGCTCGATATTCGGATTTTGTAACTTGAGCAGCTGTCAACCTAAAAAGAAGCGGAAAGGGCGGGTGTAAGATTCGAGCCTGATCTCACAAGGTGTGAAGAGACCCAAAAGAAGAGGATTGCGCAGATCATCGACGATCGTCTAGCGGGAGGTGGAAAGAGAAAAAGAAATCGTTCTCACCCTCGGGAGTTCCTGATTTCTCGAACGACGGATTTGGGGTCGCAATCCAAGAAGGCAGATAATACATCAATGCTGGCGCCACGCTCGGCAGCGATATGGATACAAGTTTCACCGTTTCGGTCTTGAGCCCCGAGGGGCGCGCGGAGATCCCGAATGAGGTGTACAGTGAATGAATACAACAGGCCGGCATCAAGGGCATCAAGAGGTCGACAGAGAGTGAGAGCAAGACAGTGGAGGGGAGTGTGCAAGTCGACTGCGGTGGGGAGACTGATATCAGCCCCAGCGAGGTAGAGGGCATCGAGAATTTCTCTCGCCGGAGATGATGAGGATACACAGTGATGAATTGGGCCCCACCCACGAGAATCCTGAGCGTTAATCAGGTAGTCAGGGGATGTGGGGTTGAGGCTTTGGGGGGACGATGATGGAGGAAATAACAGAGATTGTACAGCGTCGGATTTTCCCGAGTTGATTGTTTTGACGAGTGTATGAACAAAGTGAGAGTCTTGGTAGAAATGGCTGGGTGGAATGACTGGCGAGTTGGCATGATACAATGCATTTGCTTGAGCTGCTTGACAAACGCTCCTTTTGTTGACGTGTTGCTGGCACGCCCATTAATAACCTGAAACTTTGGGGTGATAAAGCGACTTACAGTAATCTCGCCTGATCTGTGGCGGCGAAGAAAGTCTTCGCAGTGCCACAGAATCCGAGGGTGGAGCAATCCATAGTGGATGGCGGTGCGAAACTGAGCGTCACGGAAGTCCGGTCTGGCACCGTGAGACAACAAGTGTTGGACGACTTGGAGACCGCCGTTTTGGCAGGCATCTGTCCAGAATTATGAGGTAACCATTCCTGATAACGAGGAATGGTAATCACGTACACATCAGTGGAGTGCGACCCCTGGTATCTGGGAGGTCGACGGACACGAGCCCCGGAGAAAGTTCCAAGAGGGTTTGCACAACGGTATGTTTGTTGAGGAGGGCGGCGGCCCCAAGAGGACTGATGGACCTAACCCCACAGAGGGACGCGTTGGACGCATTGAGGGTGAAGAGAGAAATGTCTCGGTGGGTGATAATATCATTGAGGATATTGAGGCGAGATATGGACATGACGGGCGCGTTCGACGCGTCTACGGAGTTCCAACTGAAGGACGGCGATAAGGGATGAGAAGTCCGAGGGTCGGTGGTGATGAACTCACTTCTGGCCGGTCATGACGCCGACTACGGCGTTCCGACCGTCCTCGTAGACAACATTTACATCAGCGCCTGCTGAGAGGGCTCTTGTGAAGGCCTGATCGTCGCCGGACAAGGCGGCATCGAGCAGTTTCTGGTCTTGGGGGTCTTGGGGAGTGGGGTCGTGTGGGCGTGAGGCCATGCGAAGATTACGTAGTCAGAAGAAAAGGGAGCGGAAGGATAGGAGAGAAGGGGGAGCGGGGGAGGGGGAGGGGAACGAGGCATTGGAAGGAGGGTAGAGGGGACGTTAAGTATTCAAAAACACGATGCATGAATGGACGCGAGAAAACGAGGCACGACGTTTACGAGTATCGCCCGGATCAATACAACAAAGGATCACCCGCATCTGCCTCCGTCCACCGGAGATCTTTTTTTTTTCGCTATTTTTCGCGTAATATCCTTCAACGAATGGGGGCAACGCTCTGTTACAGTGTCATGCGCAATAGACTGGCTACCGTAGAATTAGGCTTTCCTCCCTCCGAAGAGGGTCAGTGTGGAAGATAGACAATGCATTATGGAGTCCGATAACTCTCCCAATTATTTCCCCCTCTCGTCGCTCCCCAATCCTCCAAAGAGAACGCGAGGCTTACAGAAAGGCGTCCCGAGAAAGAGAACCCTAAAAGGTTACGTCAACTCTGTCAGCATCATCAAATAACACATTCAGCGTTCAACCCCGAGAAGCGCACCGCAGGGTGCCGATGCTTCCCCCCACGGAAGTATCTTACGGAAGCGTGCAAGAAATTCCATCTCACCTTCACTTGATTAAAATTGGCCACCGCCCTCTCGTGATCCCAACCATTCTGTTGTAAACAATCCACCGCAAAATTCACGTTCAAGCCCGTCTGTTGGCACAGTCGCACCACTTGAGCTCGTTGCAGGTCAGGCTGGATTTTTAAAAAACGTAAGTGTGTAATTCGTATCAGCAACACCCGTGGCATCACGGCTCACAATCGAGGCGAGCGCGGCCTTGAGGCTCGGGAGACTCGGTGGCTGTGCCTCCGCCAGGATGGGTTGCACGATCATTGGTCCCGGCGTCCAGGCGTCGCCGCTCGAGTATCCCCGGACCGTCAGTTGGTCGGAAAGAATTTCTACTGCCCAACCCTTCATCTTCGCCCTAGTAAAATCAATGAAAAATAGCTTGTTTAATATTTTTGCGATTCTAGCTTACCTCGAGTCATCCGCCGCCGGTGCCAGAACGAAGGAACGGTCAAATGAACGCAATGCGTTGACGGGTTCTGTTGGGAAGCCGAGCGTAATCCCCCACGTGTTCAGACTTCGGTGGCGACAACAAAGAAAAGAAGCTCGTACCTTCAGTAAACTGACCATGCACCGTGACAAATAGGGTTGATCCAGTAAGCCAACCGTCCAAACAGAACGCCGAAGGGGCGCCAGCGATATCGTGCTTGGTTTTCGGCAGACAGAGGATCGACTGTATGACGTTCTCTCTTCCGAGGTGCAAGGACTGTGCCATCTTGTCCACGTTCCCAACCCGAGACAAGTTCCGCGAACCACCATTTCCTCCGCCCAACCAGACATCCCATTTGAGATTCTTTTGATTGGGGAGTGTGCTATGGAGTCCCTGGATTCGGGCTCGTGGCGGAATCGAGGTGTTGGCGGAAAATGAGAAGGTCGCCGCAGGGTGATACACATCCAAAAGTTCCGACCGTTGTGTGTCGAAGAGGGTGAAGAACCTGGAACGTGTGGTTAACACCTCCAACGCCGATATCCGTATCTTTGGCCGAACCCACCTTGTCAAGAACCCACTGACGAGATCACCGTCAACACCCATTATGAATGATGGTGCCATGGAGCGAGCGAAAGAGTTTGTAGTCGGTATCGGGGTGAGACGATGTGAAGAACTCGCGTGGGGTGTCGGTGCGTCGAATCCCACTTTCACAATTGGCTCGTTATCAAGCATCTCCAAAGCGGGAAAGCGCTTAACGATGTCCCTATCGATCGTTTGGATGACGTGAATTGGGGCCGGCACTCGGGACAAGGGGGACGAACCGTCGGTACTGTTCCGTGTTTGCGGGATCGTTGCCCTTGATGGGATTCCCGGTCAGAACGAGCTCGCGCAAAAAGTCTAGTTTGTTCTTCTCGCGAGTAAGCAACCGAATGTCTTCCATGGCTTTAAGCTGGTTATTGGCGAGCGAGAGGTTGACCAGTTTGGGTAAAAACATTCCCACTGATGAGATGTCTTTGCCGGATTGGATATGGTTGTTCGCAAGAGATAACGTTTGTACCTGCGCATGTTGAACGAAAGGGGCGAGGGGTGATGAACAGCGCCTAAAACTCACGGTTGGTCGCAGCTGGGCGGCTAGTTTGAACATAATCGCCGTCTCCTTGCCGCTACTCCCAGGAACACCGGGCACAAGGAGATTGTATTTCTGAACCATTGGGTCGTCAAGCATGCGCTGCCAAGGCAAGATCAGCTACAGCCACTTTGTGACACCACAACTACTGACCTCAAGATTTAGAAACTGTGTTTCGCGGTTGTACCGTGACCTAACGAACTCCCTCCATTGGTCCATAGACTTCACGGAGGTGGAAGTGGCTGGCATTCCGGGGACTTTCGAATTGTTCAACGATACTGCGTTGCGCCGAATTCGACCAGCCGCGGTGGGTCTAGAAGCCCCTCGGATGGTGAGAGGTTCGGAGGAGGAGGCTCTGGAAGTGAGCTGAAGAGGGGAGGGGAGTGCGGGGTGAATTACATCGTAAGTTGGGTGTTCGACAAAGGAGGGAGTACAAGAAGAGACCCGACATGGCGGGTGCGCGGAGCTCCCTGAAAAACAAGAAAATAAGTCACGTATTTACCATAGATACCCTACTTGGGCCAGCTGCTTGGTCCTTGTAATTATCGATGGGACGCTGCCGGTGTGCGCGAATCTTGCTTGATCCCTTGCGACCACCGGGTTTATCCTGGACGTCTCGCATGCGTTCGTCACGATCCATGAGGCCAGCGCCGCGCAAGGCGTTGGCAACGATATTCCGCGAGCCCGAGCTGGTTGTGGAAGCCATGGACAACAATGAGTGCGGGGACGATGGTGGTTGGAGGCTGAGTGGTTGTCGTAGTCTGCAGAGGTGTGGCACATCTTTGAGTCAACGGTCACATGTCACACAAGCATTTCCAAATCGGGGAGGGTCACCCGGCTAAGGCCGGGCGGAGATCAAAGCCGGTCGCTGCGGAGTTTTTCTGGGTTTCGATTTGGGTGTTAAATCTCCGATCGCGGCTGTTCCCCGTCCGCTTTTTTTTTCTCGGCCACGGAAATAAAAAAATTCGACGATGGCCTCCCAACATTATCAGCCACTCTCCCATGCCCTCCAACATCCCCTCGCCCAGTCTCCATCCGTCTATCCTCCTTACGACCAGTCCCAGCAGATCGCCCCCGTCCAACACGCGCACCAGCAGCAGCTGAACAACCAGCGGCAGGAGGAGGAGGAGGATGACGAAGACGACATGGCGGACGATGATCCTCCACGTTCCCCTATCCAGAACAAATCCGGAGGGTGTGTAAATACCCTTCTTTAAATACTAAGCGTGAATTTAATCCGCCTCGTTGAAAGCGTTATGAACGGTACCCCATCTGATCTTAAGAATGCACAACCCGATGGCGAAGTGAAATCTAAGCGGGGACCTGGACGTCCAAAAGGCTCCCGAAGCACCAAGAAGCCCAACCCCAAGGCCGCTGGGAGCATGCACAACTTTTCACAGTATCCACCTCCGCCGGCCATACCCCAGGAGGCCGGCTTACACCAACAGCACCAAGAGTACTACAAGTTCCAGTGGCGAACGCTCAACTTATGTGCCGAGTTTTATAGCGCAGCTGAAGAGCTCATTGTGAGACATCGTCTGACCCTCCTTTGCCTCCTCGAAAACTCATCCGGATCATTGTGCAGAAAGGTACAACGCCCCTCGTGATCGCACAATGCTACCAAATGGGCCCAGGCGCGAAGTTCGACCCCTTGACTATGATTTCTGAAGCTAAGAGAATCTGTGACAGCCTGGTGCGTTCACCAGATGGATGCAAGAACCTATTTGACGCGTTTCCCTAGTTGGCGAACCCCATACAGCTCATAAACAGCCCCCCACCCGCTCTCTACCCCTCGTTTGGGGCTCAACCCGTGTACGGAGCCCCAGGCTATCCCGCACAGATGCCTCCCCAAGCGTTTTCTGCAGCCACATTCGCAGCCAACCCGTATGCGCCGCAGACTGCCTCCACTTCACAGGAGAACAATACCCCAGCCTCCGTTATTCAGAACCAACCCCAACCCTTCGTAATGCCGCTCGGTCCTCCCCCCATGGCAGCGCCCCCAACATACACAGTCTATCCCCCGCGTTACCCTGCAACATCCTACTACCAGTACCCCGCCTCTACCGCAGGTTTCTACGCTGCCACACCAACGCAGAATGCTTCACAGCCCACCAGCACGCCCACGCCCACGAACACGGCCACGGCGACTCCACCGACCAACACCCCAAACCCCCCTGCAGCCACAACTGCAAACGTAGCTACGACTACGCCCACGATGACGAACACCAACGTCCCGAGCACTGGAACGCCAACACAAGCACCTGCGAACCCATGGCCAACAGGTTACAATCAGGTAGGGGCATCATTAAACGGCGTTCCCCATCCCTCCTACTCACACTACCCGAAGGGCCAATGGGCTGAAGATGAGGTCGCGCGACTCAAACAGTTAACCGAGCAGTGCAGAGACCAGAAAGGCGAGATCGACTGGGACCGCGTTATTCAGGCATGGGGAAACACACGCACGAGGTGAGCGGGGCTTTTGTCAGAGTGGCCCCTCCTTACGCCCCTTCCTTTAGACACCAAATCTTGTTAAAGGCCACTTCTATGGGCCTCAAGGAGAGCACGACACGTGTGAACAAGAGACGACGGGAGACGGAAGACGCGAACGGCATCAAGAGTTCCGCCGATACCATGTCCGTTGCGAATCTCACCACTGGCCATTCAGAGTCTCCGTCTCAGAGCAACACTTCGTCCCCACCAGTAGCCACGTCTCCGGCTATGGCGGCCATTAAACCGCCGACGTCATTACCCCCGCCGAACGTCGCCCAACGCCCGCCCTCAGCCCACACCCAACCGCCGTCCCAGAGCCAAACACCCCACATTCAATGGGCACTCCCGACGTCGACGCCAACACCTCCGCAACCGGATCAGCGATCGAACCCCTACTTCCGGGCGGGGCGTCCATCCTATCCCTCGACCACTTCCAAGGGAGGTGTTCAACACCAGTTTATGTACCAACCTGCCGGCGCGAATGGGTCAGGTGGTGTTTAATGGACGATCGTTTGTAGGATCGCCGGTTTGCCTTCGACGTTCTGTGTAAAATAGTTCGCATAGTACCCCCTCCTCACACCCCGCGCTTTCTGCATGTAGTAAATGTATTAACACTTTATTTGATGTTCTGTGGACCACTCCGACCCCCACATAAAATGACCCCACACACTTGAATCGATGCGATGCAGTCCTCAGCCCGATCGTCTCAAGATAACGATCGTCGTTCGACTCTGATCAGTCTTGACGAGACGATCTCTCTGCCCCTCCCCACAATGTCACACCCCCCGATCCGCGGCGGAGTCCCCCCATCGGGACGACCTCCAAGAGGTGCAGCGATGGCAAAAGTTAATCTGTTCAAGATCTCGTTGGATCGGATTGGAAGGACTGTTTATCAATATGATGGTGAGCTTCTTCGCCTTCCTCCTTCCCTCGTTGGTTCTCATTATCATGCAGTTGGTCAGTGGGCCCTTTATATGTTGCCAGCCCTGTGCCAACTCCATTCCTTAACATCAACTGCTTGGGTTCTCAGATATCACTCCAGAGATTCTGGCAAAACGCCGGATCTTTGAGATCATTGATACTGTTCAAGTCCAGAACCCTCAATTCTTTCCCACCAAGCCTGCATTTGATGGAAAAAAGAACATCTTCTCTTTCAGACCACTCTTCCCCAGTGGTGACATGGTTTTCCCCTGCAAGCCTGAGGGGGCTATCAATGAATACACTGTAACCATGCGCTTGGTCGCACAAGTGGAGTCTGAGTAATCATTTCTGGTTCATGATTCACTTCTGTTTCTTACCCAGTGTTCACTAGGTTTGTTAAGAATCTTATTGGTGGGAGCCCCTCAGAGGCTGCCATCAATATTTCAAACATCCTCCAAGTGTTCATATCCCAACACTCAAACATGTGAGTTCTGCCTCCATTAGGATTTTGCCTCATATTAACAAGGGTGGGGGCAGCCAATTCCACCGACCATTAACTTCTAAGGTTGTCTATTCAACCCTCCCCCAACACACACGCTCCATTGGGGAACGCTCTCCATTCCTGCTCCACAGGGGCTTCTTCCAGAGCATCCGCCCTGTTTCTGGTCAACTCATGATGAATATTGATATCACAACTGGTGTCATGTTCAAAGCCGGACCACTCATTGAAGTCTGCATGGCAATCCTTGGTATCAACAATATTAGGGAACTCCAGGGAAAACAGAAGAGGGATATTCTCAGGAGATTCCTCAAGAATCTAACATTCAAGATGACTCGTCCTCTGAAGGGTGGGAGGGAGAAGGTTTACAAGATTACTGACATTGTTGGCCCAGCTTCAGAGATTAGGTTTTTGAACCAGGAGGGAGAAGAGATTACTATTGCGGTATGAGCAGGGTTCTGCACTAAAGATCTACACCAATCCTAATAAATGAACCCAGGACCATTTCAAGAATACTGGTCGCCCCCTTCAGTTTCCAACTACCCCCTGTGTCCAGGCTGGCAAGGCAAAGTTTAAATTCCCAATGGAATTTTGTAATCTTCTCCCTGGCCAACAGTTCAAGAAGCCAACAGTAGATGGTGATGTGACCACAGCAATCCTCAACTACACTCCAAAGTACCCTGATGAACGCCTACGTCTCATTGAAGAGTCTCTGAAGGCAACAGGTGTCCTTAACTATCAGGAGGGGAACCCTTACCTAGCCCAAGCAGGGATCTCAATAGATTCCTCTCCACTCAGGATCAAAGGAAGTATCCTCTCCCCTCTACAGATGACTTTCAGGGGAAAAACCGATGTGGCATGTCTGTTTGAATATATTGATAGAAAATTGTACTGATGGGTTGACCAGGCACCTGTGAATGGCTCCTGGAATTCCCAGTTTGCAAAGCACTCTGCAGCCCCACTAAAAGTCCACCAGCCAGCCACAATTCGATCCTGGTGTTTCTTCAACTTTGCATCTCTCAGGGAGAACACCTTCCAAAGCTTTGTCCAGGGTCTTATCAGCAAATCTATTGAACTTGGTAAGATCCATTCATTCTATTCCCCTGTTCTCAATGGTTGATGGTCTCTGTGTTAGGCATGAGTTGCGTTGTTTAGTGATGAGTCCCAGTGGACTGTGATGTGTTAACAACTTCATCTAGGTGTTGACACACAGCCTGAAGTTAAAACTGGCTTCCCTCAGGACATACCTGCGGTACCATCTCTTTTAATTTCATGGACCTTACATCTAAGACTATATTTTCAGAGTTTTAAGCAATTGGGTGAACTTGCATTCAAAAGGACTGGAAGTTGGCCACAGATCGTTGTTGTAGTCCTGCCTAATGGACCAGATGCTCGCATCCAGGTCAGGTATACTGCAGACATTGAGCTGGGTGTCAGGGTCCAGTGTGTTGTTAGTATCCCATTATGGTTACCTTGCCATTCTTCCTCTGACCCAAAAACCACCACAGCACCAAGACAAGATCATCAAAAACCATTCATCTTCTCAATACCTCACAAATGTTGCCCTGAAGTATGAGCCAAACCACAACCATTTCTAACCTCTAACACTCCTGTTAGGATCAATGCTAAGCTTGGTGGCATAAACTGTAAACCTACCCTTTTGTCAACAGATTGGATGGTCAAAGCATTATTAAAGGAACCTACAATGATCATTGGTAAGAAACTTTCCAAATTCAGTTCCTGCTAACTAACCCACTGCCAGGTGCTGATATCTCAAGTCCTGGGTTGTTCTGCTCAAATACATCATTACCCCCATCACTCATACCATTCCTAGCCCTGGTGAACAAAATCGGCCATCGATTGCTGGAATCACTGCATCATATGAGCCAACCTTTGTCCTCTACTGGGCACAGACCAGGGTTCAACCACCTGGGCTTTCTGTGATCCAAGACCTTGGAACAATGGTCGAGGTGTGACTCTCACTGGTCATCCAGATAAAAAGCTCAAACCACATCACAGGCTGCAATCAGACTATTTCAAGAGAAGAATGGAAATCGTGCTCCCCTCCAGCTCTTCTACTACAGAGATGGTGTCTCTGACTCTGAGTTTGAGACCATATATCAGCAGGAGTATCAAGCAATTGCGGGTACATTATCCTGAGTCTTACATTTACCCTCTTCAAACTCAGAAGATCTATCTAGATGCTTATCAGAGAGCTGGAGTCCCACAATTCCGGTGCATGTTTTTGTTTGTCACAAAGAGGTAAGGAACATAATGATAACAACACTCCCTCTTCTTATGGCTACTTTCAGGCATCATGTCAGGTTTTTCCCTGCATCTAAACAGTGTGTGGGAATCATATAAGTGTTGATGCAGTGCTAAATATGAGCATCAGAGATTGTGGTGGAAGGACAGGGAATTTACCTGCTGGTTGGGTAGCAGACAACACCATTGCAAGTCCCCTCTCCAGGGGTGACTTCTGGATGCTGTCACATGCTGGCCTTCTTGGAAGTAAGATTGTTGTTTCACCCTCCCTCCTGATATTGAATCTAGCTACCTGGTATAGCAAGCAGGCCAAGTCATTATGTGCTTATGCGCAATGACTTCCCTTACATGCAACAAAGGGAGACAGAGGAGCTGTCCTATTACCTCTGCTACCTGCATCAAGGAGCATCCTGTAGTGTGTCCATCCCCACCCCCATCTACTGTGAGCAAAGTTGTATGTGATGCCAGGAAGTCCGCTAACCGCGGATTGTCACTTTTCCAGATGCTGATGTAAGTGGTCTCACCAGTAGCTGGAGTTTTGGTATTGAACACCCCAATAACAGAAGATCTGCGATATGAGCCGGAAATATTACTTTGACCCCTCCATTGACTATGGGGACAGCAACATCTCATCTTCTGGAACCATCCCATTCAATGAGGCGGTCTGGCAACGGGGGCTGAAACAGCCCAAAAATCCCCTGATGTATTGGGTTTGAAACTTTTGTGCTTCCTAACTTTGTCGTTGTATAGCGAATGTAACACTACTAGCACACTATGCCAAGTGATCTGATTATTTTCTTCACAAGTGAAAGCGGGGCTCTAGGCCGGAGTTCAGTCGGGTCGTGGTTATGCGCGCACAGAAGTTTGTAACGGCAGTTTGGTGGAGGTCGTCCAAATCGTCGATCTGTGTCACGCGCACGTCACGTCACGTTCGCACTCTTGTCCCCGTTGTTTCATTTCTGCATGGTGTCCTTCGCCAACTCGAGCAAATCCGGGGCACCAAGCGCTGGACTGCTGTCCAATGTTTTTGGTTTTTTCTCACGGGAAATTGAATCGTTCGTAACCAACGCAGCAGGAGGTTCTATCCAGGTAAGTAAAACGGAACGCGATCGCGAAATGTTCAACACGGAAGATTGACCCGCATCTCACAGCAATCGTCCGAACCTGGCCCTTCCGGCTCACCGCGTGAGCCTAGACGTGCCAAAAAGGAATCACGGCGTGTCAATGATATGGCCCATGCCAGCCTTCCGCACCTGAAGGGCAACAAGCGACCCAAGAAGGATGAGCGTGGAAGGAGAACCACCACGAAAGAACGACCGCGCCGCTCCGAAGGTCCTAACGCCTCTCGTACCCCGAATGAGTCTGGTGAGTCGGGTCCACCGTACCTCGGCGATACACCCAACCCACGCCCTTTCCACCCAGAGTTTCTCAAACCGTCTTTGCCAGCCCCCCATGAGAAGGCGTCCCTGAAACCCCCTCTCACCACCATGCCCGGTTCATTATTTCCGCGTTCGCCATCCATGTTCCCAGATTTTGCCTCCATACTCCAAACTCCGCGTATTCAACGCGCCACCAACGGCACGCCGTTGCCCACCCTCGAACAATCTGATCCCATCGGAGCTGAGGTCCACCAAACTTTAGAGGATCATCGCGCCGAAGCTGATATCAGTTCAGGTGCGTTATCTCAGCAACCTAGATGCGGGTCACTTCTAACCCCCACTTGTAGAAGACGCTCCATCCCCACCCAGACTTTCTGCTAAGGCGAAGGGGAAACGGAGGGCTCTAGAGCCACCGTTCTGTCGTGATCCAGGCGAGACCACGACAGAGTATGAGGTTCGCGGGAAGGAATGGGAACTCGTAAACGCTCTGCAGTCCCATCAAACCGCCGAGAAACGACTTGAGGACGGTGCCGCAGCTGAGGACCGAGAACAGATTGAACTTGAGCGTGATCGAGACAAACAACGGATCCGCATTCTGGAACAAGAAGTTGCCAAGTTGAGGAGAGAGGTGTGTATCCGCATAATGGAGTTGGGTATTTGCTGACACCGTCTAGCTGGAGCGACGGAAGATGTCTGACTCCTATCGTCGATCTAGTGCCCAACCAGGACACACATCAATGCCGCCACCTCCACCACCACCGCCCCCGCCTCCCCCGCCGGTGTTGAACTCATATATTCCTCCCGTTCGGCTCCCTAGATCAGGTTCCAGATCCACTGAACAATTCCTCTCTTCC
>Ga0307509_10005897_pt1 | contig 16772 bp, 17 predicted proteins | sample 10_EM_MG_FD_202245 | JGI IMG/M metagenome (GOLD analysis project Ga0307509, IMG submission 202245) | Populus trichocarpa ectomycorrhiza microbial communities from riparian zone in the Pacific Northwest, United States - 10_EM | ecosystem: Host-associated > Plants > Roots > Unclassified | place... | reverse complement strand
GGTATCGCCCCAGACGTACGTCCAAACTCGATACATCCGTACATAGAACCATCGACTGAACGAAATATTTGTTACAGTTGGTTTATCCTCATCCATGGTGAGTCACTAGTACCCCTTCCAGGCAAGTATTACATATTTCCCATTATTTAGGGAAGAAAAAGACTTGGTGCTGTTCAACAACCGTGGCCTTATGCACTCAGTTGTTGGTGTTTTCAAAGAAGGACAAATACGCCTTTTCCACCAGTGTAACTTGGCAGCTTCAGATGAACCCTTGGGTTCAAATAGTGCGGACGTGGAGAAATGGGCTTAGGGGGAATACAATATTCTGTTCATCTTGACGCTTTTCGGGTTTATCGCCGGAAGATGTAATTTTAGCTTGTGAAGATCGAGATCTGGCAAATAGAGGGAAGAAACAGGCTTAGTTCTGTGCTTTCAAAGAAAATGGAAGATATATATTCCAACAGTGAGGAGTAGGGTGAACGTGGAACTACTTTATGCTCGTTCGCAGTCGTTTCCGTGAGCGCTAGATCGGAGTAAATATAGCTTTTTGATGATCCGCGTGATTGATCAATTTGTGAGAGCCTTGAGCAACACCTGGCAATATGATGTATGATATCCGACGCTGTTGACGACAACTACAAACTCCAGTCGACATGACTGACACTCGTGCACGCAAAAACACGAGGAAGGGCACACCGAAGAAGGCACAAACTGAACCTAGACAAGGGATCAATGTACGGCCTTCTACGCGAGTTTCTTTGGGCCATCGTCAGGCAACTAACGGTACTGTGATCTATGCTTATTTTTGCAGAATGCGAATGCTGGCAACGCACCTTCCTCCTTCTCGAGCACACTCCTTTGGATACCTGTCTTATTTGCTGTTGTAATATATATTTATCTGGTACGTCTGAACCCAAATCACTTGCAACCGCAATAACCATTTCTGACTGGGCTGGCAACTCTCCAGAACCCCACAATTGTTACAAATTTCTTGGAAGAATTCATCGGATTCTCCGAACACTACGATGGAGCTCCGGTAGCCCATCAACCTTCATCAATGCGTCTCTCTGCGGATACGTCAAAACGCGACGCTGTCGTCTCTGCTTTCAAGGTTCGAGACTTGAATTTTCCTCATGAAGTTCCTCACTTACCGACGTTGACACTCCCACCAGCACTCATGGAATGCATACGGTGAGTTATGCTTTGGACCTGAATCTCTTCGAGTGTCAATCCTGAACTGGATTTCTCAGAGCGCAACGCCATGGGAGACGACGAATATCATCCATTAGAACAAAGTGGTTCGAACCTCACGGAGGCAGGAGGGATCGGCTACATGATAGTGGACGTCGTTGACAGTCTGCAAATAATGGGTCTCGAAGACGAATATTCCCGTGCCAGGACATGGGTCTCGGAAAAGCTCTCCTTCGAACGCGATGACGACTTTAGCACATTCGAGGTATGCCAAGAAATCGTTTATATACGTTCTGTTTTTTCATTTCCTTCATGCCAGACGACTATCAGAGTACTCGGGGGCCTTCTTTCTGCGTACCATCTTTCAGGAGAAGATCCCATTTATCTCGAGAAGGCGATTGACCTGGCAGATAGAATGCTACCTGCATTCGAGACACCCTCCGGCTTACCATTCCCTCTCGTCAATCTAGGAAAAGGGGGGGGCCATCACGGGAAAGATTTTCCAGGATTCTCAAGTATAGCGGAAGTTGCAACTCTTCAACTTGAGTTCCGATATCTTAGCCACTTGACTGGTGATGAAAAGTATTGGCGTATCGTGGAGAAGGTAAGAGGGAGTTTACTCAAATATCTTTGTAACTTGTTCACTTCTTTAAATAAGGTGATGGACGTGGTCAAACGAGCCCGTCTTCCGCATGGATTGGCTTCTGTATTTATATCGCAGGTTTCTCTCCATTCTTCCCAGAATTTGTGCACTCATCACGGTTTAGAATCGACGAAGGTCGATATGACACCTCTGTAATCCGTCTTGGGTCTCGCGGAGACTCGTTCTACGAATATTTGCTGTCAGTCATCGTTTTTTGTTTTCTCTGTACGCTCTAAATCCCAATCCCTATCTCCACAGAAAACAGTACATCCAAACAAACAATTCCGAAGATGTCTACAAAGATGTAAGTCCTCGATTCCAAGCTTGAATTTTAATATGCTGAATCTATTCAAGATGTACGATGATGCCATGGAGGCTATCCATACGTACCTCATCCAAACAAGCATGGGCAACAAAATGATCTACGCTTCAGAGCTGGTACCTGAAGATGGACAAGATGGAGAGCTGTGAGCACTGCTTAACCCAGGATCTCACTCAACTCATTCAATTTTCACTTTCATAAAGAACTTGGCGGTTAACACCGAAACAAGACCACCTGGCTTGCTTCCTCGGCGGTTCTCTCATGTTGGGTGCAACGCGCACAGGCGCCCTTGTGCACCCTGTCTCCGTTCCACCGAAACCTGAGGAACTCTCGGAGAAAGGGAAGAGAGACTGGAAAACGGGTGTTGAACTCATCCAAACCTGCATGCATACACATGACACCGCTACGTACGTCCCTGGTGCATTCCTAATCCACCGAGGAAGCTACTTATTAAACATCTTTGGTTCCACAGCGGCCTTTCTCCTGAGATTGTATATTTCAGGGTCCCCAGTGATGGTATGGATGTGTTGCCTAATGCGCCACCGGATTGGTATATCAAAGGAGCAGCGTAAATCACCCCCAATTTTTGACCGCTCTTCGAAACGAATTCTGATATTTTTACCTTTCCTTCTCTCAAATCTAGTATTGGCGAATTCCCGCCATATGACGCTCGCTACATGCTTCGGCCAGAGACCATCGAATCTCTGTTCATTGCCTACCGACTTACAGGCCATCAAAGGTATCGAGATCACGGATGGCGGATATTCCAAGCCATAGAAAAACACTGTCGCGTGGAAGCTGGCGGCTACGCGACGATTGTCAACGTCGATGAGAACCCGCCTCGACAGGAAGATAAAATGGAGACTTTCTTTTTGGTGCGTCACGACTTGTGGTGCGGAGAGAAAGATCTATGGGACTGACACGGACTTCCAGAGTGAGACGTTGAAGTACTTGTATCTCTTGTTTGACAGCTCGGACATTATACCACTGGATCGTAAGCTTTGTCTCCTATGAATGTGATATAGATGCTAATCGAAAATGTACCTTTGAAAGGATACGTCCTCAACACAGAGGTTTGGGAATGCAAATATTTTTCGAAATAAGATGTAACTGACAACCGTAGGCACACCCGCTTCCGATTTTCAATCCAAACGTACGGACGGGCTTCTCGTAGATGCACTCCGTGTGTTGTAGAGTACTAGTAGTCAGAGTAGATAATAGATGGTCGCTGGCTGGAAACCCTTCATGGTCAGACACGGGCCAGGCTGCAACAAGTGAGCGCATGCATCATAGTAGCATAGTGTAGATGGCATACGATACAACAGAATGCTAAGAAGGGTGTGGCAATTAGTTTACTCTTCCTCGTCCTCATCACCCTCCTCTTCCTTCTTGGCGGCAGCAGCAGCACGCTTGCGCTTGACGCGACCAGAGCGGCCTCCTCCGTAGGGAGAAGTAAGTGCAAAGTCAATGTGCTTTTGGGAGTCGAGACGAACGACGAAGGATGGGACATTGACGATCTGCTTGCCGACGCTGGAATTTGAGAGGAATGAAAAGATTTTCTAGTCGTATCACGAAAAGAAACGGACCGGATGTGCCTCTGTCTGATCAAGACACGGGCATGATGGATACTCTTGGCCAATCCGATCTTGAACACTTGCGTTTGCAGCCTGCGTTCCAGGAAATCTTCGACCTTGAGGGCAAGCACGTAATCGAGACGCATGCGGCTCTCATCGAGCACACCAATGCGGACGAGACGGCGAATGAGGGCGTTACCCTCGAAGAGACGCTTGGGGTCTTTATCGTCGAGCTTGAGGAGCTCACGAGCAGCACGACGAATTTTGGAGAGGGTGAGGGCAATACGCCAAATCTCGCGCTTGTTGCGCAGGCCGTACTCTCCAGCGAGCTATTGGCACCAAATGTCAAGAGATACAGGGATAGAGAAAATTGATAGGCACGATACCTTCAGCTCGGCATCGAGACGGGCAGATTCGAAAGGACGACGGGGGACCTTGTAGCTGTAGGATTGTTACAAGAGTAACAAATGGGGAGCATTGGCTTGTCAGCACAACTGCTTCACCCTCCACACGAAGTGGATCTTGAGGGAATCTATAGGCAAAGTAAACTCACGTCTTGCTGTGGTTCCGCGGGGCCCTAGGTCACACATGTTAATATAATGAGCTCGACGATGAACAGCGAGGACATTACCTGGGCATTTTGTTCTTTACGACGGCGGAGTCTTGGGAGTTGGGCGGTACGACGATAAATTCCCTTTGCGCACACAATAGTCGAGCCAAACAGAGCCAAAGAGAATAAGCTCCAGAGCACCGCCACAGCTGTACAGAAACCCGGCAGCCACTCGGTATTTCCCGATACACACCAAATTGTTTGCCCTCGACATCGGATAGGACAACGACAACGCCCGATGTGAGTCTTTTCGTTGCTGAAGTTGCCAACATAAAACTCAACGTTCGACAGTCCTCAAGATGCCTCACTCATTCGGTTACCGCGCGCGTACGCGCCACATGTTCAAGCGGGGCTTCAAGGGTGCGCTTTTCTGTGGAGTTGGTTGCAGGGAACCAAGTGCTGACCGGCGAAATTATAGAGCACGGCCCCGTCAAACTGTCTACCTTCTTGATCAACTACCATGTTGGAGACATCGTTGATATCAAAGCCAATGCTGCTCAACAAAAGGGTATGCCTCACAAGTACTACCACGGGTGCGTCACTTTATCATGGCCGATCCTTCAAAATATCTAACGAATCTTGTTCGCTAGCCGCACCGGCATCGTATACAACGTCACCCCTTCCGCTGTCGGTGTTATCGTCTACAAGGTCGTCGGCAACCGCTACATTGAGAAACGAGTGAACCTCCGTGTCGAGCACGTCCGTCACTCAAAGTGCCGTCAAGAGTTCCTGGACAGGGTAAAATCCAACCACGATGCACATACTATTGCCAAGGAGAAGGGCGGTGAGTTCCTGGCTTCTCATTTCTTTTGGATTCGGATACTTATGGCCATCTAGAGCGCATCAACCTGCGACGCATCCCCGCCCTCCCTCGGGAAGCCCGCACCGTCTCCACTGCCCAAAACGCCCCTCAGACCATTGTGCCTGTCCCTTACGAGACGACTATCTAGATGGAATGTTATTCTTTTCATTTCTCTCTGGTTTCTCTTCTCCCACTTCGCATGCACGGTTGTATATACTCCATTACTGCTTTATGCCCATGCACCCGCAAAATATTCATGAACTCAATCAGCGACCCTTCAATTCAGATAATTTCTTGACTTCCAGAACCTCATCCCTACTTGCAAAGTAACTTGAGCCACAATTCCTATGTTAGGCCTAAGATAGGCCGCCATCATTACCCGGTGCCCCCTGCTCCCGCCACTTTACCACGAGTGCAGTGAATGGTACTTATAAATTCATTTTTAGCCTTGATAAGATATCGCATTTTGACACCATCAATGACACGGTGTGCACCGGATCTTGCTTCTTGTTCGTTTACCATGACTATTGAACTCCTCCCTCTGCCTCTCCCTCCATCCGCTGACGCCTCTAAGCTCGCTGAGTTCGGCCGTGAAGTCAGGGGTATTAACCCTGCCGAGGTTTCCCCAGAAGAATTCAAGGAAATCGAGCAGGCACTGTACAAGGTAAACATCAATTGTTCATCTTCCGTTTTATTGTCTAGCTCATGACTCGAGGCAGTATGGAGCTTTGCTATTCAGAGATGCACATGTAACCCCCGCTCAGCAATATGCATTGACGAAGGTCAGTATAGATTCTGGTCTGCTATCTCAATGACGACAATTTCGCCCCTATTTCTAGGCATTCGATCCTCAATCTGAGAGCTACGGCCATGGAAACAACAAGACTGGCGAAACCAAGAAGTCCATCCTCCACCCCGACCTCAAGACCATCCCTTCTGTACCCCAGGTCCAACTCATAGGTAATGGAGTGGTGTACAACCACGAAGGGCTCACCGAAGCACGCCTCAAGCATCCCAGCCATACCACATTCCACAAGACGCGTGTCTCGCCCGAGGACGAGGCGAAGGGTGTTACTCGCTTCTACCGATGGCACATCGATGCTGCTCTGTACGATCTGAACCCACCCAGGGTGACAACCCTCTATGGCCTCACCGTCCCGGCAGGCAAGAGGCAGGTATGTCGGTACGATGATGAAACTGGGGACGAACTTGAGGTGCCTCTTGGTACGACGGCTTTCGTTTCTGGGAAGGTGATGTTTGATATGTTGCCTGCCGAGTTGAAGAGTTTGGCGGTGCGTTCGAAGGTTAAGTATGCACCCCACCCGTATATTTGGATGGCACCCGCCCATGCGATGCCCACTGGACTTGGGATTGAGTCAGAGGGTTTGGAGCTCCCCCTTGAGGAACTCCCAGTTTGGGAAGAATCGAAGTTGAAGATCCTACCTGTGGTACGCCCTCGTACTTTTCTTGAAGTTCTCGTGTTTGGATGATTGACATTCCTGACTATTTTAGGTATGGAAGAATCCTGGAACTGGAGGTCTTCATTTCCAAGTTCACCCGTGCGGTGCGAAGGAACTCCTTGTTGATCCCCTACCCGAAGGAACCTCTCGTGAAGGCGCTCTTTACCCAGACGGTGCGCATCTTACCGACCTCAAGGAGGTTCGTGGTCTTCTCTACAAGATGCAACGCCCCGCCATCGCTCCATCGGTAAGCATTTTATGTATTTTAACCCACTATTCGTCCCTGAGCTCCTCAAATTAGCTGGTTTACCCGCATGATTGGTACTTGCATCCTTCTACTTTTCGAAAATTGGATCCATTTTGATCTTCGATTTACATACTTAGGCGCGAGAACGACTTTTTCCTGTTCCACAACCGGGGTCTTCTTCACACTGTTGTTGGGGCTTTTACACCTGACCAAGTACGCGCTTTCCACCAGTGCAACCTCGCAGCGTCCGATGAGCCTGCTGGACCAACTCCGGAAGATGTTAAGACATATGCTTGACCCGCGGGTTTGGTTCATTAATATTGGGTTCAAGGTTGGATAATGGTGTTTGTCCTGGAAGTTCCTTTACACTCTTTTTGCCACTCATTGGCCTTCAAGTGATATTTGTAACGAGTTCACTTCAATTGTATTTTTAGGTGCTTCAAGGTTGGCGGCGCCTCTTTTGTAATTTACCCTCAGAGTTGTATCCTAAGAAAACTGGGATGGGAAATCTCTTGGGTGCAGACATTCTAACCGGGTTTTTTTTGTTTGCAATTTAAGCCACTCATCGAGGATGGAATAGGCTATGGGTGTCGGGAGTCGCCGACCACACCTCTTGACATTATTGACACCGGATACTTCCTGTTTGTTCAAAGCTTCCACCATAACTACGATGTGCACGATCCTTCAGCATGTCACTGGTCAATGCGATTCAACTCTTTGGCCGTTGCAAGGGACTGGAACTTGGACTAACTCCTTGACAAACGGAAAACGACTTTTATAAGTCGGCCCTTCGCTGGATCCTTGGCTTCAACTCAAGCACTTCTGAACCCCACACCAATCCCAAGACATGTCCTTGCTTTACGAACGAGAACTATCCTCCAGAGTCGTGGACTCAGGGACCAAATTTCCTACCTCAATTCGCCTGCATTACGCTGAACCCAGACTCCGTGCATTCCTGGAAAAGTCGCCACTCTTCGATTCTGAAAAGGAGGAGTGGCGGGACATCCCTCAACCCCCTCAGCAGGGACTGGACTTGTACGACGCTGTGGTCGTAATATTCCACGCCATTTTCGCTGAATTCGGCTGGGATAAACTAGCGCCGACATCCAGGCCTCGGGGCCTCACTCGCGTCCATAGCACGGATACTGTCACGATCACGCGCTCGGATAACTCGACGTACAGCTTGAGAGCTAAGCCAGCTGTAATTATCACAGGGATCGGTCCAAATTTTCCTCCCGAACAGTTTCGAATCTGGGATTGTCACCTCTTCTGCGTGTTCCCTTTGGAACTTAAAGTTGAAGACGACTGGGATGATGTCAAATTACAGGTGCAGGCTTTCGTATACGCTCGGTACGTCACCTCCCTTTCGATGCAACCCACACTAATCTCCTGGTTATTTTAGTCAATGCTTTATAAAACAAAACAACCGAAAATTTGTTTTTGTGCTCGCGATGTCAGAAATTTCCGCAAGGCTCTTTCAGTTCGATCGAACAGGACTCCAGCAATTCCCCAAATTCAACTACCACAAAAACCCTCTCGAATTTCTGGGCCTAATCATTGGGTTAACAGCTGCGGGTGACGAGGCGTGTGGCTTCGATACATCCATAGTTTGGAAAGGAACTTCCCGTTACATGCGTAACATCGACGAGAAAAATGGGCCCTTTGAATATAAACTTGGCGGAGTGATTACAAGTTTGGAATTTACGGGAACGGGCACGTTTTGGTGGCAGGCAAATGACATCCATGGGACCTCTTTGACTGTCGAGGAAAGTTGGCGATTTGCAGACCAGCAATCGGGGGAAAAATTAGCGGATTTGTCTCGAGGATTAGATGGCGTTGGACAGGTTCTGGCCCGCGAGGAATCGTTCAACACCTCCCAATTCCGGGTACCTGGTTCGGCGGCCAATACTCCTGTGCGACCTCGAGTGCGCTCTCGGATTGTTTTTAGAGTATATGCAAACACCATTGACAACTTCAAAAGCCGTGAGCAATTTCTAAACGCCTTCAGGGACGTGGTGGCAGGTATGCCGTCCATCTTTACACTGTTTTTTTTGCTGGTATTAATGTCCGCTCTTGCTAGGCCATCGAAACCTGTGGAATAAAGGTATTCTTCATCGCAATATCAGCATCAATAACATCGCACTCGGACAGGATGGCGCCAGAGCTGGGAACACTGGGGTTCTCATTGGGCTTTACCACGGCGCCGTCATCTGGGAGAGCTCGAAAAAGCTCGAACTCGCTGATTACCGTATAGTGAGTAGGATCATACAAGTCGCGAGTTTTGCCTTTAGTGATCTCTTGCAATAGGGGCAGCCCAGGTTTCAGTCGATTATAGTTGCTTCTTCCTGCCCGACTTTCCAGGATTATTCTCCTTTCAACTATGACTATGAATCTGCGCCTCACGATTATCTTGACGACCTAGAATCCTTCTTCTATATTTTCACTTGGATCTGCGTAGGATACAATGGGCCAGGTTGTCCTCATGCGCCCACACTGGCGCAATATTCTATTTGGGATGAAGAAGGGATATTTTCCGCTCATGCGAAGCGCTGGCTTCTTTCCGAGCGTACGGATGGGAAATTGGAGGTTTCGAAATATTTTGGCCCCATCTTCCAGACTCTCTTCCGGGAACTCCGTATTTTCGTTGGGGAACGGCTCAACACCAAAATAAAGGCTCTACGGCTCTTCGACTGGCCGAGGAAGCCTTCGGATTTCAAGTACGTGGATGAGGATTACGCAACTTTTTTGGGCTTCATCGACAAGGCGTTGAAATCATTGGACGAGGAAGCATCAGGGGAGCTGCAGGCGCCGGTAATACCACGAAATCCTCAATTTCTCTCATCACAACTTGCACAGCCGGTTCCCTATGTAACTTCTTTGGGAGGCATAAGATTTGTCGTGATGCCGAATAAGCGACTTCATCCTTTCCCCAAGCAACAAGCCGACGAGAATGATGGGACTGGTATGCTTCCAAGAGCGAAACAATCGCTGAAGGGTTCTCCGGCTGAAACACGGCTCTCTCATAGAAATCCGCCATACCAGCCTTTGTCGACCCTTCGCTAACTACTATCGGAGGCACCTTATACTTTTTGTCTTTTATGTCCATTGCGGCATGTAGAGTCATTCACCATCTATGAAATGTTTTCCTGTGCTTGGAACATATATCGGAGTCTAAATTTGCCTTGTTTTCTTGAAGGGTTCACTCCCAAGTGTTCATTTGGTCTGTATTTTAGGTTTTGTAAAGACTTTAGAGCGAGCTGATATCCTGGAATATGATGACACTGATCCCTCCAGGCCCTTGGCACTCAACGTCCTGCTTGTCAGTTTTGGTGAGGAGATGGCGAGACTCTATTTAAAGGCGGTGACTGAATAATTGTAAAAATAAGCTCAGACATGAGTTGTCAAATATAAATACAGTAAATCTAATTTATGGTCATTCTCCATATTTTCTATGAGGATTCGACAGGGATAGATTGTTAATGACACATACTGTCTTTCTGAGTTGGAATCTGTTGGATGAAGGACTCGGAAATGGCCGTGATCAATCAAGGCTTGAGAAATCAGCTGGCACCCCGGCACTACACCATCCTTTCCAAATTCCAATCGCAAACTATCAGGCGACGAGAACGGTGAGACGACCACGGTCACCAAAGGCAAGTACTAAATACTGGAGGACCCGTGCCGAAAGGCACGCTTTGGATAGAAATCGTCGACCACGAACACTTTGGAGTCTGATAGATTTTTCTTACCCATCCCAGCATTCCCTACCCAGGAGGTCGAGACACATGATTATGATATCATAATCATCCATTTTCAAGTTCAATAGGAACGTTCAAAGCTGGGCGCATCTCGCATTTCGCATCTCGCATTTTGCATGTGATCAGCTTATATAACATAGATTTGAAAGACCGCTTAGAGTGTGTGTCACGTCTGATTATCTGCGGTAATTATGCAAGGTTTCTTCACGAAATATCTTCACAATCCCATCAAAACCACTGAGGAAAGACCTCATAGATTCATTCATTCTTACCCGATGGCAACTTGAGGCTTTTTTCCACCTGAAAACCTTGAGAACGCACTCTAAATCTACCACAAGACCTTGAGATCATTCATGGCTCTCCTTGCGCCGGGATGACACGTCATAAGTTTTTTGAACAACAAATTTATTGAAGGTACAGTAAACAGTATATTATAGTTGTAATGTAAGAAATAAGGCAATCATGGGATTCACACCGCCTCGTACTGGGCACTCCTGTTTGGGAGGCCGAGGAAGGGGCGGCACGGAGGGAACGCGCTGCCTTATATGAGTGGGGATGTTTGTTATCGAGACCCTTCCTCCTCGTTGACCGCACTTCCCACCCTCACCTGCCCTCACCCGCCCTGCCTTTGTTGCATTGTGGTACCATGTTCATGTTCCTTGGTGATCACGTAACCGTTGTGGTGTGAGGTGGTGGGACAGAGCACACGAGCTCGGGGTCGTAGTGGAGGGTGGTGTCACAGTCAAGGCCGCAGTCGCGGTTGGTGGTCGCGGTCGAAGGTAGCGGCGGTGGTGGGGGAGTACGTACATGTTGAAAAGCTGTGTGCGTCACAGGAAGGTCACAGCGGACTCTTAAATTTATGTTATATAAGCTGATCACATGCAAAATGCGAGATGCGAAATGCGAGATACGCCCAGCTTTGAACGTTCCTAATATCCGCCGCGATCACAATCCCTCCAACTTGGATTGGCCTTTTTATAATTCACAACAGCGCCATGGCTACAACCTCAGTGTCTTTTAGGTTTGACATGCAAATAGGAAGTGGTGCCTATGTAAGTCACTCTCCAAGGGGTCAATTCCAGGTTAAAATTTAAATATCAGGGACTTGTATATAAATCGACAGAGAACACAGGTAGGATAGTCGCGCTTTAGCAAGCTTGGGCGCCACTCAGAGTAAAACGCACTCTTCAACATGAAACTAGGGTTCTTCAATTCCTCCAGGGACATCCCACGATAACGCCAGTTTATGGATACGGCCATCTTGAGCATTTTGAATATCCTACGATGGAATTGCTCGGCTCTAGTCTTAGGGAAAAGTGGCCTGGCTCATTGACACGCGTTCCCGTGAAGACTATTGTCTCAGTCATGCAACAGCTAGTTAGTGGCTTGTTTACAGAACACATTTTCAACTTACTTACATACGCTAGCTATCTGCCTTAGCGCACGTTCACAGGCTAGGATTTATCCACCGCGACATCAAACCCGAAAACGTCCTCTGTTCCCTCGACGATCCGAGCAGAATAAAATTAATGATTTCAACTTGTCTAAGCCTATCAGCGCCGGTCCACCAAACAAATATGATCCTATCATGGGTACACTTCACTCGGCAAGCCTAAATCCAATGAATGGCATTGGTAGGTATCATATTCTCCGTTCCACTGGTGGTATTTCCTTATGGCACCTCGTAGAGCTCTCGCTCCGAGACGACCTCGAATCTCTTTCTTACGTCGGACTATTCTTAGTGCGCGCTGACCTTCCCTGGGGAAATGGCCCCAAGCATGAACCGATGAAATGTAGCATAAAGCGGATAAGAGGCTTGAAGGCCAAATGGACGGGCGCAGAATTAGGCGCCGGATATGAGCCCAAATTTGGGTACCTGCTGGATTACAGCCGCGGACTCGGCTTTCGTTGGATCCCCAACTATGAAATGTGGAGAGCTTGTTTCGCGGATCTTGTTCTGGGTTCGGGTGTTGTGTCAGGGGAGTCGCTTGACTGGACACCCGAGGCGCTTCCCACTACAATACCGCAGATCACTGCGCCTTCCGAGGCGTTTGATGTTGATGACACCCTTGAAGAAGTGGAGAAACGGCAACCCGGATTCGAGCGAATCGGACCTAGTTATATGGGTATTGACATAGATTGCTGGGATTTCATTCAGAGGGAACGCGACCTGGATTTAACCATGCCTCTTGAATACAAAGGCGCGATGGACTACCTCATCCCCAAAATCACAGAAGTTTATAGAAGTTTTTGGGAGTAATTGGTCCAAATCTAGCAGCCCAAAGCGCAATTGGGTTAAAATTTGTTCTTTTTTACCACGGAATTAAGTTACCATCTGACAAGGGGACAAGTGCCGCTAGGTTGAAACCATAGAAACTAATACTCTTGACCGCAAGCAAGCATGAGAATATTTCGTAGAGTTGTAAACTGGACTTGTGATCAAAGGGGCTTACATAAGTAACCACCTCCATATTCTTGTAACAATGTAAGCCTACCTATCCTGAATATTCCCAAATTCCGTGAAAGACAGTGAGCACACTTGGAGTCTTGACTCATGAAGCTTTTGTTCAAGTCCACATCAAATACACTCACGTCTGGTCTCCTCGATTCAGTCCCATCCGCTAGGACAATCCTTAACCTGGGGCTGGTTGCATTATGGAAATGGCGAGGATCGGTGCTGTCTGTTGAGTAGATCTGGGGCTGCAATTTTGGTCAGCGACGATGCGGGACATTGCTTTACTCTAACCTGGCATAGGGCTATCGTTCACATCGAATGTTTTCCCTAGCTGCTTGGCCGTCTGGCAGTTCGTTAAGTATATGATTGTCATATCACTACTCTCAATTCCGATTATCGTGGCATGGTATTCGCATTGATCCTGTCAACAATTATGATGGCCTCAACCGTTGATCAGCGCTTCAAGTTCAGTGCTCTGCCTGCTCCTCTTGACAACACCGAACGCACTCACGTGTCCACTGTAAGTCCGAAACCCAGCCCAAAATTACTCAGGTTCACATTGATACGCATAGTGGCCTAGTTGATTTTCTACTCTGCGGATCGTGTACCCTGGGGCAGCATGATTTCATGTCCAACCCCGGGTTTGGCATTGCAATGAGAAATGAAGGTTATATACTCCCAAACTTTTTTTTTCGAGTTGTGGACAACCCCAATATTCATCATGCTCATGCGGATGATCCTCTTCGCGATCGCTCTCCAGAGCATACCTTGTTATGCTGCCGGACCATCTCCGGGTGCCATTGCTAGGTTGGACTCTGCTACTGTTATTGGAGTAACCGCGGGTTCAGTGACAAAATTCCTGGGTATACCATTCGCGAAACCTCCGTAAGTTGCTCACATACGTTGCTGGGACTCTATCTAAATGCATCGCCAGTGCACGATTCCGTGCATCAATCGCCCCAGATGCCTACCAAGGTCACCTGGATGCAACAAAATACGGCGCTTTGTGTCCTCAGCAACAGCTTTCGGCCCCAGATACGGGCGTCCCAGAAATCACTCGAATTGTCAACACGACACCTGAACTTCACGATGCGCCAGGAATCGAGAGCGAAGATTGTAAATCCTTTTTTGTCTCAGCAAAGAAGACGAACTCATTCGTATATTCCCCAGGTCTGACCATAAACGTAATCAAGCCCAACACGCAGGGTCACTCAAGTCATAGCCTACCAGTCCTTGTTGTGAGCATTTTTTATGTTTTTGGCTGTACTCTATGCTTGAGAGAATTACTTTGGGTAGTGGATCCATGGGGGTACGTCACCGATGGATATAAAGTGGATAGTATTCTCACAAGCTCGCTTGTTCACGTTATTTATAGGAGCATACCAAATCGGAGATACAGCCTCGTGCGTCGATAGTTTCTTGCTCTCCTACATCATTACTAACGAGGTCCATGTTAGGTACGATGATATGGGATCAGAACTGGTTAAGCGATCTGTCGCCCTTGGACAGCCGATGATATTTGTATCCTTCAACTACAGGTATGTAAATAAACCAATGCTTGATTTATCCCATCGGATACGTTTCTCATGGCTTTTTATTAGGCTTTCAGGTATAACTTTTGACGACATGTGAGCATCCAAACACACTCAAAATGAAATTGGATAGCGTACGGATTTTTGGCTGGTCAAGAGGTGTTTAAAGATGGGAACGGGAATCTGGGGTTGAGAGATCGTAAATCTTCAAAACCCTCGAAAATAGAGCCTTTTAAATCCTCAGCGCTTGTCATCCCGATTCTAGAACGCCTGGCATTGAAATGGGTGAACAAGTATATCGGCGCATTCGGTGGCGACACATCCAAAGTGACCATGTAAGAAAATTTCCCAACTGTTGTTGTCAACTTTCTTTATGCGAGATGTCAGCTGGGGACAGTCGTCGGGTGCCATCTCAGTTTCACTGCAGATGATAACAAATGGGGGGAATAACGAGGGTCTTTTCCGTGCCGGCTTTATGCAATCCGGGTCGCCACTGCCTGTTGGTAACATCACAAAGGGCACTGGTCAGGTTTGTGACTGGTTTACGACCTGAGTATTTACCCACTTTCTAACCCTTTATAATAGGTTTACTATGATTTCCTTTCTACGGATACAGGATGCTCTACCTCAAGTGACACCCTCGAATGCATGCGTGCCTTACCATTTCCGGTCCTCAAGGCTTCGGTAGACAAGACCCCGAATTTCTTCTCATATCAGGTTCGCGTCGCTTCAGCATTTCCTATCCAAATCCATGCATTCATCTGGGAATTGCATACATAGTCACTTGCTTTGGTCTGGCACCCCAGTGTCGATGGCGTCTTCTTGACGGATAATCCTCAAAGCTCCGTGCAGCAAGGAAAATTCGCAAATATTCCTTTCGTATCGGGTCGGTTTTTCCATTGAAGACTATATCTTCCCGTTGTATTTCGTAACTAATCTTCGTATTCAGGTGTATGCGATGACGAAGGAACCCTCTTCGGAATATCATCTCTCAACGTCACGTTCGTGCTTGCCCACGTCTTGAATTTTCCCATTTCTTATTTCGAAATAACTTAGCACTGAAGATCAATTCCGTCAATACATCAGCTCGGTTTGGCTGCCAAGAAACCCTGTTTCGGAACTTGAGCAGCTGTGGACATTCTACCCATCCAACGTTACCCAGGGCTCGCCTTGGAATACGGGAACCCAAAACGCCCTGACGCCTCAATTCAAAAGGGCTTCTGCCTTTATCGGCGACTCGGTGCAACAGGGACCTAGGAGAGCATTCCTTCAAAAAGCTTCTACCACGCAGAGGGTCTGGTCTTACTGTGAGTCCGACCTGATATGATGCATTGGGTATTGGGTTTTCATCGCATCTCTTTTTTTAAGTGAACCAAAGGTCAAAGTCTACACCAGGAATAGGATCAGTATGTATATTATGTCGACATAGATTCATTTAGCTCACATGTTTTTTTAGTATCATGGCTCTGACCTTGCCAGTGGCCTAGTCGACGACAACTTGATCAACTTCGTGGACCATCTTGACCCAAATACAGGCCATGGTGTCCACTGGCCTAATTATGATACCCAATCACCAAAACTATTGACCTTCCCAACGACTGGCCAACCTTTGATAGCTTTGGACACATTTCGAGCCACCGAAATTGCATACCTAACTAACCTCTCCCTCGCCCATCCTTTCGTACTCTAAAATTAACCACTCTAAGTTTTGAACAAGTAATACATACCCAAACCCAAGTTTATTTCGACCTGGCGAAAAATTTTCCCACCTATTTTTCACTTATAGTTTTCGGCCTCAGGCTTCGACCCCAAGGTTAATCGATAATCCTTGTAATACAGTTTGACTTCATCGCTGTCACTCGTCGAGCTTCGCATCAGTATTTCTCACTCGATAAACACTTTACCGAATACAATGCTGAAGGGAATGCAAACATTTAAAATAGGGGAATTCAAAGTAAACGAAGCAGCGGCTTCGAAGCCGCTGCTTCACTTCCACTTTCTATTCCCACGCTTCACTTTCTCTGATGAAAATGTGAAGCGATGACTTCAAAATCGCAGCCGCTTCATTTTTCTTCAGGCACGTCCAGGCACAGGTCAGCACGGTCAGGTCAAAATACCTAATCGTGACAGCTTTTCGGTCCTCGTGACAACCTTCCAAGTCCGGACGTTGTGCAGAAA
>Ga0307509_10005894_pt1 | contig 16782 bp, 23 predicted proteins | sample 10_EM_MG_FD_202245 | JGI IMG/M metagenome (GOLD analysis project Ga0307509, IMG submission 202245) | Populus trichocarpa ectomycorrhiza microbial communities from riparian zone in the Pacific Northwest, United States - 10_EM | ecosystem: Host-associated > Plants > Roots > Unclassified | place... | reverse complement strand
AAGGTCTCGAGCGTGACCCCCACGGCAGTTCCGGGAATGTTCGAGGTGGTGGCCGGTGGGGAGATCGTCTATGCCGATGCAAACGGCACGACGCTGATCCTTGGGCAGATGGTCGATGTGGCCTCACGCACGAACATCACTGCCCAACGGCTTGACAAGCTGAGCGCGATCAAGTTCGCGGACCTGCCGCTGGACATGGCCATCAAGACCGTGAAGGGCGACGGCTCGCGCGTGCTGGCCACGTTCGAAGACCCGAACTGCGGTTACTGCAAGCAGCTCCACACGGGACTGAAGACGCTGACGAACTACACGCTCTACACGTTCCTGATGCCGATCCTTTCGGAGGACTCGAAGGTCAAGGCGCGGCAGATCTGGTGTTCGCCGGACCGCAGCAAGGCATTCACGGACTGGATGTCGCAAGGCGTGGCGCCTGCAGAAGGCAAGTGCACATCGCCGACGGACAAGGTGCTCGAGCTGGGCCAGCGCTTGCGCATCAGCGGAACGCCGGCGATCTTCTTCGCTGACGGCAGCCGCAGCCCGGGCTACCTGCCCCCGGATCGACTGGAAAAGAAGTTGACCGAGGCCACGCTGGCCGTCGCGGTGGTCGACGCAGCGGCGAAGAAGTAGCCTGTGGGCATGGGTCGTCGACTGGTGCCGTCATCGGCAAGACGTCGCTTGCTCGGTGCGGCAATGGCGGCAGCCGGCTTTGCGGCGATGGCCCTCTCGTTCATGATCGTCTCGGTGTGGGGCGTCGCGTTCCTCATCGGAGGCGCGGTCCTCCTGACGACCGGCGTGGTGTTGGCTGCAATGCAGGCCCATCCGTATGAGGGACTGATCCATGAACGAGGTGGCTGAACGCGTCAGCGCGGTCGAAGTTGAAGCAGAAGTACCACCAGTGGCGCTCGTAGGGACACCAGCGTGCGCAACCGCGACGGAATCATCGTCATCGCCTGTGATGGACCGAGGCGCGTCCGCGAAGGGATATCTCGCCGGCGGCGCGGAGTACTTCTATCCCGAAGATGGCGACATGCCCGCTCCTGGTGGGGCGGACGTGCACCTGCTGACCATCGGCGGCGTCTGCGTGCGCGGTACTTGGTCAAACGATGGCAGGTACCTTGGATGGGCCCCGCTGCCGAAAGCAAACCACGAACGCGAGGCGCGCATCCGTGAGAAGCGCCTGGCGAACGGCAAGCGCAGGACGTTCTGAGTCCTGTCTGTCGGTCCGCCTGGGCGCGCGTCACGCGTGGCGGGGTGCTGAACGAACCGGTGCCCTAATCTTTGCGGTGGTCGAAAGGCTGCGCGTCAGCGGACGCGAGCGGTAGCTCGACGTGAGCAGGCCTCAGACTCGGAAAACGCTCGGCCGCGGAGAGGTCCGACAGCGTGACGGGCGCGGACCTCGTTGCACGAGTTGGCCTGCACGAAGGCAGCATAGATGGGGCGGTGTGTATCGCAGCGTCGGAGGACGAAGCACGATCCACTCGAGGTCACCGACGCGGTGTGACGGCTGGCGCAGCAGCAACAGCGGCATCAGGTGGGGCGGAAGCGGCCGGAGCGTCGCGCCTGGCGGCTGTCGGAATCAGCATGTGGCGCCCGTTGACGTCGGTGATCTTGAACGAACCCAGCGCGTCGGGACCCACCTCGACCACGTCGCCATCAATCATGGCAATCCTGGCCATCACCGCGGAGACCGGGTGAGCGCCGAACACCATGCTCTGGACCGGCGTGACCCACTCCGTGCCGGCAGTGATGCCTTTTGGGGCCGCAATGATGATTCGCGTGTCCATCGCCAGTTGGACGGGAATGCGGACACCCGAGGTGCCTTCCCGGATGCGGAAGCGGACGAACTGGCCGTTTAGCTTGCCGCTGAAATAGTAGTCTTCGCCGCTGCGCGAAACCTCGGCGGCCAAGGGGTCCGCCGCGGATCCGGCAGCTCCAGGAATTGCGGATGTCGGCGGCATCGGCTGAACCGGTGTCGCCGTCTCAGCGGCCGAATTGTTGGCCGCCATCTTGTTGCCACCTGGCTTCTGGGGCACTGCCGCCGTGGCCGGCCCAGTAGCGCCCTGCCAGACGCGGCCGCCAGCGAGACGAGGGACGCCGGCGTTGCGTGGTGCCATGGCTTGACGCATTTGAGCGAGCTTGGCCTCGCGTCGAGCGTTGGCATCCTTCACGAGTTGGTCTTCGGCCTTATCGGCTGAATCTGCGGCGTTCGCGGTATCCGTGCTCTTGATCTTGGCCAATGCCTTGACGTTGCCCTGCGACGCGGCAAGGAACTGACTGGCTGGAGCCTGATTCCCCGTGGGGGCGACGCGATCCACCTGCGCCTGCGGTTTAGCGGCCGGCGGCGGAGGCATGCTGCGAGCCATCAGCCTGCTGACGCTGCCTGGAGGAAGGCGCCCCTGGGGCGCGCTGGCGGCCTTTGCTGCTTCGGCAGCACGGGTATCTCCGGCCGACGCTTCGACGGTGGCCTCTCGGGTCGAGAGGATCCGAATCTTGGGTCCAGCGCTATCCTGGGCTGCAGCATTCGGGACGAAACAGAGCGACGACGACGCAAGGACCGCCGCCGCGATGGCAGCAAGGGCAGACAGTGAGTCGGGAATGCGTGATTGATTGATCATTTTGCCGAGTACCTCGACGAAGCCCACTCAGGAGCCGGAAAGCTAGGTCCGTTTGACGACAGCCAAGGCTCTGACGATTGCCTCGTGCGATTGCACGCGAAGTCCGGGGTCCGCAGCGACGACGCCGTTGATGACCAGGCCGGCACGTGCTGCGTCGCCGCCGCAGGCCACAACGAGTTGGGCCCACGCACCGTCTCCGATGCCAGCGACTTCAGGCACCAGGGAGAGTTCGGATCGTTGAACATCTGCGGACTGAGTCTGGCCGTTGCCAACGGCTGTGGGCGCAGTCGTAGCGGCAGCAAGGTCGGACTCGAGGGGTGGCAAGCCAGTGGCCTTCTTCGAAACGATCGGGGATGCGGTCAGGAAATAGATACCCAGTAGTGCCAATGCCATGGCACACCCTGCGAGCTTGCTGATGAATGGACTGAACTTGATGACGCCGTAGTCAGCCGAGAACGGGATACCGTCGTCGCCAACATCGGTCATGAAGACGCTGGCACGCTTGCGGGAGAAGAACCCCGTGGGCGGCTCCGCCGCATCTGACGATGCGTGGGCAACCATGTAGTCGCGCAAGGCGCCGGGCACGTTGTCCGTTGAGGCGACGCGAGTGAACGCACCTTGTCCGCCGGCGCCGAGTTCAGAGGCCCCACCGTCGCAGGGCTGGCCATTGGCCAAGCAGTATCCGCGACCGTGCGATGTCGACGGCGAGGTGGCGAACGCAGATCCGCAGGAAAAAAGAAGCGCCGTGAGGATGGCGCAAACCCACCGTGATTTGTCGGAATACACGGTGAGAGAGGAGACGTGGTTCAGCAAATCAGGTCCGCGCCGCGAAGAACAGGGTCGCGAGGCTGCCAAACATGATGAAGATCGCCGAGTCGAACTTGCCGTCGAAGTCCACCGGGCTGAATTCCGAGACGGATGCGTCCGGAATCAACAGGCCAACTGCAACCGTCGCAAAGACCAGGCCGAAGGCGAGGAGGAAGAAGCCATAGGTCAGGTACTGACGCCTGGTGATCCTGTTCGAGAAGAGGGTGTTGGTGGTGTTCATGTTTGCCTCTGAAGCGACGGTTAATCGAGCTACCGTGAAGCTTCATTCTAGGACCCCACCCCCGAAAGATTTACGGCGCAAAAGGGGTACATGTGTGCCTTATCGCGAGCAAATCTGGCGCATTTCGGCCGTGACGTGATGAGGGGTGTGGCGCATGCCAGATGCATGTTCGGCGCGGCCATTCCGACTTCGGGCGGATGGCTTGAGGGGTAGCGTGGAGGCTACTTGATAGGCAAGTCCAGGGAGACCGAACACATGGGAACAAGGATTCACTACGAATTGCGAAGTGGCGGCGCGGAACGCATCCAGCTTTACAGCAACTGCCATCACGACACAGAGGATGCGGAAGAACGTTTCAGAGCGCTGAGTGTCAAGCACGGCGAGTGCCTGAGTGCGCTAACCGAGGATCTGCTCAAGCAGCGGTATACGGTCGCATGCCGCGGGCACCGGGAGGGCGACCGGATGTTCTGGGTGGCGCTAGACGCGGGAGACATCGAAAAGGTGCTGTCCATCGACTTTGACCAGACGCCGCCACAACTCTCGTGCATGGAGGGGACCCAACCACTCGGGTTGGAAGCCGAGGACGTCATTTCCCGGGACGCGGCCGCAGGGCAGTCCACCGGGCTCGACGAGGGTGTGCCGAAAAGCGCTGAGACTGGCTCGGTACGTGAATCACCAGGGCTTCGAACAGCTGCCGAACTGCGGCTGGCGGCAGCGGACAGCGAGTACGCGAGGTACGCCTTCGGCCCGGGCGTGGAGGTCGAGGCGGCCTCCGGATGGGAGTCCTCGGGCACCAGCGAAATGAGACGGTCGGTGTACCTGCGATTCAGCACGGACGCACCGGACGCGAAGACCACGCGCGTTCGCATGAAGGTGACTTTCGCCAACAGCTCAGGGTGGGATGTCGTGTCTTGCGAAGTGCACACAACCAGCGGATCTCCCTTCGGCGTCAGAGGCAGGCCCACAGCGTAGCCGGCCTCCAATCTGGCCGCTGTGGTGCGTGATCCTCGGGTGAGGAATCGGAATACGGTGGCGGCATAGAAGTGCGGTAGTGCCCTCGAGCATCGGTCGCGGAACGGAGGCGTTGCGAGGGCGGCTTGCGCGCCCTTTGAGGGCTTCGACTATGGGTCGAAAAGCGCCAAATCTTGAGGAAGCGAAGGGCCAGTTCCAACGCACCACCTCAGAGGCGTTTCATGACGAAAAACGAATTCCTGGCCGAGTGCCGAGCGTTTGCCAAACCGCTGCCGAGCTACAGCGTCACGGACCAGGGGTTGCACTTCAACGTGTTCTCGGACCAGAAAACAAAATCGGTCTGGGTGTGCTCGACGAGGACCTATTTGGTCGAAGGAACGGGTTCGACGGGTAACGCGTCGAGCCACAACGTTGTCGTCGCGTACTTTGTTGACGAGGCAACCGGACTGGACTGCATGAACCTCTGGTGCGGAGACGCCTTTTTCGAGGGGACGGTCAAGGACCATCGGGTCCGGATGAATAAAGCCGTGGCTCGGGCGCAGGCAGCGTTTCCCGAACTTGACCTTTCGTTGCTCAAGTCCAAACTGGATATGGGCTACGGGCAAGGGCCGAAGTCGACGGGCTGCAATTTCTGGGCTATGCGCACCAAAGGCGAGTACTGCAAGCACGCGAAGGCGGTCATGAACCAACTGGATGAGAGCGTGCTGGACGGGATCGAGGCCGCGTGGCGGGAAGTCATGCAGCCGTCGACGGCCCAAGCATCGGCCGCGTCCGATGTGTGCGCAAAGGAAGAACTCAGCCTCAGCGCCTTTGTAGCCCCTGTCTTGATCATCGGGCCGGCAGCATCGGGCAAGACGCACGTGGCGCGAGCGATGGCAGACGACGTGTCGGTATCGTTCGTGGAGTACGGCTGCAACGAGTGGACAGAGCCGCCTGACCTGCTGGGGCACAACGCACCACACGAAGGTGGCTGGTGCTGGAAAGATGGCCCCCTCACGGAAGCGTTCAGGCGTGCTCAGCGTGGGGAACGAGTGTTGTTGTGCCTGGATGAACTGCTGCGCGTGAAGGCTCGGCATCTGACCGCCTTGCTGACGCCATTGAGCGAGTTCCGCGGACAGTACCGACTTCGCACAGGGCGAGTGCCGAGCGTGGTTGACGGCGTCGGATGCGAAGAAACCTTGACCGTCGACACGGCGAACTTGGCGATCGTCGCGACGACAAACATTGGGGGACAGTTCGACATTGACACGCTCGACCCGGCGATCAAGAGCAGGTTCAAGATCATCTACATGGATGGTACCGGGGACACACTGTCGGCCGCTGTGAGCGAGGTTGTGACGAAGCGTGGTTGGACCAAGGAGTTGACGGCAAAGCTGCTGAAAGCGCATGCCCAAACGGAGAAGTCGCGCAAGAGCGGAGTGCTGCAATGCTCGCTCGACATTCGAGCGCTACGCCGCTCCGTGATGATGGCGTCGACGGAAGTGGAAGTTGCAAAGTTCCTGCTTGGAGAACGTCTGCAGTGCGTCGGTCTGGACGGCGAGGGCAAGCCGATCCGTGAACAGGAAGATCACTTCGTGAAGTTGATCGAGAAGGTAATGGCATGACGCGTGCCCTGGCAACACCTGCGAAGGACAAGAGGACTTCGGAAGCGGTGACAAAGTTGGTCGCCGCGGCGGCTCTGGCGGCGCACGGCGACATGTTGCTGGACGATCGATTCGACGAACCGATCGTTGTGCAGGTGAAGCAGGGCTTCGAAACCGCATGCTGGGTATACGAGCGGGCAGTCGGGCACCGGGTTTTCATCGGTGACAAGGTGCTCGATCGCGCGAGACCAGGGCTGTCGAACGATCACCAACGACAGTACATCGGCAAGTTCCTCCACCACGAACGTGCGCACGCGATGCTCACGGAGCGCGACAGGGAGAAGATCGACAAGGCACTCGCAGACAAGAAAGTCCCGTTTGGATTGTTCAACCTCACGGAGGATGGGCGGATCGAACACCAGTACGTCGAATCAAGCGAGGGGACTTTCAGCTTTGAATGGGAGGCCTACGAAGCGATCGAAGCCAGGTGCACGGCAAACGGCGCGACGCCGAAGCCATCCGAGGCGTTGCTGTGTGCGTACTTCAACCTGATCCAGACCGAGGGGCAAGCTGAGCGCGTGGTTGCCATGTACCCCGAGTGCGTCGGCGAAGCGACCCGAGATGCGGTCGAGTTCTACGAACAGACCAAGGCCTGCAAGGACAGTTTTGAAGCGATCAACGTGGCCGCGCGAATGCTCGCCAAGTACCCGGACATGCAGCCAGACTCGGGGCGCTGTGGCCTTTCGTTGGGGTTCTCGATGCAGGGACCGCAGGGCGCGCAGGCATTGGCGCAGTTCATGCAAACGGCTCTGACACCACGGGGCGAGAGGCCCGAGGCCCCGGAAGCTGAGGACAAGAAGGCAGGCGGCAAGGGTAAGTCGGATGGCGTGGGCGACAAGGCCTTTGACGGAACGATGCTGCTGAGCAACCGGCGTGTTCGCTCGTTGGACACGGTACGCATCAATCGCCTTGCCGACCGGCTGCAACGCCTCTCGTTGAAGAAGAGCCCGGTGCGAGAGACACAGGCAAGTCCTGGAGGCAGGGTGTCGATGCGTCACGCGCTGCGCGGCGAGGCAAGGTGGCAATGCGCGCAAGTCGGTCAGTCCCCGGTGAAGGTCCGCAAGCTGGTACTGGTCGTTGATGTCTCGGGGTCGATGGACGGCGAACCGCTGGAAGCTGCGGCGTACTTGATCGGGGCCCTCTCGGAAGCATGCAGGAGAGGGATGCTGCAAGGTGACGTCATTCTGTCGACGACAACACCGACCGGGCGTGACAACCTCTGGCAGCACAAGAAGCTGCCCTGGAGTCTGACCGAGGCAGAACGAGTCATATCGCACTCCGGGGAAGGGTTGGCAGCAACGCTCGATCGGCATGACAAGCTGTTGCAGTTGGCAGACCTCGTACTGGTCACCACCGATGGAGACATTGGCGGCGCGGCGATTCCGCACGCTGCCTACAAGCGACGCGGTCTGACAGTCATCGGCGGCTACGTGAACGCAGAGGGGTTGGACCAAGAGGCGGTCATCGAGCAGATGCAAAACCACTTCACGCGGTTGCTGTTGCGCAATACGGTGGATGGATTGGTGGACGCGCTGGTGCTGCAGCCGCTGTCGCGATGAAGGCTATGCCGACCGGCAGTCTCTGGCAAACTGATGGCTTCAAAGGGGTGCAGATGACGCAGCGATTGGTGGTGCCCACGGCTCTGGATCGCACGACCAGGAACTTGGAAAAGGCTTGCGCAGTCGCATGACTTCGGCGCGTCAGCGAGCCTGGATCGAACTGGGCAGGGTGGTGAACCAGGCGCTGCCTCGCAACGGCTCCGGCAACCGCCCTGACGCGGCAGCGATCAGGACGGCAGCCAAGGCGGTCGGTCTGACTCGGGGCGACGCCATGCGCGCGCACAGCGCGTACATGCTCAATACCCAAATCGACCTTGTACCCCCACGCCTCGGGGGTTGAGAGCGGCAAGGGCAACGGCATTGCTTGAGGTTTTGCCGGCGATAAGGGGTGCATTGGCACGCATTGCGGCAGCAATCTCAGCGAGGCTGCATGCTAGATTGTCCCGGTGGAAAAGACGCGCCGTAGGTGGCGCGAAAGACATCACTTCAGACCTCCGAACAGGAGGCCGAAGCTTTACCATCTTGTGGTCGTTCGCACGCACTGCGCGGCGAAGCTGTGCCTCTTGAAGAACTCTGAGATTGCTATGCAGGTACGGTGTTTCACGACGGAGGCGCTTGAGCGCGAGCTTCCCTGCGAGAGGGTTGCGGTCGTTGCGATTGCGGACCCAGGTAGCGTCAGGCGATCGGCGGACCAATGGGGGCCGGTCCTGAACATGCGGTTTTTCGACCTGGAGTGGGACGCTGCGCGGGTGGGCGCCGAGGGCTGGCGTTGGCTGGAACAAGATGGCCTGTTCGTGCCATCCATGGGCACTCCGCTGCGCCGCTTTCTTGACTGCGACGTCGTTCGGGAGTGCGATGCGTTGTGGGTCCATTGCGATTCCGGGGGACGTGCCGCTGCGGTTGGCAGGTACGCATCGGAACGCCTTGAATGCGAGTTGGAGGAGGGCGACGGCTTTCATATGAACGACACGGTGTACGCGCTGCTGTGCGACCCGAGGGCGTTCGATGCGGATTCGAAGCCGACACTTGCACCAACGCTGTTCGCGCAGATCGCGGGTGCGGTCAGGCAACTGCGCGGGACATGGGCGTCGCGTGTTCGGTAACAAGCACTCCTCGTGGGTGGCGTGCTGACGGCGCTTCGCTCTTGGGCGCCAACGCGCAAAGTCAACGCACGACTCTTGGTTCAGCAGCATGATTCCAAAATCATTCATCGACGACCTCGTTGCGCGCAGCAACATCGTCGAGATCGTGGGGCGACACGTCGAACTGAAGAAGGGCGGCGCGAGCTTCAAGGGCCTGTGCCCGTTCCACTCAGAGAAAAAGGCGAGCTTCACAGTGACGCCTTCTCGGAACACCTACCACTGCTTCGGATGTGGAGCACACGGTGATGCGCTCAAGTTCTTGACGGAATACCTGGGCTTGCAGTTCGTGGAGGCTGTGAAGGAGCTGGCGCAGATCGTCGGAGTCACGGTGCCTGATGACGGTCCCACGGACCGGCGAGGTGGACGTGCGGAGACGCCGCAGCCGAAGTCGACTGCGGCGCCGGTGCGCCAGGTGCTGCAGCAGGCTGAAGGTCAGTACGCGAAGGCGCTTCGTTCGAGTCAACCGGCGATCGACTTCCTGAAGAGCCATGGCGTCGTCGGCAAGACGGCGGCTCGCTATCGACTGGGCTTCGCAGGCGAGTCGGAACGGGGGCTCGCGAGCGTGTTCCCGAACTATGGCGACCAAGGGCTGGTGGACGCCGGACTGGTCGTGGTCGAAGGCGATGGGCGGCGCGACCGCTTCGTGAACCAGGTGATGTTCCCAGTCAAGAACGTCCACGGCGCGGATATCGGCTTCGTTGGAACCCACATTGCGAAAGAGAAGGCGGGCGTCGGCCCTGTAATGGTCGAGACGGCACTCTTTCAGCCTGCACGCGAACTGTACGGGGTGTTCGAAGCACGGGACAGCATCCGGACGAGCGGCTACGCCGTGGTAGTCGAAGGCGGATGCATGGAGGTGATGCTGGTGGCCCAGTGTGGCGTGACCAACGTGATCGGACCTGTTCGAGGTCGCATGACACCGGATCAGTTGACGGCAGTGTGTCGTCTGACAAAGCGCGTGATGTTCTTGAAGAGCGCGGCGGGGCAAGAGGACCTGGAGGCGCTGACCTCAAAGCTGCCTCCCGGCGTCGAAATCAAAGTGGCGACGATTCCCGGTGGGGCCGGTCCCTCGGCGCACATAGCAGCGTGCGGCGCTCAAGCGCTGCGCGACTGTATGGGAACGGCCCGGGCGTTGCGCGCGACAGCGGCACAGGCGGCTGCATGAAATGTGCAGGCGTGGGGACCTGCATCGCGCACGTTCGTCAGCGAGTCGGTGAACTGTGGATCTGCAAAGTGGCGCGCGGAAGGCGCTTACGCAGGCAAAGGCGATAGGCACATTGGTGGGGAGGCAAGAGCAGCGGGATGGAACCCAAGGCTTGGGCCTCGATGGTGAAGAGGCAATCCTTGAACGCAACGCGGCAGAGTCCGCACTGAAAGGGTACAAGTGAGCAAGATGAAGCATCAGGCCGAACTGGCCGAAATCGAGGGCTTCGCAACGGAGTTCACCGCGGGCACCAAGAAGGTAGCGATGAATGAGGCGGCGCGTGGTTCGAGCGAGAACTGGAAGGTGCTGGTCGAATTCCTGAAGACCGCGCCGGGGTTCAATACCCGGGTCATGACTCCCAGGCTCCAGGCACACATTCAGTGGCTGGCGGATCAGATCGAGGAACACGGCTTCCACGAACACGAGCCGCTTGGCGGCTACGTCGCCATCGAAGATGGCAAGCAGGTCATCTACGTGACGCACGGCCACAACCGGCTCGCGGCGGTGCGTCTGCTGATCGCCAAGGGCGTCAAGATCCTGAAGGTGCCGTTCATCGCGATCGATCGCCACACCAACATGGCCGACCTGACGGCGCAGATCGTGACGGGCAACAGCGGCATGCCGCTGACGACGTACGAAAAGGGCCTCGCGTGCAAGCGCCTGATCGGGTACGGCTGGGACACGGCCGAAATCTGCAGAAAGCTCGGCATGAAGAGCAAGCAGTACGTCGACAACCTGCTGATGCTGGTCGGTGCGCCGTCGAAAGTGCGCGAGATGGTCATCAACGAGGAGACCTCGGCCGAGAACGCCATCGAGGCGCTGCGCAAGTTCGCGGACCACGCCTACGAGGAACTCCAGGCCGGCCTGGGCAAGGCGAAGGCGGCCGGTCAGACGCGCGTGACCAGCAAGCACATGGCCGGCTCGGGCTTCAAGCGGGCCGTGAAGAAGGCGGCGCCGGCGCTGCTGGACACGCTGCGCAGCGTGCGTTCGGACCCGGGCTTCGCCCAGATCAACGTGGACCTGCGCGACAAGCTGGTCGCGATGCTGGAGGACTTCGCCAAGCTGGAAGCCGACGACGCCGCCCCGGCGGCCGGCGACGACGCGAATTCGGCGGAAGCAAGCGGTGGCGAGGCCGCGGCGACGGGTTCTGCTGGCGTGGCCGAGACGCGCGAGCCGGCCGAAGCGACCGCCTGATGCGCCGGCGGCCGCGGCGAGGCGGCCGCGGTATCGCACAAGGGTCCATCTGACGCGTTGAAGGAGGGCGGCCAGTCGACCGCCCTCCGCATCTCCGACGACGCTTTGGGTTGGCATGCGGTTCGTCAAACTCACGACGTGGCACCCAAAAAGAAGAGCTGATGCAACAACCCATCTCGGCACACAACCGCCGTCAGAAGATCGACCGACTGGCTCGGGAGATTGCACACTTTCGTGGAGCGATCGACGCGATCGGCACGCCGGGAACGGCGCAGCAGAAACGCATCGCCACCTTGGCGGGCCGGTGCCTTGTGGAGCGCGAGCGAGCCCTGGGGTCGGTGCTCCAACGCCCCATCATCTGAGCAACATGGTCACCTCCAGACAACTACATCGGCTCGCGACGAACCCAACGGACTACATCCGCTTTGCCACCACGGGTCGTCTTCCGCGAGTGAAGAAACCGTCTTCGCCGTTGATCGACTTGCTGGCGCAGATCAGCCCGCGGGACAGGTTGCGCATCCTTGGGGTTACGGTGGGGCCGCAACTGGGCTACACGGGATCGAGGCGGTTCCAAAACGCCGAGCAGGCGCTGAACTGGGTGCGACCCCGCAGTGAGATGCTGGAGGGTGAGTCTTGGCCTGCGGAATCATGGCGAGACAAGCGCTTCAGCGGACCGCTAACGCTGACCATCGTGCTGGAAAACGCTACATCGTTTCCAGAGGACTTGGCGCAGCGGTACGCGCGTCTGATGTAACCGAGCATGAGCAACTTCACTCTTGGACAGGAGAGGGCCGGGGAAGTCGTCACCCCGCCACGCAAGGGCCTGATCCTGGGTTCGGCGATGGTTGCCCTTGCGGGACTGATGAAGGAGCGGGCACTGGAGGCCCGTCACTTTGGCTATGCGGATTCAAACCTGCATGCAGGGTACGCGCTGGCGAAGATGGCCATGGAAACCCTTCGGCGCGGTGGAGCCTTTGTCACGGACGACGAACGCATCCTCGACCTGATGGCGCACACACGCCAGACGATGCGGGTGAGCTACGAAGAATGGGATGCCTGCGTCCCCGTCCACAGCAAGGCAGCGGCTTCGCCACGGCGCGTGGCAGCTCACAGTCGAGTCTGAACAATCAAGGGGATCAGCGGTGAGCGTACAGGCATCGATCGAATCGGTTCTGAAGGGCGCTGGGTGGCAGGCTGATGTTGAGCCGGCGGACGTGTTCGTCAGCAAGCTGATTAAGCGTCATGCGGCCGAACGTGCGCGGTACGAAGCACTGCGGGATGTGGTGGTGCAGTCTAGTTTCGAGTTCAGGGAAAAGGTCATCTACATGGCTGACCCGTCGGAGGCAAATCCAGATCATCAGTCGTGGCTGGTCAGCCTGTACGTGCCCCTCCCGCTAGCGGGAAGCATCGACGGACGGTGGCCAGGTGGTGAACCGAAGGGTCCGTATCTGGATGTTGGCCCGGCCCTGGACCTGTGGATTGACCGGATCGTTGTCGATCAGGAAGCGGCGTCGCCGCCGGCGCTCTGAACGACGAACCAAGCAGTGATGGAGCATTGATGCTTGACGACGTGACCGACTGGACGACCCACGACGCTGAGCGCGACGAGCGCTTGGAGTGGCTGCACGAAAGGCTGCCGTGGCTGACCGGCCGGGAGCTGGACGTGACGATGGAGCAGCCCGGCTTTCCGGGTCTGTGGGCAAGCTTCACTGACTTGGAAGCGTTCGCCGCTCGAGAGCAGCGTGGCGCCCAGCGTGTACTGGACTGTCGGGTGTTTGTGTCGGGTGTGTCGGTGCCGGCGAGCCTGGATCTCATGGGCGGATCGTGTTGCGTCACGGGCGCGAACGGCTCGGAGTTGATCGGCATGGAAGGATTGGCCCAGTTCAGGTTCGGCGACAAGGGCCCCATCCTGAGCGGATGCCTCACCGATGGCATGGCCAGTCTGCTGTCGACACGGGACATCCGCGACGCCGTGGAACAACTGGAACGCGCAAAGGCGCTTCCAGCGATGCGGCCGACCTTCGTGGATGCGTGATGCGGTCCATGGAGGCGAATCTCCAACCGACGAGAGGAGCCCTGCGCATCCGGATCACATCGCGCCAGCGGTGCAGCGAGCGTGAGGACGCAGATGCCGAACTTATCGCGGACGCCTACCACTTTGTGATGGTGTCCGGCACGATGGATGAGGCTACGAGGGCGCTTGAGTCGGTGCGTGACAAGCCAGCGTGGATGGCTTCCATGGCGCCTTCGGCACACGGTGTGATGTTCGACTTCGGTGGCGTCAATCTGGCTGTTGGCGACGAGCTAGAAATGGCCTCGGAACCGTAGGTCCGATCGGCACGAAAGGCGCGTGCCGCGGCTAAGGCAGACGCGCTCGAAGCGGATCATCAGACCAGGACAACAAGACGCAGGCAAGCACCATGTCAAGCATTCTCTCCTTCCCCGATCGCGGCCCGTGGGGCAACGCCAAGTGGCGCGGGAACTGCAGCGGCCACGTTTACGCGGAACTGTTCAAGTCGATCAAGCCGCAGTTGTTCGTGGACCCGATGGTGGGGTCCGGCACCAGCGTCGAGGTGGCGCGTGAGATGGGCGTCGAGGCGGTTGGCCTCGACCTACATTCGGGCTTCGACGCGCTGACGATGTCGATCGCAGAAGCAGTCGGTCGCGAGGCAGACCTGGTGGTGTCTCATCCCCCTACGGCGCCATGATCGTGTACTCAGGAGCGGTCTGGGGTGAGGCTCATCCCAACGACCTGTCGCGTTGCGTTGATGACGACGACTTCCACGAGAAGCTTCAGGCTGTGCTGCTCAACCAACGCGAGGCCACCAAGCCCGGCGGGTTCTACGGAACGATCATCGGCGACTGGCGGCGCAACGGCAGGTACACCTCGTACCAAGCCGAGGCATTGGCCCGCATGCCACGCGACGAGCTGGCGGCGGTCATCATCAAGGCACAGCACAACGAGATGTCGTCGTTCAAGAGCTACGGCCGAATGAAGCTGCCAATGATTTCGCACGAGTACATCCTCCTGTGGTCGAGGCCGCGCCACATCATGTCGGCGCTATCCACTTTGTCCAACATGGCGCGCGAGCAAGCGCAACGGGTCCGGTCGACCTGGAAAGCCATCGTGCGCACTGTGCTGGTTGGCCTGGGCGGCAAGGCGCCTTTGAAAGACATCTATGACGCCATCGCGAAGAACGCGCCGGCGGAGAAACTGGCCTCGAACACGACCTGGCAAGCCAAGGTGCGGCAATGCCTGCAGTTGTCGAGCGACTTCACGTGGCTGGAGCGTGGCGTCTGGGCGCTGGCGGCGTGATCGTTTGCAGCTGAGCGAGAGGCTTCGGCTGATCGCTAGCCTTGCGACAGTAGTGACACATGAACGAACAGAGGACCACTCGATGAGCTACGACGCGTCAGATATGGCGGGCGACTTGCAGGCGATGCTGGAAGAAAAGGGGTATCGCTTCACCAACCCCGAAGGCGGCGAGGACGACCGTTGGTCCTTCGGTGGCCATCAGGCCGTGGCATCCAGTGCGGGACTGCCCTTCAGCACCTGCAACGCAACGTTCATCGACGCCCTGAAGGATCACTGCGACCGGTCCGACGAATTGATGGCCGCGGCGCAAGGAGTGCTCGATGCCTGGGAAAAGGGCGACCTGGCAGCCGCAACACGCCTCCTGCAGGAGGCGGTGGACGCCATGAAGCCAGAGCGGGTCACGGCGTAGCCCGGCGCGGGAACAACACCATGACGCACGAGCTACCACCCACGGAAGAGGTGATCGACGCCGGAACGATCCATGAGCGGACGCGGCGCACCCATCCTGCCTTCGGCAACATCGCGGTGACACGCGGACGCGGCTCGCCTCGGCGCCTGTTCGGAAGCAAGGCTCGGCACCACAACTCCGTGACGATCACCGTGTCGCGATCAGTCGAGGACCGGCACCTCGCGAACGACTGGTTCTCCGAGACTGAAGGCCTGATTGAAATCGAGATGTCGGAGTCGCAGTGGGCCCGGTTCATCGCGTCGGGCGGCATGGGCGGTGGTACGCCCTGCACGCTGCGGCGAACGCCGGCTGGGCCGGCGGAAGCGGTGGCCATGATCGCCCTCGACGAGCCAACGACGAAAGAGCGGCACGAGCAGGAGCTGAAGGACATGGTCGCCAAGCGCATCGCGACCGCCATGGGCGTCATCGAGCAGATGGCCGCCCTGGCAGAGACATCGAGCGTGTCCAAGCGAACGTTGCGTGAGCTGGTCGCCGCCGCCAGGCACGAACTCCAGGGCATCCCGGAAAGCATGCGCTACGTGCTGTCTGAATTCGATGAGGCGATGGAAGTCATCGTCGACGAAAGCCGCACTGAGGTGGAAGCGTTCGCGAGAACGGTGATCCATGAGACGGGCCTGCAGGCAATCTCCGGTCATGCCCTCCTGGTCGACGGCTCGAAGGGCAGCGCGCCGGGCTAACGCCGCGCCTCGTAGGCGATCGGGTTCGCGCTTGAAAGTGCCTGCGATAAGGCGGCTACTCGGGCCCTTTTCAGCGTGAATCTTGGCCCCTGTAACCGAGGCTTCAAAGGTATCGTGAACGGGCGCGTGCGAAGCACTCGGCATGGTGCCGATTAGGCACAACGCGAAGCCGCACCCCGTGGATATGACGCGACTGACGTGTTCTTCGGCTAACGATAGCCCGGCCCTTTGCGACGATGAGTTTCAAACGCAAGGACCGCCAATGTTCAAGAACGTCGTCGTTCGCAAGCTCACCGAGCACCGTGGGTCGCCCAGGCTGTACCTCGACATCGCTGCACTTGCGACAGCGGCCTTCACGCCGGGCACGGTGTTCGAGCTCCGCGTAGACGCGGACCGGAACCAGCTCGCGCTGATTGCGAATCCTGACGGTGATCGCACCGTGTCGTCGAAGATCAAGAACAACCGGCTGATCCCGGTCATCGACGTGAACAACCAGAAGGCGTTGAGCGTCTTCGATGGGATCGATCAGGTGCGCGTCGTGATGATGAGCGGCCGCATCTTCGTGATGCCGCTGGCGTCGGCGTTGGCGCAACGTGAACGCATCGGGCGGCTTCTGGCGAAGCTCGACGCGGGCGAGTCCCTGGCGATGGCGAGCCTGGCCCATGGCGGCGGCGTGATGAGCCACGCGGCGCATGCAGGACTGCGCGAAGCCGGTGTGCCCGCACACGCAGCCGTCGTCAACGAGATAGACGAGAAGCTGATGGCGCAGTCGCAGGCGCAGAACGACATCTGGGTCGAGGGGACCATCGGTTTGACGGCGCCAATGCAAGAGATCGTTCAGGATATGTACGTGATGGACAGGCTCCCGCGCGTGGACGTCTTGGAGATGGGAATCCCATGCAGTGGCGCGTCCAAGGGTGGCGTGACCAAGCGAGGCTTGAGT
>Ga0307509_10005893_pt1 | contig 16783 bp, 26 predicted proteins | sample 10_EM_MG_FD_202245 | JGI IMG/M metagenome (GOLD analysis project Ga0307509, IMG submission 202245) | Populus trichocarpa ectomycorrhiza microbial communities from riparian zone in the Pacific Northwest, United States - 10_EM | ecosystem: Host-associated > Plants > Roots > Unclassified | place... | reverse complement strand
TGGATTCCGAGAACGACTATCGGCAGGAGGCCGCGCGCGGCCATCGGCCGGCGCCGACGCTGCGCGATCCGAATGTCAGGGTTGACGACATCGGCAACAACACTACCGCGCCGGTCAACAAGTACGCGTGGGGATGGAGAGCAAGATGAGCCGATTGGAAAGACTGCGCGAGTATGCGAATCCGATGAAAGGCCCGCACGGTGCCGCGTCAGCGCAAGAGAACATTGATCACTGGTCCGCGCGCGCGACCGAGAATAGCAAGCTCGCGCCGCGCGCCAAGGGCGGCAAGATGGACTTGCCGAGCACCGGCAAGCGCATGAACCTGCGCAGCACCGAGATGAAGCCGAAGGCTTCCCGCAACGCCGATGCGCGCGCCAAGGCGATGGCCGACACCAACATCGTCGGCGATAGCTCCTATATGCGCGGCGTGCGCAGGGACGCCTGACATCATGGCCACGCGCCGGAAGTACAAGGTTCAGCATTTCCGCGACGGCGGCGTGGTCAAGGACGTTGGCCCGATCACCGCCGATGCCGCGCCGGAGCCCGCCGGAAGCCCGCCCGTCGCGCCGGACCCGCAGGCCGAGGAAAGCCCGCTCGCGCGCGCCCTCGCGGCTGCGCGCCACGCGGAAGCGCTGCAGCACCAAGCCGCGCAGCGGCAGCCGACAGAGCATGAACGATTCGTCGACAACATGCCGGGCTTGAACGACAGGAAGCGAAATTTTTTGAAGGCAAACCCGGAGCTAATGCGCCCCGGAATCGCGGAGATCGCCGGTCGCCATTATCAGGAAGCCTTGGCCGCCGGCATTGCCGACGACAGCCCCGAGATCGAGGCCCACATCATCCAGAACACGGCGCGCGAGCTGGCAAGTCACCGCGAGCCCGAGCCGGTAAGGCTTGCACCTGCCGCCTCGTCGCCGGCAGCACCGCAACGGAGAAGCATGCCCATGTCAGCGCCCGTCACCCGCAACATCCCGAGCGCGGCCGGCCGCCGGCCCGAGGGCTCGAATCGGCTGAGCCCTGAAGAAGCCGACATAGCGCGCCGATCATTCGGCGACCCGAACATGAGCAACGCTGAAAAAGAATTGCTCTATTTGCGCAACCGCGAAAAGTATCGGCAGATGAAAGCGGACGGCCGCTATAGCAGCGACAACGGGTGACCCCATGCCGCGCCCCGAGCACCGCCACCTCGCCCATGTCATCTGCAATGACCCCGAGGTCCGCGAATTCATCGAGGACGAATTCTGGGACATCGGGCCGTACAGTCAGCCGGAGCACGTCAGGAACGGGCGGGAGATTTTCGACGCAGCCAAACGGCGGTTCGGCCTGGCTCGCATGCTCGGCGTCGAATGGCGGATCGAGTGATGGCAATTCCTGGCCCGTTTGACGCGCAGCTCGCGGACGTGGAGAATGCAGGCAGCTCCGTTATCCTGATGCTGCGGACCATGAAGCACGCCAGCGCTGCCGACTTGCCCCGAATGCGCGCCGGGCTGCGCGATCGGCTGCGCGAGTTCGTCGATCTGGCGATGGCGGCAGCCCGCGATGAGTAATCATGCCGCGAAGGACCGCGAGCCGCTCAAGCAGTCTCGCCCCAGTCCCGGCGACGCGCTCGCCGACAGGAAGCGGCGTTTCGAGAAGATCGTCACGGAAGCGGGCCGCAAGAACGCATGGGTCACGTCGGTGTCGGGTGCCGAGCTGGTGACGTTCGATGCGCTGGAGGGCTCGCCGCTCGCCGCTGATCTCCGCGAGCGCGGCTTTGAGGTCACCGACGAAGGATGGGGCGAGCGGATTTTGGCCGTGGGGATCACCGAGAAATTCGCGCGCGGCCCCGGCGGCGAACTGGTGCCGATCACCGAGGGATCAACGCGGCCGATCGCGGAAACCCGGCGGCATGCCGGCATCGTCCGCATTCGCCGCTTCGCCTTCAATATGTCGTGAGCGATCCGCAGTGTCAGGCGTACGCAGGCCGTGATGCATTTCGGGATTGTCCCTGATCCGGCCCTTTATTCCAATGACAGGAGAGGCGTCTCGCGCTTACGTCGCGACCGAACCTGCCATCTCAGATAGAACCTCAGGTATGGATCGCTGAGGTTTACCTCACGCTTGCCATCGTCCCAATCTATTGCAGCTTCGGAACCAGATTTCATGGCGATATTCGCAAGATGTTTCAGCGCCGAGGTGATTTCATGCTTCTGCGGCATCATCTCGATGAGTAGCGCGTTCAGACTGGTGCGCAATTCCTCGTATGAAATTGATGGTTTTGGTCCAGTTTCTGCCAAAGCCAGCAACATCGCTTGGTATATGTCGGCTTCGCCTCCGCTTCGGAGGGGACGCTTCGTCCTCACTTTCCGACTTTGTGGACCGGCGACCAGACGCTGATAGATCGGTAACCCTGCATCTTTCGCCAGCCGAACGAACATGCTCTCGAAATCGTAGCTCTCGGGAATCCGGGAGCTGCCAAGAAAAGTTGTTGCAGCATGTTCAATCCCAAGGTCAAAGCATACCTCCCAGCAGAATTTCTGCATGAGGAATGGGCTTCCCTGTGCCTCGTGCGCCAGCCGGTCAGGGAGGTCTGACTTGTAGTTGATTCCCAGCGCCTTGAAACCGAGCGCAGGAATTTGGCCGAGTTCTGCCGGGGTCCACTCCGGGAGGGCGATTGAAACAAACCTTCCTGTCAACTCGGACTCAGCCTTGATCGCGTCGAAGACCCTGTGCGTCACAGACAGCAGTAAGACCTTTAGCCCATTAAAGACCGCGCCCTTGACGTTCCGCATGAATGCGGTTCGATCGTCAGGCGAGAGGTAATGGAAATCATCAACGACAAGAATGATTTTGTCCTCGATCATCTTGTCGAGAGCCTCGGACATCGATCTGATCTGTCGCTTCTCTGTGGCGGCGCGCTTCCGCAATTTCGACCCCTTTGCCGAAACAAAGGTTGCCGCGCTCAGTCCAGTTTCAGCGGTGGTACTTGTTTCATCGGACGTAGTGATCTCGCTGGGCAGATTGAGTTCGGCAGCGATGCCGTCCCACATGCTAGCAATGCCATCCACCTCGCCGCCGTCGATCCAAACATATTCACGGTCGCCAAGAATCTTTCTGCAGAGAACGGTCTTGCCGCTCTTGCTCGGACCGGCCACTGAGACGACTTGGTTCGGTGAAGCTATGGCGCGCGCCACGTTACGTTCGACGTGGGCTTCCTGGCGGTCGACATATGTGACGGTAGGCTGCCCGCCAGCGATGAAGACTTCGTCGCGGTGAAGACGCTTCTTAATCAGCATCGATCTTGTCCCTTTTCCCAAGCGAACATAAACCGCGCGCGGCGCGCGCCGCCACTGTTTTCTGCGCGGCGGGCGGCTTTTTTGCGCGGCGGGCGCCATTGGGGCGATATTTCGTAGTTTGGACGTGCCCAGCTCGTGAACTGCAGCGCCATAACGATCTTCGGTCATGCTGGGGGCCTGTCCTCTTTGTCCTCCCCGCGCATGACGATCTTGATCGCATCATCCGGCATTGGCCGCTGCAGCGCCTTTGCCTCATCCCACGGCGCGCGCATCCAGACGTCGCGCTCCTCGTCGGTGGTCAAGATCACCGGCATGGCCTTTGGATGGATCGGCTCAACGTTCGCGTTCGGCGCCGTCGTCAGGAATCCGTAGACGAGATGCGGGCCGGGGATTGGCTTGGACTTCGTGCCCCGGTCGCCACGGTATTCGGTCCAGATGCCGGCGAAGGCAAACAGCGGCCGATCATCGTTGAGCGCGAACCAAACCACGTCTTTTTTCTTGGTCTCAGGGTTCGGCTCCGGCGCGTATTCCGCGAAGCTGTTGGCCGGGACCAGACACCGGCTTTCCGGTTTTAGCCAACCACGCCAGTGCGGGGACGAGGTGTTGCGGATGTTGGTCACGGGAGGGCCGCCTGTGCGCGGCGGAGGTGGCATGCCCCATCGCATCATGGTCAGCGCGCGTTGACCGTCAGCGTTCCGCACAACCGGGGCCGGATAGTCTGGGAACACGCCCGGCATCGGCGGCAGGTTGCCGACATAACGATTGACCACTCGAAAGAGCGCGGCAATAGCGGCTTGGTTGGTCGTGATACTGTAGAGGTTGCACATCTACACTATATCGGGTTGTCAGTGTCGACGAATTGATCGGGGCTGATTCGATCAAGTTTTTGGTAGGCACCTCTTTACAATACCAAACCCGTTCACCAGCACGTACGATGGCTCTTTGTGGCCGACGCTCCAGTATTGCAGGTATCCACCGACAGGAAACGTGTTGAGAGTGGGTCCCGCAGCTTGACTGAGCTCTGCAAAGGATTGATCCGACTTTTCGAAGAAGACAAGTTCGTGACACGGATCAGATCGCGCTGCCTTTACGATCATTGCCTCGAAATCCTCAGCCGACGCGCCTCTTACGAACTCTGTACCCGGACCGTCCAGTCGACCAGTTTCGAAAGAGCGCTTTAAAAACTCGCCAGGCGCTAGCTTTTCATTGATGGATATCCGAGGAGCTATCCAATCGTGATTTCTTCCAGGCATTGTAAATATAAGATGGGCAACGAAAACGTCTCGGTCGCCTCGATTGGCAAGAACGACCTGGGTTTGAGTGCTTGCGGCCATGATAGTGACATCGTCTCTGGGAAACACAAGCGGGCGGGCGTTGCCAAGCAACCATGTGATCAAAGAAGCAGCCAATGCAATGAGCGCGGCGATACCAGAAAAATACTGGATTATGTTCTTCCAACTCGCTTGGTAGCTCTTACAAACTGAACAAATCGAGGCTTTGGCGGGGATATTCGCGCCACACGCAATGCAGGGCTTCTTAGCCTCGCTGGTCGTATCGTGATGCTGGTTTGGTTTCTTTGACATTGTACCCCGCAGCGGCGAAGTCGTTTGAGGAATGCCCCTACATGCCGCTTTCCCTAGGCCGATCATGGACACGTTTGCGGGTGAGGGCGGGCATGGCCCGATGATCTCGCGGAATCGGTGCGGCCGGAAGCCGTTAGGGATTGCAGGCCCACCTTTGGCTCCACCTGCCGTTCGATTTCTGGTACAAGATGCGCGGGCTTCCCGTGAGATGGAAGCGCTTCCTTCGGAACGTAGCCCGACAGGTGCCTCAGCAGGGGACGAAAGAGGCTGTTGCGTCTCGCCTGTCTTTTGATTTCGGACGGATGTCAGGCCTGCCGCAAGGACCCGGGCGCGAGGCCAAGGCGTAGCTCAAGGCATGCGCGGCCCGATGCAGCGTCACCGGTATGACGATCGCCGGTGACGAACGCTGCGAACGGGCCGTCGTCACATCGGAAATGTTCAAGCTGGCAAAGCCGATCCCCGCCGTCACCGAAAACGAAGGTCATCGCACCCAGACGCACCAACCGGCGAGCGCTGTTGTGTGCTGGCGACACCTCCGATGCCCTGCGGCAATCGAGGGCAGGGCGAGGGCGGCACAATCAGCAGCCACACCAACGGCCAAGAAGAGCGAACCCACGGATTTGCCGACATATTGCCGACATGCGATTTTTTTGGTGCCGTTTTTGACTTGAGGATGTCGGGATAAGTACTTGATTTTAATTGGTGAGCGCGGTGGGGCTCGAACCCACGACCCCGTGATTAAAAGTCAGATTTGTTCTGTTTTACAGAAGTTAGTATAATCAGAGACTTGGCCATTTCGACACCAATAACTCCAATAAAATCGCTAACATCCTCGCAAACCTCTTGACACTTTGCCAACATGTTCGGACATTGGCGCATAACGAAGTTGCCGACATATTGCCGACATGGGGGACCTTGCGATGACTGCAATCAGCGAAAAAATTGTCTCGGAATTGCCGGTCCCGGAGACCGGGCAGAAGCTGCATTACTTCTCCGGCGCGCGCCTCCAGGGCAAGGTCGCGCCGTCCGGATTCGCGGTGCGCGTCACCTCCACCGGGGGCAAGGCGTTCGTTTGGTTTCATCGCGTCGAGCGCAAGAAGTTTCTGGAGACGCTTGGCCGTTGGGCCGAACAAGGCGGCGAGCTGACCGTGCTCGGTGCGATCAACAAATGCATCGACCGCAACCGGGACATCGCCCGAGGCGTCGACAAGAAGGGCGAGGCCGTCGATGTCCGACCGGCCCGCACCCGTACCGAGCAGGATGGCGACAAGCCGGTCGGGCTGAAGATCGGCGGCGCATGGGAGGGCGGCGAAACCGCGCCCGGTCTGCTCGACATCTTCGCCAAGCGCTACATTGACAAGAACAAATTGCGGACCGGCGAGCAGATCAAGGCCCACCTCAAGCGCCTTGTCGCTCCGCGCATCGGCAACTTGGACATCAACGCGGTGCGGCGGTCGCATATCAGCCGGATGCTCGACGAGATCGCCGACGAGAACGGCGAACGCATGGCCGATCTGACCCTGGCGTTCTGCCGGAAGGCGTTCAACTGGTTCGAAACCAATGGGGCTGACGATGATTTCCGCAGCCCGATTGTTCGCGGCATGGCGCGGCAGAAGCCGAAAGAGCGGATGCGCTCGCGCGTGCTCGACGCCGACGAGATCAGGGACCTATGGGCCGCGCTCGACACCATCAAGGAACCGACGTGCTACGCTACCTACATCAAGTTTCTGTTCCTGACCGCGACGCGCCGCACTGAGGCATCGGACATGCATGAACGTGAGTTGCAGGGCGATGTCTGGGTGATCCCCGGCGCGCGCTACAAGAACAAGCGGGACCATGCTGTTCCCCTGAGCGCGGCGGCGCGCAAGTTGATCGGCAAGCCAAAGAAGGGCAGCGGCTATGTGCTCTCGACCACGGGCGGCACGGTGCCGTTTAGCGGCTTTAGCAAGGCCAAGGATGCGCTCGACGAGGCGATAGCGGAGATCCGGGCCAAGGCGCGCCGGGAGCCGATGGAGCCTTGGACGCTGCACGATCTCCGGCGGACGGCGCGAACCCTGATGTCCCGGGCCGGCGTCGATGCCGATGTTGCCGAGCGCTGCCTCGGCCATACGATCCAAGGCGTTCGGGCAACCTATGACTGGCACGACTTTCTCGACGAGAAGCGCGCGGCATTCGAGAAGCTGGCCGCGACGGTCGACACCATCCTGAACCCGCCGGAGGACAACGTCATTGCGATGCGGCGGTAAAGGGCTCCTCTTTCCGCTGTTGTGTGCCTATTCCGCTTGCGATGAACCACTATCACGCCGCGCGCGAACCTTGTTTTTGGAACTTTTGTTCGTGCATCGCAAGCTGCAAAAGACGCGCTTCTTGGCGGCGGTCGTGAAACTCTTGCCGCAGAGCGCACATGTTTTGGTGAGGAGACGGTCCGCAGCCAGACCGACATCTTCATCGTCGCCTCGATGGGCGCGGTAGACGTCAATCTGCTCGACATAGTCGCGGGTGGAGTCGTACAGGACATCGTCGTCCTCGTCGGCATCCGCCGGCTCTGGCCAGTCTGGGTCCGGAATCTCGCCCTCAAGCGCGGCCTTCATCCGCGTGAGCATGGCCTCGGCCTGTGCGGCGAGCCGGTCCTCCATCTCCTCGATTTCGGCGCGCGCCTGCCCAAGGGCCGCCTCATAGACGCGCTGCGCTTCCTCAACCGCGCGATCATAGGCCTCCTTCGCCGGACCATTAACTTCCTCGAACGCTGCTGCGATCCGCTCGCGCTGGTCGTCGATGTCCTCGGTCTCCTCGGCGAATTGCTCCTCGATCTTGTCACCTGCATCGGAGAGTTCATCGGTGAACTGGTCGACCGCGGTCTCAACCTCGTCATTGAGATCGGAATCGTAGTAGCGCTCAATATGCTCCACCAGGATTTCCCGGAGCACGCCGGGGTGCAACGCTTCCAGCGCGTCCAGCTCGGTCGCACCAGCGCCGTACCGCGCCTCAAAGCCGGCGCCCCTGCCTTCCGTTTGCTTGATCGGTGTCCTGGGCAATCGATATTCGATGCACTGTTCCTCGGTCAGCGCCACGTGTTCCAGCCGGATGTCCAGATCAACGCCGGATTGCGCTGCGAAGTAGTCGATCTTGACGGCGGCCGAAATCGGCATGTCGCGGCCGGCGGGGTCGAAGTCGGTGACGTGGAAGATGCGAACGGGCTTGCCGCTGGCGATGGCGCGGTCAACCAGGTCTTTGCAGGCCGTCGCCGACACCTCGCCGATGAAGGTAGCGACGTTGATCCCGTACTCCCGGCCGAGCGGCAGCAAGACATCGTTCGCGGTGCTCTTTTCGATCCAAATCTCCAAATGATAGCGCTGGCCGATGCTCGGCTCCTCCTGCAGCGAGGCCTCCGGCAGCTCGATTGTCGGCGGACTATAGGAGGGACCGAACTCATGGCGCTCGACGCTGCCGTCGCTGACCTCCACCTCGGCGGCGGTGTCGAGGCCGTCGTCACTGTTGATGGTCGGCGCGGGGTTTCTGCGATCGATGATGACCTCGGTCGAGATCAGGGCGAGGTAGCGCGCATCACGGACGGCATCACAGAGCTTGTTGAAGTGGTCGACATGATTGATAAACGGCGTGCCGTCAGGCAGCAGAACCGGCGTCTCCTGCGAGACCAACCGATAGAAGACTCGGCGGACGTGAACGCGCGAGCGGATTTCGAAACGCTCGAAAATGCCCGCAACCCAATGTGCAGCTTTCGACCGGTAACCCACATCGGCCATCCATGGGTCATTGACGTTGCCCAAGGTGTATAACGTGTCCAGCCGGCGCCGTAGCAATGCCCCCAGCTCAATCAGGTCGGCGCGGTTTCGCGGTTTCTTGCCCATACGCAACACACCACTCTAGGCTCACCCATGCCGCCAATTCTTCGTCCCGCCGGCCCCGCGCCGACGCCTCGACCATGATTGCGACCGGCCGTCCCGCTCGACGATGACGATGTTGCGCGAGTTGCAGACCTTGCACCGCAGCCTCTTGACCTGATCCAGGTACAACGACGCGGTGCCCTCGTGCTGGCAGGAACTGCAGCGGAGATGCAGCCGCGTCGGATATCGTTTAACCAGTTCGGCCATGGCGTCATTCCGCTGGTTTCGCCTTCATGGCCGACAGGCGGCTCATGACCCGGTTAACATCATTGGGGTCGAGCAGCAGCAGCCACTCGATTCCTTCATGCCAACCCGGGTCCTCGATGTCGCAGTCAGCGTCGATGAGGGTTAAGGCGAGATCGTCGATCTCCTCGTTGCTCATGCCGCCGCCTGGATCGCCTCAAGCGCCGCAAGATGCTTAGCGGTTTGCTCCATCTCCTCCTCGCCGGGCACCTCCATGGAATCGATCTGCTCCAAGTTGGAGAGATGCTTGGCGACCGCCTCCGTCTCCTCCTCGTCAGGGGGCTCAAGCTCTTGCAGCGCCGTGAGATTCTCAAGATGACCGGCAACCGCCTTCATCTCCTCCTCGTCAGGCACTTCCATGAGGCTGATCTCCTCGACAAGCGCCTTGATCTCCCTGAGCAACTCACGCCGACGTTCTAGCTGTTCGATTGTCTCACTCATCGCATTCCCTCCGCTTTCTGGAACTTCTTCTCCGCCCACCTCTCGGTGGTCTCCTCGTCGTAATAAGGCCGGATTCCGAAGTAGGCGACCGGCGGCCCCTCGCGAGCCTGTTCCCACCGCCGGAGCGTCATCTCGGTCACGCGAAGTCTCTTGGCCATCGTCTTGCGCGGGACGAGGCGCTTGCTGCCGATTGTTATGATCCCGTCGTCTGTCATTGCGGGTACTCGCACATGGTTGCTCCGTCGCGCCAATGATGCGCGCATGTGTGCCGGCGTCAAATCGGATTGCAGAGAGAGCCGTGCTTGTCCTGAATTTTCTCCAGGTGCGCGCCGGCCGTGCCGTATCGCTTTGCCGGATAACGATACAGGTGCGCGATATCGTGCATGCATGAACGATCTGCATCTCATTGTGCGGCTTCAACTATCGGCGCGGCAAATAATTGAATCAGAAATCCGCGTGTCTGTTTTCGGACACCTCATGAGATTTCCGCATGGCGCGACGAATAGAAACCGCGCTGCGATCGGCGCAACTTGCATTTCAGATGATGTAACAGAAGCGCTGCGGCGCAATGAGTTCGGCTCGCGCGCAATACGGCGCGGCTTTGCAATCGCAATGTCGAGGCGTAGCTTGTGGGGAAGGAGGGGCCGGCCTTGTGATCAGCACCGAGACCGGCCCAAGGAGATAATCGTTTGCCCCAGCAAGGAGCGTTCAATGCGTACCGCGACCCGCGCCCACGCGCAAGATCAAACCCAGGCAGTCGAAAAGCTAACCAAGCAACAGCGCGCCGATCTCGCATTCCGTTATCTGGATTGGCTTCTCACCAAGGATTTGCCCAGCGGCGGTTTCCGTCTTCTCTACGCAATCTCGCAACGCCTCAACGACGAAAACCAATTCCATTGCTACCCGTCGATCGAATATCTCGCGGCGAAGATCGACCGCGCTGAGTCGACCGTCTGGGAGATGCTGCCCAAGCTGGAAAAGTGCGGCGCGATCGAAATCACATGGGGCAAACGAGGCAGCCGCCACCCGAACATCTACCGGCTGCCGGCGGAGTTTCTGGATCTGTATTTCGGTCCGGCCAACGGCCGCAACGTGGTGTCAATAAAACCCCGGCGGGCCGGTGTTTCCAAGCCGCCAGAAACCCCGGTTGAGCCGGCGGAAAACCCCGGTTTACTGGATAGAAAACCCCGGCCAGCCGGTGTGAGCCACTTAGTAGCCACTGATAGCCACAAGAGCGCGGCGTTCGCCGCGCGCTCTGCCGATGCCGATAGAGGAGCGGAAAATCTCAACAGCGAACCTATCTCAGAGAGCGCGACTGTCGTCGCTCTCGATGACGTCAAGAAAGCCTACCTGATAGACTACCTCGGAACCCCAGAAGACGACGCAAAGTGCCAAACTCACCTCCACCGCCTGCAGAGCAAGAATATATCCAAGCGACGGATCGTCGGTTACGTTGCCCGTGCCGGCCGCCTCCAATTCGAAGGCGCAGCCGAGCCGCTGTCCGACATCCTGCGAGAACTGGACCGGGGATGAAAACCATGGCCAACACCAGCAGCACCAAAAGCAGCAGCGACCAGCTTTGCGAAATCCTCATGGATGCCCTGATTTCCGAAGGCGTCGACGTGCAGTGCATCGTCGCCGGTGCCGCTGCCTACAGCCGCCAAGTCCAACGCACCGGAGAACGCGGCCTCCCGCTCTGGCAGTGGCTCGCTAACCGTGGCTGGGAACAGCACCGCCATTGAGGAACACCGTGCCAGCTCTCAAGAATCCCAAGCGGGAAGCCTTCTGCCAGAATACGATACAAGGCCTGAAACACGGTTGGACGCAGGCCGAAATCTACCAACGCAGCGGCTGGCGTGCTCGCGGACACTCCGCAGAGATGGCGGCAAGCAGATTGATGAAAAATGATGAGATAAGATCGCGAATTGCCGAGCTGGGACAGCCTGCAGCCAAGAAAGCACGGCTTACGGCAGAAAGTTTGATGGCGAAGTTCGAGCGGATCGAAACCGGCGCGATCGAGGCCGAGCAGTACGGCGCGGCGGCCCGCGCGGCCGAATTGTCTGGCAAGCTCGCGGGTCTGATGGTCGATCGCACCGAGATCGCCGCGCCGGGCGAGTTCGCAGACTGCACCAGCCTGTCGGACATGGCGGTGCGGATGCTCGACGAGGCCGGCCTCGAGCAGCACCTCGAGCTGTTGGACCGAATGCGGGACGAGCTGATTAGAGCGGCCTCCAATCGGGCTGTGAAGGTCGTGGATTCGTCAGAACCGGTCCGGGCTATCCGAGGAGGCGAGGCGCAGGCGGCCTTGCTGGCGCTGCGGCCAGACCGTCGCAACGGCCGGCATCGGTGAACTTGCCGACACATTGCCGACATTAGGCCAGATCGTAAGCTAAGTCATTGAAATTGCTCGCAGGCCACTTGACTATTTATCAGATGCTGCGATCGGTCGCCGTTTTCGCCGCCGTCGATCGCGCCGCGCCGCCGCCTTGCCCAGGTCGCCGGTCGCTCGACCCCCTCCGATCTGGTAAGGGGAGCCGTCCGGCCGGGTGGGGGCCGCTAATGGGCCCGGGTCCTCCGAAATATTAGTACCCCCTCTCTCCCCAACGGGGCCCATTTTCTTTCCAGCCACCTATTTTTCCACGGGTCATCCCATCCATTTTGGGTTGATACCCGGGTTCCATCTGCTGTGATAATGGTTCCACCTCCTGGATGAGAGAGGTGGAGGTGGTCGTGCGTGGTCTATTTCAGCTTTGCGTTGTTGCGGCTGCCCTGGGGGTGGTGCCGGCGGAAGCAGGGCCCAACCTGTTTCCTCGGGCGGAGCTGGTCTATGACGAGGCGGTAACGATCGGCGGCATCACATGGGATGTCTACGGCACTGTTGGGACCGGCGAGTTGAACAACCACACGCAGTGCAAAGCCGAGCAGTCCCTTGGTGGGGGCTCGTATTTCACCATAGGCCGGGACTTTTCGTTCCTGGCCAGCGGGGTTCGGATGACCCTCGACGTGATGTCGTGGGAGGCACCTCCGGTAGTCCCCCATCTCCGCATACTTCCCGCCAACTTGCCGGAGAGGTATCTGCCGACGCAGATCGATGTGAAGTTCGCCACGTTCCACGGTGACACGGGCGGCACCCTGCAGGGTGTCGGAATACTGCGCGGTTGGATGACAAAGAACACGATCCTTATGGGGACCATAGCCGCGAAGGACCTCAACCTCATCATGAACCGACTTGTGACGCGGGTGGAGTTCGCCGTGCCCGACAGGGTCGTCCCGGTTGATGTTCCGCAAGCGGTGATGATTGGCGGGTTTGGGCCGCAGCTGACCGTGAAGCTCCAGAGGTGCTTCGCCGAGATCGAGCGCCGCCAGCCCCATGCGACAGACGAAAGGAAGCAATTTATACCCTCACCACAGCGCTTCTCGTTGCAATGAGCACGTATGTCCGTGTGAGGAGCAAGCGGGAGCGGTGGCACGGGGCGGCTTACTACGGCGTGCCGCTGTGGGCTTCGCACTGTTTCTGGATGGTGCCCGGCTTCCGGGTCGACATTGATTGAGGGGTGCGATGAGGCGTGGTCTATTTCAGCTTTGTGTCGCTGCTGCTGCCCTATGGGGCGGGTCGGCGGCAGCGGGGCCGAACCTGGCTCCGCGTGATTTTGATGCGGTCTACAGCCGCCCGTTAACGATCGGCGACACTGACTGGAGTATCTGGGGCCGCGTGGCCGGCCTCGGTCCGAATTGCATGGCCTATCAAGAAGAAGACTATGGCGCTCGTAGTTTTGATGTTGGCCGGTATGTCTCTGGTAAACAACCCGGCAAGATGTTCCTGATCCTCCACAACCCGTCGTGGGCGCCGCCACTTTCGGAGCCGATGATGAAGATCGAGGTGAAGTGGGCCTCGTGGCGCGATGGCGGCGTGCTGCGCGTCGGGATATTGGATGCTGTGATATACAGCAACTCCATCATGGTCATGTTGGGCATCCCCCAAGATGACATCGATAGCCTGATCGGCTCAGCGAACCGGGTGGAGTTCGCCGTGCCCGACAGGGTCGTTCGGCCCGGTGGCGAACCGAAAATGTGGGTCAAGGGCTTTGGGCGGCAGCTCGCCCCGGCGCTCAAGAGGTGCACCGACGCGATCGAGCGGTTCCTGCCCCAGCCTGTGGTCGACCGGACCGAAAAGGGAGACAAGCACCGGTCGGCAGCTTCTTCTGGAGGGAGGATGTGATGAAGTACGTTGTTGCTGCTGTTCTTGCGTTGTCGCTTCTGGGGCCGGCGGTAGCCGGGTCGAGCATGGGTCTCCGTTATGATGGCCCGAGCTACGGCCCTGAGACGGTAACGATCAACGGCATCGACTGGCGTATCACGGGCGAGGTAGGCAAGCCGGGTTATGATACGAGGTGCCAGGCCGAGCAGCCCGAGCAGGATGGCGTACGTTTCGTCGTCGGTCGTAATTTCTCTGGCCTTCCCGGGATGTTCTTCTACCTGCCCAACATGGGGTGGGCGGCACCGCTTTCGGAAAAGCTGCCGATGAAGACCGAGGTGAGGTGGGCGTCGTGGAGTAATGACGTCCTGCTGCGCGTCGGGATACTGGACGGTTGGATGACCGTTTCGACCGGGGTCATGGTGCTGAGCATGACCCAAAACGACATCGATAGCCTGATAGGGCCGTCTGTGACGAAGGTGAAGTTCGCGGTGCCCGACAATGTCGTCCGGCCCGGCGGTGCGCCGAAGCTGTGGATCAAGGGGTTCGGGCCGCAGCTCACCGCGGCGCTGAACAAGTGCTACGCCGAGATCGGGCACCTGCCCCACTTTATGGTCGACCGATGACTGGCGATGGCGATGACGAGCCGGACACGTCGGACATTCCGGAGGTTGGCGAGGAGTGGTTCAAGCGGGCGGCCTTGCGGCGTCTTGCGGCCGTGGCGCTGCGAGACTACGATTCTGCTGCGCGGGGCTTAACGCGAGGCCGGTCCCGCGTCGTCTGAGCCGTTCTCTGGCCGGGGATGGCTCGCCTTCTGGGGCCGCCGTGTCGTGGTCAACGCGGCGGCCTTGGCGTTTCTAGGCATGAAGCTCGGCGACAGCATGCGGCTTGCCGTTCGATCGATGCGGCGACGGTGCCGGGATCAACGCCGGGATATCATCCTGATCGCGGATCGCGGCGCGCAGCGCGACGATCGCCAGCTTCATCGTATCGCTGCACCAATTCTGCCGCAGCGCGACCGCGACCCGGCGCACCATCTCCTGATCGAAAACCACCGCCTTGTGATAACCGCCGCCGTTGGCGTTGGAGCGACTGGCCGCAGCCTGGCGCGGCGCGGCTGCCGTCATCACTGCTGCCGTCACCTTGGTGGCGCGTCGCCACGCATGCCAGATCGCGTTGGGATGGTTGAGCCGCCGCCGCTGCAGTTCGTCGAGGCTGCCGCGCCACATCTCGACTGCGGGCAGGTTCTCGACGATCAGGATGGCGCGGTATCGCTCTTGCGCCACGATGCCATCGAGGCCGGCCTCGCGCAGCCATGCGCCCATCGCTGCGTTGTACCGGCTGCCGACTGGCCGGTTGCTCGCGGCGAACTTGAGGGCCTCGCTGCGGCCGATGATCAGGGCGCGGCCGATCGAACACCAGTCATCGAAGTTTTTGCGGCCGTTGCTCTTGATCCGGGACCACGCTGCCCGGGCTTGCTCGATGGTGTCGCCGTCGTCGATCACCAGCCGATGCCTTGCAGCGCGCGCAGCACGACCACTGCGGACGATGCCGATGCGACGTTGAGCCTGATGCCGGCCAACGGCCCTTGAAACACCGCGATCGATGAGTTGGCACTGCCGCTGCTCAAGACGAACCACGCCACCGCGGCCGACGCGGTTTGCGTCAGATCGTCTAGGCAGGCCTCGACGCTATAGGCAAAGGTGCCGCTGCTGCTGCCGGTCACGCCGAACGAAAGATATTTCGACGCCATCCAATCGAGGTTGACCGGGCTGCTGATGCCGGACGATGACTGCGTGATCTTGACCGGAGGCGTTCCCATCGTGGCGTCCTTCATATCCTGCGCGTGTCCGCGTTGGCACGTTGCGGACCTGAATCGGCAGGACTATCATCTTCCGAGATAGTCTCGATACATCGTGCTCTCAAGAAGGAGCGCAACACCAATGGCTGATTGTCTCGCCTACGGAAATCGATACGCTCGCGCGGTCTTTGAGGCCGAGGCCGATGTCGCGAAAGCAACGCGCGACTATCACAAAGGCGGAAGCTGCGAGGCGGTCAACGCCGCCAATTCGAAGCTGGCCGAGGCGCATTGCCGATGGCGCGAATGGAGCGGCGGCAATGTTCCGGACGACCGTTACTGACATCCGATCGTCACGTTGCCGTCAGTGACGTGACCGGTGCGCCTCCGATCTGGCGCAGCGTTAGAGTAGGTGAGCGTATGGGCCGGCCGCAGAGGTTCTCGATAAAGCAGGAGTACTGGACGACGCCGGAGGAGGTCGAGGCGCTCGACCGGCTGACCGCGTCCGGATTGCTCACCCGGGCCGACCATCATCGCGCGGCGATGCATTGGTACCTAATCCAGTCCGGCGCGCTGGCATCGCCGCAGCCGAGAGCGAACGGACAGTCACATCAGGAGGCAACCCATGGCGTATAGCCATTCAGACGTTGTTAGAGCGCAGGCCGAGGCCCTTGCCGCCCAGAGGGCGCGGGCGCTGAACGATTATGAAGCCGCGAGGTTGTCCGAGGACAACGACGCGACGATGTACGCCGCCGATCAGATTATTGAAATCGACGCGAGGGCCGCCGCGCTCAGCCGCATCGCCGGCAACCTCGCGCAGCAGCAGCAGCCGCAGGGCAACCGATACGGCCTGAATCGGGATGAGATGGAGGTTGCGCACGGTCTGGCATCAGGCGACCGCAGCATGACCAACGACCAGCGCGAGCAAGTCTACGCGCAGAACAAGGCGCGGTACCGGCACATGCGCTCGACGGGCCAATATAGAGATGATCAGGGATCGATCCGCCGATGACCCTCACGTTCAAGAGCACCATTTCCGAACAGCGCGTCATCATCGAGCGGAATTCGCGCGGCGACCAGCGCGTGGCCCGCGCCGTTCAGGGCCAGAACCCGAAGACGTGGGACCTGTCCCTTGAGCACCCGTCCGGACGGGTTGTGCGCGGTCAGTTCCAAGGCGACGGGCACACCGTGAACTTAGCGTTGACGCAAATGCTGATGGATTCCGAGAACGACTATCGGCAGGAGGCCGCGCGCGGCCATCGGCCGGCGCCGACGCTGCGCGATCCGAATGTCAGGGTTGACGACATCGGCAACAACACTACCGCGCCGGTCAACAAGTACGC
>Ga0307509_10005892_pt1 | contig 16784 bp, 18 predicted proteins | sample 10_EM_MG_FD_202245 | JGI IMG/M metagenome (GOLD analysis project Ga0307509, IMG submission 202245) | Populus trichocarpa ectomycorrhiza microbial communities from riparian zone in the Pacific Northwest, United States - 10_EM | ecosystem: Host-associated > Plants > Roots > Unclassified | place... | reverse complement strand
ACGGCCGAACACCGCTCTCGTGGGCTGCCGAGCGTGGACGCGATGGGGTAGTGAAGCTACTGTTAGAGCGGGAAGACGTCAACCCCAATACGGCAGACAAGTGTAGACAAACACCGCTCTCATGGGCTGCCAGGAATGGGCATGCCGAAGTAGTGAAGCTACTGTTAGAACGGGAAGATTTCGACCCCAATATGTCTGACAATTATGGCCAAACACCGCTCTCGTGGGCTGCCGAGAGTGGGCGCGATGGAGTAGTAAAGCTACTCCTGGGACTGGAAGACGTCAACCCGGATATGCCAGACAATTTTGGCCGAACACCGCTATCGTGGGCAGCTAGGAATGGGCGCGACAGGGTAGTGGAGCTACTGCTAGAACGAGGGGGTGTCAACCCCAATATGGCCGACGAGTATAGACAAACACCGCTCTCCTGGGCTGCCGGGAGTGGGCGCGACGGGGTAGTGAAGCTACTCTTGGAACGGGAAGACGTCAACCCCAATATGATAGACAAGCATGGACAAACACCGCTCTCACTAGCTTCTCAGGGGCAGCACAATCGAGTGGTAGAGCTTCTGCAAGCCCACCAATCCGCCAACCCCAACACAACTTAGTCCCATCAACTGAAAATCTTTTTATAATCCGCAAAAACCTCCATGCACCGTTCTCTCCACATCACCGTAAACACACCCATACACATTCCCGGTTGCCCTCGTCCCTCCAGACCTCTTTCTTCCCCTCCCGGGAGTCTACATCCGTAATAACTGTGGACGCTGTTATCTCCCCTTTACTCCATTCTATCTCCCATCGATTCCTGATTCCATCCGAGTACTGTTCGGCATCGGATCCGGATGTACTACTCTTGCAGTTATAACGGGAATTTTCACCCCACCATTTTAGTCTTTATTTCCTTTTTTGTAAAACAACTCGAGATTAAGGTTTAGATTAATCCCTATTTCCCACCCATACATCCTATCTTTCGTCCATTTTTCGTTCTTCCCAAATTATTCCTCCCTCCCCTACCAGAGCTGCATGTACAGTAGTAACTTGCTCCGAAAATTCCTTTACCCTATCCATTGTTATTCAAGATGCCCCGTTTCAATTGCGACCTCGTAGTACTGTATTTACCAAGACTCAGGGTGGAGCTCAAGATGGCCGAACCTCTACGTTCTTTCCCCGGCCAGAGTCAACCGGACACAAAAAGAGCGCTTGGGTTACAACGGTTAGTTTTTGCAACCCGGTATATAAAGTATTGCCTACATCTCCTATGCTCTTCAAGCTTCGCCTCCGCTATCTCCCTACCCCTACATTTTTTTTCAACACCACATTGCTTCTGGTACAAAACCTCACGATACTCTGCACTCTCAGTGAGCTGCCTCCTCCTGCACTCTCAGTGAGCTGCACTACGCCTAGCACTCTTCGTGAGCTGCGAAATGTCCGTCCATGGTGCCCCTCAGGGTTTCCCTCTCCCTCCTTCCTCGGTGCCTTCCACCAGGCCCAGCTCCACCTCCCCTCCTTCTGACCAAATCATCTACGTAAGGAATTTCCTTGGGGAAACGCTCAACAAACTAGGCTTCAACGATGTGGTCCCCCTCCCCACTAGCTCCGAGCTCGGCAGAGACCTCTCTACGGGCGAATCTATTATCCTCCCTCTTCTCTGCTCCACGATCAACGCATTGGCCTCTCTGCTTGAGAGGGTTGACACCCTCAACGACCGCATCACACACACTGATGACTCTATCAGCCAGGTGGCAAACTCGGTCCCTAACAGGGACGAGCTAACCACCTCCCTGGCCCCCATCACCGCTTCGGTTCGTGACCTGTCACATACGGTTAGCACAGCCCCCGTGTCACACAGACCTACACCCCCCCTAGCCAATCAGGCACAAGCCACGCCCCCCCCCAGGAAAGCACCTGCCCCCACGCCCGGCCTACATCCCGACTTCCCCAGATACGACCACGCCACCAACAAATACTATGGCAACCCTGAGGCGTTCGCTAAGTCCCACCCAACCTCTTGGGAGGCCTCTCATTTCGCCAATGGGGGCTACCCGGCTGTTTCTTCCTTCCTTCCGGGATTACAAGTCCCTAGCTGTCCCTGTTTAACCTACGCCCAGGTCACGGCCCCCCCGACAAAGGGAAAGAAAAAGTCTTCTCCCCAAGGGGTTTCCTCCCTGGCCTCTCCCCCCTCCTCCTCGTCCTCCCCGGCTTCCTCCTCCTCCTCCTCCTCCAGGCCCTCTACTCTTTCGGTAGCGGCCAGAAGATTCTACGCGCCCAGACAAGATCCCCTCCCTCACCCAGATAGAGAAACCATTGCGGCCACCTTCCCCGATATAGCTGCAGAGGTCTTACGCTCGTCCAACTGCGCCTTTCCTCTTTCTTTCACAGCCAAAGTCAATTCAAATGGTCTAGTCACTCTCTTAGGGGTCTCCCCCTCAACGCCTGCCTCCGATTATGCTCCCTTCTTCGGTGCTCTTGCAGCACGCCTAAACAAATCCTTCCCGGTTGGATCCTCCCCGTGGCTACCTTGCAGGCCCGCCCCCAACGAAAATCAGTTTGCCATCCACGGCCTCCCCCTCCGCTATCTCCCTGAGGACAATGAAGGCCTCTTTGTGTACCTCAAAGCTGCCATACTCAACGCCAAAGGCGTCGTGATCACCTCGGCCCGCTTTTTCAACCCGGATCCTGATGCCCGCTCTTTGAAACTTGCCTCCTCGGTGGTTGTCGCAACTACCCCTGAGGATGGTAAGAAGATGGGCCCCAACATCTTCCTTCTCTCTCGCAAGAGGGAAATCAAGACCGCCCACTCAGCCAACAAGACCACTCGATGCCGCAACTGCCAAAGGTACGGCCACATGGCCCCTGTCTGCAAATACGATCACCCCGTCTGCTCAATTTGCGCCCTGCACCATCGCAAGGCCGAACACCACTGCCCTAACCCCACATGTCCTAAAGAGGGCAATCTTCGCCCTGTGGCAAACTGCTGCTCTGCCTCCCCGGCCCCCTCCAACGAACCGGGCAGGGCCCAATAATGCGTTACAACAATGATTCAACCCCGTCTCCCCAGCCGGCCAGGGGGATACTTCGTTCCTTTTCCATCGTTCAACACAACAGCCTTGGGAGCTGGGATGTGTTTCTATCCCTCATGAACAGCATTAGTCAGTTAACCTCCCCTCCTATGATAGTGGCCCTCCAGGACCCCCCCGTCAGGAGAGGCCAACTCCCATCCTTCTCTACATACAAGTGTTTTCACCCCTCCTCCCCCAAACCAAGAGTGGCTTTCTACGTCCACCCCCACCTGCTAAACTCGGTTTCGCTCCTACCCGCCGCATCCACCTGTTCCGATTTGTTTTCGATCGACATATTTGCCCCAGAGGGCTTCTTTGAGCTCCAGTTCACTAGGTTCAGGATTATCAATGCCTACAATCTTCCTCTCAAGTCTGCCCCCTTTTGTACTATCACGCCTCCTGATTTGTTCCAGGATAATGCTTTCCCAACAATGGTGGTTGGCGACCTCAACTTGCATCATCCCGCTGCCGACCCTTTGCGCACATTCGACACTATGTAATACAACCTATCACACCCCTATTACAGCCAGGCCTCGGAGCATGGCTACTCTCTCCTCAACCAATCTGGGTTATATACATGCTTCTCCTTTGCATATAATGCCAGGCCCTCGGTCCTGGACCTCGCCTTCGCTAACAGCCCGCTTTTTCCCTCGTTCTCTCGTTGGGACACGCCCCTCCCCTCGACTGGCTCTGACCATGTCCCGGTGCTCATCACACTGGAATCCCCCAGGTTCAGGCTTCCACCTCCTTCCCCCAACTGGTCAAAAACGGATTGGTCCAATATCCTACCCGCCCTCCCCTCCTTGACACCTCCCCCTCCTCCGTCTGTTTGCTCGTCCTCCACCTTTGAGGAATGGTTCGACACCCATGCCAATAAAGTCAAGACTCTCATCTCCTCCAACACTCCTGTGTCACGCCCGTCCCCCAGATCCAAACCATGGTGGTCCCCTCTTCTCTCTCACCTAAGATCTGCCTTCCACTCAGCCTCTCGAACATACAGGTCCTCCAGAGACTCCTACGACTCGTCAGCTCTACGCTCGGCAAGACGCTCCTATTTTGCTGCCATTAAGAAGGCCAAATTCGCCCATTGGTCTACCTACCTTTCGTCCCTTACCCCCTCCTCAGTTTGGGAGGCCAGGAAGCTCGCCTCTGGAAGGCAAGCCTCAAGGTTCCCCTCCTTTCCTGACCAAGATACTCCCGAGGGCATCAACAAGGCCCTACTCTCACATTTCTTTCCCTCAACGCCTCCTCTAGCCAACGCTCCCCTCACACTCTCTCCCTATCCTGACCACTTCCCTCTCAGTCAGGAAGAAATTACGCTCGCCCTTTCAAAATCCTCCAACACTTCCGCTCCCGGCACTGACACGATCTCTTATGACGTGTGGAAACGGGTTCACCGATCATGCCCTGCCCTCCTCACCAAACTTCTCTCTCCTCTGCTACATTACGGACATCACCCCACCTCCCTGAAGAAAGCAAACGGCATTGTGCTGGATAAGCCCGGCAAAGCATCCTATGAGACCCCTGCCTCCTTTAGGGTCATTGTCTTACTCGAAACTCTTTCCAAGATACTGGAACGAGTTGTCGCTTCCCGTCTCTCCCTCCTGGCCAGGCATGTAGGCCTACTTCACCCTCACCAGACAGGATCCCTCCCGGGTCTCTCCACTTTCGACACCACGTCTACCCTCGCCCATGAGGTTCGCCTCCTCCAGAGACTTGGTTCCAAGGTCTCATCTCTTTTCCTGAACATCAAGGACGGCTTCGACAATGTCGATCCCGGCTAGCTCACATTGGCACTTCGGGCCAAAGGGGCCCACTAATACCTCACAGCATGGGTTGGCAGTTTCCTTACCAACTGCATGTGTAGACTACTCTTCCAAGGTTCCCCAAGAATATTTTCGCCGGTCGCCGTGGGTACCCCCCAGGGCTCCCCCATTTCCCCCCTCCTCTTCGTTATATACGTTTCTCCACTACACCCCGTGATCCCTAAAGGCATTGTGATCTCCTACGTGGATGATTTCGTGGTCACGGTCTCTTCCTCCTCTCACAGACGCAACGTTCAACTCCTTCAGGGCCATTACCGCTCTCTCTGCAGTATCGCGGCACCCAGGGGCCTTACCTTCTCCGTCCCCAAGACTGAGCTCATTCACTGGCGCACCCCTCAGGAACGCTCACCTCCCTCAACGGCGGGAGTCCGATTGGACGACCTATACTTCTCCCCCACAGACACGGTGTGGTGGTTGGGATATTGGTTCACACCCCCTCTCTCTTCGAGTGCCCACTTCAACAAGAGGCTGTCCCTCGCCCAGGGCGCCTTCGACACGATCAAAAGACTCTCTCCTCTGGGGAAAGGCCTCCCACCGTATCTCTGCCACAGGTTGGCTTCTTCCCTCCTCGCCCCTGTCCTCCTGTATGGTGTGGATCTGTACACACCCCTTGCGAGGATGCAGGACAAGCTAGACGTATTTTGGCACCGCGTCCAAAGATGGGTAACTAACTGCTTTTCCTCTACACCAGTCCCTATCTTGGCCATTGAAGCCTCTCTCCCCCCACTGGTCCTTCTGAAAGAGCATCGTCAACGGATGACAGCCTTAAGGGTAGTCTGCTCTCCTCCCGAAATCAACCCGGCGTCGGCCCGGCTGCATCAGTCGGTTCCGAACCGTTCCTCCTATCGCTCCCCACAGTGTTACCGTTCCCTCCTGGTCAAGCTAAACCCAGCCCTCCGCCCCCTCATGTGGAGGACACCTCGGACAACTATTCGAAAACACCTCCCAATCGATGAAATCGCCCACAGAACGCTTCCGTTGCTGAAGGACAAACCCTCCTTCCCACTCCACAACCCCCAGTTGGTACCCACCCTGTCCGTTCCCCCAGCGGGCCCCATCGCAGACTCGTTCGCTGCCCTTAAGAAAGAATCTAGGGCAATCCTCCTCTTACATTGGACTTCTCTCGCCCATCCTCCTCCAGATTACCAATACCTCCCCTCACTCACGCCCCATCCCTTCATGGGCCTCCCCAAATTCCTTGCTGGCCACCTTCATCAGATGAGGTCGGGCAAGAGCTACCTGGCAGCACATCCGTCCTGGTACAATCGGGATACTCCCTCCACCTGCCCCAGGTGCTGCATTGCGGCAGAAACCTTCAAGCACGCTATCCTCCACTGCGAAGCCCGCCGCCGCCTGAAAGAGAGCCTCCTCCCGGACCTCACCTCGCTTGACGCTGCCTCGCCCCTCTGGACTTCTGATCACGATATCGCCGCTCTCTCCCGCTTTATTGCACTCACGGCCACTGGCTACCCACCTGACATGTTCCCCCCGAGCCCTAGTTCCACTATTGCCCACAGCCCTCCTCCCTCCCCTTCTTTCACCCCCTCGCCCCGCTTCAGGTTTTCTCCCGTGGAGGATGATTGATGTGACGGGTACTTCTTTACTGTTTATTTTTGACGGGGACCGTGAGGTCTGGTGGTTTTGAATGTTTCTTTACTAGTTTATGATGTTTTCCCTTGGTTGGTTTTTGCGTCATGGTTTAGCCACGCTTTGGAGAATCGGGTGGTTAGGATTTTCTTTTGTTTGTTGTTTTATTATAGGTTTTGTTTACGCCATAGCTTACCGCTGCATGCGAGTTCTTTGTACATTTAAACAAACGAATACATGACTTAAACAAAAACAAAAATCTCCTATGCTCTTCAACCCTCTCCGGCCGCTCATCTATCCCCATCCCGGTTCAACAACCACTCACGCTAGACCTTGCTAAAATCCCTATTATCTGCCCCGGCGCTTCAGTGATTGCACTAGGCTCCCACAGTCCCCACATATAATTTGTAGTCTCGCTTTGTCATTTTATTGGAGCCCGTTACTCCCTAAAAAAGCCTGGGCCTGTCCGTCCGTGCCCAAAGCTCGACGGACTAGCGGTTTGGGATCACTGCGAAGGCATGTATATTTGTGTCCCTCCTCTCGAGGAGCATGGGATTTGGTATGATAATAGGACCTTTGATTTTGGCTGTGACATTGACCTGAATTGCCGTGGAATTGTGACGGTTGACTGTCGTGGGGAATTTCGGTCGCATCCCCTGTCTCAGGACATTTTTCTTGCCGCGAGTATATTTGTATGACCAGTTAATTGCTGACAGAGTGCTTATGGTGAATGACCCACGGGTAACTTATTCGCTAACCTTAGAATTCAGCGAAATGTGCATCTCATCAGCCGTTTTAGCAATTATTACTAGTATATTAGAGCAATACGCGGGAAGGATAATCGAGCTCAGGATTGATCAGTGTATTGATTGACTTGGACAGTGTGAAAAAGGGATCCAGAAGAAGGGTAGCCGTTTTTGATGGCACGATATGTTGGGTTAGTCCTCAGCCACAAAAACAAGCGCACCGTGGGAATTTTTACACCCGAGGAAAAAGGTGCATGAGTTTTCGTACTGTACTTGTACAGTACAACGCAACCATACTGCCGTTGGGGTCGATAAGCCTGGATGGGTGCCGCCCTTACTTTTAAGAGTTAAGAGTTAAATATTTTATTGAACATCGGCGGAAAAAAAAAATTACACCGATAGCTACGAGGGCAAAATCCAACATAATGCCAGGAACAGAGCAACATCCGGCACACGCCGAAGAAAGAATACCGATAAGGCTATGGAGTCCTTGCATTACCTTGTAGAAACGCAGTCTTCTAGGCCGATAAATGGTGGAAATTGGTGCAAGTCTAGCACCGCAAAGCAAGTGCTCCAAAGAGCAAGTTAAGTTACCCAGCAGGTGCCATCCACCGAGATGTAATTGGTAGACAATGGGTTCCACAATCCTCGCCCGAAACTCATTTTTACCAGAAAAAATTGCTAGTTCTAAGAGAGACTTGACTTGACCATGCAGGGACACTACTATGTAAGGGGTTCATAGAGGCATGGTGTTGGTGATCGGTACTTTGTGTGCTTTATTTCGGATGCGAAGATCTGTCTTTTTTTCTTTTCTTTTTCCGATGGTTGCGCTTCGGAAAAACTCACCCACTTTTGTCTTGGGGGTGGGAAAATTGAGATAAGCGGAAGCGGTCTGCCTCCAACCGAGCCGCAAAGTCCTTGTGCAACCGAAGCCTCTCTCACCTTCACGAGAACGATGACCTCACTTGCTAGTATTATGATATCATAGGTAGACAAAATTAACCGAACACCCCGGCGACGGTGGTAGCCCATCGCTTCCGGACCCCACAAAAATCATTACCACCAACAGGCACCTCAAATGCCCTCTCTTTTTTTTATTAAAGTTGATTGATGGTAAGCTAAGTGCTGATTATTGCCATGTATTTTAAATTATTTTTTCTTGGTTGGGTTAGGCTAGTTGTATCGAAGTAGTTAACGACATCACCGCGAAAATTATGAGCATTCGTTGATCGGTTAATTTTGTCCACGCATAATACATCATTTTCAAATACCTTCATACATTAACCTCAGCTAGCTAATATAGCTAATGAGGGATATATTCAATATTTCCCTACAGTTATATTTCCAAACGGTTCCCGGGTACTGAGGGCTTTGATCCGCACTCAGAAATGTGACACAACCACAAAGGGAATATATCCTCTCGCACCTCTAGCGAGAAACCATTAAGTTACCAAATACCAAACACTTCCGTTATCCTATATATACCCCCCCCCCCCCGAGAAGCCCCCCGGTAGCCTTTCTAGTGATCTCAGGATTTTTTTTAAACTCATACCGCGATCGGAGGTCGGGGAATATGGCGAGATGGGGGGATGGGAAAATCAGCTACTCGTCGTAGGCTTCAGGTATTGGCCTACTCCCGGGGAAATAAGTTATGGTGGGCTACCACCCTGTCAGGCTTGACAACACATATATCCCCACCAGAGGTCCGCAATCAACCACGGAGCATCAACCTATCTAACAACCAAACCCATCCCAATAGTGACACAAGCGTTTTTGCTGGGAAGAAAAGGGAGGCGGGAAAGATAGGGCAACCAGAGTTGGAGCTTGGGGGGCCTGGCAGCTACTGGTATTGCGAATAAATGATAATGCTGTGTTAAGAGGGTGTTTGGATGTGCGTTGCCCACACGGAAAGGGTAGAACACCATAACTTTGTATGGGAATACCGCATCTGAAAAGAGAGGATTTTGAGAAACTCTTTCCTGTCTTTTCATCGTCCTCCTCGGTCTGTAGAACCCCCGCATCATCTATTCAAATTCACTGGCGGTTTCTGTTTGGATACCCAGTCTATCGGCATCATTCTGTCAACACAAGGTGTCGTTTCAATGGTCATCCAATTCTTCTTTTTTCCCCGATATTCGAACATTTTGGAACCCTAACCTTCTATCAATTTTGCATGTTCCCACACACAATATCCTGCCTCATAGTTCCATGCATTGATTTTCTGCCCCCGTCCTTTTCTATGGTCGGAGTGTGCGCGGCCTTTCTTGTCAGGATCACCTTTGCCATTCTTTCTTACCCCTGCAACGAGATCCTTCTCACCAACGCAGCTCCATCCCTCCTTGTTCTTGGCACGATCAGCAGTATCGCTGCTAGTACTGCAAGTCTCTGTCGAGTTTTTGGCCCGACTATCACCGGACTAATCTATACTCAAGGCGTCTATTTAGGAATTGTAGGTCTCGCCCGGTGGGTCAATGCGGGTGTGGTGTGCTCGGTGGTATTCAGTGCCTTGAATGGAAGAGGTAGATTTCAGTGGCAACCTCCAAACTAGGGATGCTATCACCGACGAGCAAGTTGGAGTCGCAGTAAAAGGGTAGGTTGCGCATACCATGGGGGTAGTGGCCGGAGGGGAGTGCGTCAACGAACTCACGATGACACGCAGGGTTGCAGACAAATGAGCGTGCCAACCGCGTTATGAGAGAGGGGGATATGGGTGGAAGAGAGAGAGCGAGGCTATGAAAGGCGAAGAGAACTCTAGCTAGTCAGTTGGCTTATTGTACATGGTCATTTCTTGCTTTTGGTTGTGTTTTTTCAATTGTGATCCCCGATGAGTAATAGTTCTATACCGATTAGGTAACTGATTGATTTGGGATGAGGTTGAGGTATCCATCATAAGGCGTCACTCTAGGTTTCCCTTCCTTTCTTGAGACTTCTTCACTGTTACCGAAGGTTCGTGGTTTCGTTTGTCCCAGTCAAAGGTTTGAGTTTTGTGTGACGTGCTCTGTGGGTGAGTGCAGTGCCTTCTTGGAGAATATGAAATAAGAAGTCAATTGCAATAGTGGGAATCCAGTTTGGTGCGCTGATTTGCCGGTTTATTGAGGGAGTCGTAATTCTAGTGTTATTGTTGTACGTCATAACCTCGGAAATATTATTTCGGATTCCTTACTTGAGATCGGAGTTAGGAGGAAAAAAAGGTGTAAAGTTTGTGTAGTGATTGTACTATATGTTGCATAGGGAGCAACTGTCAATCCCTTCGACTTTATTATCGGTAGCGCCTGCCACGGCAGGAAAATCCGGTATGGTCGAAATTCGCGGGGAATATTATGGGCTGGATAACATATGGAATGGCTTCTGGCGACATTTTCTTCCTCCCGCTCACATAATGTTTTTCTATTATATAGCCATTCTTTGTCCCCCTATATTGATCATGAGTTCTCACTCGTGAATATCCTTTGTTTAGGATCACTGTGGACCTACAACGCAACCTCTGTCATGCAACTAACGGCTAGTCTCTCAAAGGTAAATACACGGATCGAGGGATTGTATTGCCTAATCGGGCAATCTCTTTGTCCGGCTCTTTGGTGGGTTCTCAGGGGGTTGAGCGTTTTAGGTGGAAGGACAAAGGAATTATGGAATTAGTTGGCGATCGGCATGCTCTTCGACGGGCAAGATATATACAAACCTCCCGGGCCCATTTCGCTTATTTGCAGCTCCAGAGGAAAGAAAGAAAAGAAAAAACAAAAAGGGCTCGCCCCAAGATGACTGACCTTCGGAAGAAACCACGCTCCGGCCAGCCCATAGATCCAATACGCTACGCCCGACTGATAGACGAATTCCTCGATACAAGCCTTGCAGACTTCCACACACCCGAAAACTTTAGCGCAGCCCGCGGCGTTGAGCTGTCGAATCACCTACTATCTATAGTGAGTCTAATGCGGGTCCCGTTCGCACCCTACTACGACACCAAGTTCATCTTAAAATGGTTCAAGACGGAGAACCATAATCTGGCGCCCATCGAGCAGGTAGAGCTGGAAGCCGCCAGTCTGCACCACGCTGCCGAAGCCTTCCAGCGCAACAACAACGTTGCCAGGGCCCCCAGGGTTTACGCCGTCCGGGCGGAGCAGAATCTCATTGCAATGGAGTGCCTTCCGGGGAGGGGGTATCGTGATAGTTATCCGCAGTGGTGGTCAAAGGAGAGGATGATCAGGTTTGTGAGGCAGCTGGCGGTCGTCAGGCTTGCTGTCATGACACAGGTGGAGAATCAGCTCGGGGTTCCCCGGCATGCCTCGGATGCACGGAGGGTTGGACCTTATTGCTCCTCTGTGTGGTGGGAGAATGAAAGGGTTTCTCTTCCCCCGTGCCCTCTCTTTCTCCTCCTTCTTGTTTACAATGTCACAACATAATTTGTTGGGTGACCACTAATAGTCAGAGCAGCATAGATTCCGGGACCAGATCAACCGCGGCCCATTCCCAAATCGCCACGAACTAATACTAGCTTCCCTTCGCCGAGAGCTAATAGTTTCCAGATGGAGGAGAGATGCTAATAGCGGAGTCTCTCTCCCCTCGCACTTCCACAGATGGCAAGGCATGATAACCGACCTGGAAACAACAATCCGAAACGTCGACCAGGTGCCTCGCCCAATCGACCAGGAGATCTTTTCCCTGAATCACAACGACCTCCACGAGGGCTTTAATTTAATGGTGCACGGTAGCAAGGTTGTCGGACTCATAGATTGGGAGACAGCCGCTTACGACCATCCGTCCTTGTGCGTCCGGGACTTGACCCAAGAGACTGACTTCGATCCCAGAGAGTGGAGGACACACGCCGGTCCCAATGGCGTAAACTTTAACGTGCTGCCATACCGGTTGGAGTCAGACGACAGGGAAGCGGAAAATGAGCGCGCCACCCAGCTAGGTGCCGAGCGGAAGCCATTCCCCGACTGGGACCTCATCGAGAACAACGGTGGGCCGCTTGGTGAAAAGGACTTTGCGGATGATTACCCCGAGGATCTCAGCTCCGGCGATGACGAGATCATAGACTCAGCAGAAATGCACTGCGACTCAGGCGCAGAGGCCGAAGAAGAATGCGTTCTCCCCGGGGACGACTCGGACTATACCCCGGAGGAGCGGCTGAGAAGGGGCCTCGAAGCTCACAAACTTGAGGATACTTGGTACTGTGAACCTGTATTCGCCCTAATGAGGGAATTCATTCACCACCAGCACGGGGAGGGCCTGGGGCCGAGCGGGGAGTGGGGGAAGCTGCCGGAAGAATATTCGAGGCCCTTGGCGCTCTGGATCGATTACCTATTTCAGAGAATCACACAGGGTTACTTCGTGGGCACACGTGCTAAATTTATCAAAACAAAATCTAAGACACAGCCACGCCAGCGCAGGGTACCTACGCTCATGGATGGCTGGCGTGATGCCGCCACCGCCGCCGGAACAGAAATCCCCCGTGAGTCCCCACCATCAAGCAGAATCAGATGGGCCGCAGACATCGCCCCTAAACGAATTAGGCTGAACCCACCCCCCATGCCTCGGAGGGCCGCCCGGTATCCCAAGCCCATTCCCCGGAGGGTCGGCCGGAATCCCAACCCCATTCAGCTATCTCCCTACCAGAGAGCACACACTCAGACGGGACCAAAGAAGAAGCAGGGGAAGGGAGATCCCCCACCGGTGAGGCCCCCGCCAGCTGGTTTTCGTGTGCAGGCTGTGAGAGATAAGGTTACCGCGAAGATAATGGAGCACCTGATGGCCAGGCTGCGCCGTAAGGCAGAGGCCGAGGCCCGGTAGTGCGGGACACAGACTCCCTCTATCAACTAACTACTCGGGAATACCTAGTATACTTATTTTGCGTGGATTTTTGGGACCTTATTTTTCCTTCCTTCTTACTTCCTTCCTATGTTGCCTTCTACTATTTCTGAATTCCTTAATGTCAAGATACAATCGATTAATAGTTTTACCCGATAGATAAGGACATAATTTACCTTATTTCATCCGTCTTCCCTCAGGGAGGCCTCCTGTCAGGAAGTGCTTGTCAAGGTCCTCTTGGTAAAGTTTGCTTTCCGGGATGACTACAAAGGAATTCGGGGCCGAAAGGAATGACAAGCGAGTGATAACCCCTGATCCCATGAGACTATACGATTGCATGTGCCATATCGCTGTTGAATGTAGCCAGAGAACGCATCTCCCCTTTCCTTCGTCTTGAGCGCCTCCAATTCTCCAACTCACGCCTGCCAGTAAACTATCTACGCTGCCACGCACACTTGGGAACAAAACTCTTTTGCGCAAACAATATTCCTAATATTCCGACTTCCACTCGGATATCGCTTCACAATCTTAGACCGAACCATGTCAATGAGCAACGACGGATTGAAAGCGCACATCTCTCCTGTTAACACCCTCACTTACTATACGGATTCCGGAGGTCTGAGCATCCCTTTAGCTAACAAAAATAGTTTCGCGTCGCTACCCGCTGTGACGGCTCGAAGTTATCAGACGATGCCATAAGCATTACAGGAGCCCCCAACCGAGGGTGTTTCCAAAAGTTAGAACGAACAATCCCTTATGAAGACCATGTCCGTGCTTGGGATTCTACCGAGCCGTGGCGAGATGACACATCTACTCACCATCCACAATACCACAGCTAAACAAAACACCAAACACCGCTCAACCCAGCCACGCCCCATCCCCCCTACCATCACTCCCCCAAACACTCCTTCACAACCCCCCTGATATTCCTCTAACTCTGCACGTCATCCACGGCATAAACGATACGTATCCGTCAGTCAATACCCCAGCGGGCAAGGGATATGCTGCCCAAGTGTTCGAGGTCGTCTGATCCGCCCAGATCCAGGATTGTCAAGGTGGCACCCAGGTGTGGTTGGGAAGAGTGGTAGTGTAGGCCTCCTCTAGGGTCGGGGTGTGCTCGCTCGAGAAGACGTTGCTAGCTTAGCGAGTTATGAAGTTGGTTTTGCCCTTTGAGGGGTAACCCGGGAGGTTTGTTAGGGCTTTTTCTGGTGTTGTGTGGGGAGGGGCGATGATGGATGGCAATGCTTCTCTTCTCTTTCTTTGAGTTTTTTCGTTCTTTCTTTAATTGGTGGGAGGTTTTGCCAGATGCGGTGCTGCTAGGTGGTGGATTCGGCGGGTTGTAGTTGACTGATTTGTGCTTCGTTGGGCTTATTAGTGTTAGTCCAGAGAGGGAGTGATATGCAGTGGAGGGAACGGCAATATGGTTATAGACTACCATTGATGGAAGTGCTGGGCTTTCTACTTTTAGGCAGGAATAATAGCAGCTCTTAAATATTATTATTATCATGGAAAAATGGAATCGCGATCACTCACCTAGTAAGTTCCACTAAGATGCTAGAACTCTTATATATACTATCATACCAAGCTTCAAACCAGCAACTCTACATTCCCCTCCAGACTCCGCACTATCATATTCAAAAGCAACAAAATACCAAGAGCCCTAAATAGAAGATCGACAGAGAGACTCCACCGGAGATGCGAAAAACCGGTGCTTTCAGGTGGAGAAGGGGAACAAGAAAGAAAAGATTTCAGAGTAAACTATCTAAGAGCTTCTTATTTCATCTGCTATCACTCGGCGCCGGTAGTGTGGAAAATGGAAGCGTTTACGGCTAACATGTGAGACGCCACCCAACCTCTCTTTCAGCGGGTACAATACTACACGGGGATGGTGAAGTCACAGCAAATAAGGGGGAGAGGAGGGGTTGAAAAGAACACAAATGGTACCATAGAGACTAAGGGGAAAGTACGGCGTGGGGAAGCTAGGTCGGAGCCGGCGACGGCAATCCGGCAGGGGACTGCCGGGTAAGGCTTTTTAGGCCATTCGATAATTCCGATGCCAAATGGGGGTGGAGACCTGTGCAAAAGATAATAAAAAGAAGTCTGCTATTCTAACCAAGAAGTGAATGAACTCTTATTAGATCGTGCACCATACCCAATATCCCATAATCGCCAGAAGTGGATAATACATCGGAAATATGGTAGACGGTGAAAATAGCCATGGGCACCAAATCCATCCCTATGATTCCTAATATCTTCTCGCGCACAAGAACATGCCACAAAGAAGGTCTGTCACACAATCAACAATTGTGATGAAGCACGCTTGCATTCCCATCTCCGGTTCCATCAATCCAAACTCGGCTACGGCAGAACGACGCGAGTGGCAAGGAAAAACACCAAAAGCGGAGCAGACAATACCGTAGTAGACATAATACAAATGCGTAAGGGGAAAGAATACAAAAATTATCGAAGCTGAGTGAGTGATCACCGGTGACTCTCAACACGATGGAAGATAGGGGGACTGCCGGGACTGTGGGGGATGGCAGGACGGCTGGAGTGACATTTCTCGTGGGGGCGGTGGGGCCCTAGCCCCGGCTGCGGATTGCAGAGCAAGTTTGGAAAAAGACCGGATGAGACGACATAATGTCGTCCGTCCTCGTCCTGGCACAGGACGGATGGACTGACCCGTTGCGAAGACTGTGCCTGCCCGTCCCCGGAACTTATCCAGATGGACACCAAGATACCTGCCTACCTCGGGAGTTCTTTTCGGAGCCGTCAGTCCCGTCCGTTAGTCCCGACCGTACCCTTAGAAGGCGGATAGGACTCTGGGATTCACTACACACATTAAACACCTCCGGGTCTTGGCCTCCCTAGACTTAACCAAGGCTAGGAACTCGGTTCTAACATGTCAAAATGTCTTAGGAGCCGCACCACTACACTTGCCCAGCATATCCCGGTTCAGCTCCACCAACCAGTAAGCCCCCCTACGGGAGCCTTATCCAACCTCTTCCGATGGAGCCTGCTGCCTAGGAACTTCGGGTGTGTACTGCACTGTGCTCCTCTATTCGGTAGCCAACTTACCGGTATATTCGGCGAGAATATCTGGCTTCTTTGCAGTCCGGAGGTTGTCCTTGAGTACAGTACCCCACGTAGCAATACCATAACGGCCACGCGAGCACCAAATCTCGGGTATTTGTCGAATCAACCATATAGCGAATCAAGAATAGAAGTGTGAGTCCGCCGCCCTGTTCACACTACCCACTAAGTTACCTCTCACCTTCTCTCACCATTATACTGTTGGTGATGTTGATGACTCGCCACTATTGAATCAACAATGCCCTAGTGCTCCGGGCACACTTTTGCGCATTCGCATACGGGCAAGCTACCATACAATGTATTAACTAAAAGCCGGAGCCTAAGGAGTTTATTGTTTCCGAGTTCTTTAAATAATGATCGTCGGGGTGAGTTGGGGAATGCCGGCTCTGGTTGCTAGGGCTTTCAAATATAGCAGGATTATAGGAGGCAGCGGCATTAAGCATGTATTTTTTACCGAGCGCAACATATCACCGTTACTTGTATTTGTTCGTTAACAAAAATAACCGACTACAACGAGCGTGAAAAATCTTGGCCTGACAACCACAACTCCCTCCACCAACCCCAACATCATAATAATAATAAAAAATTAAAAAATGTAAATACATAGTAGAAATCAATATTTAGTATACCATCCATCTGCCTTAATAATTGCTTCAATCCTA
>Ga0307509_10005891_pt1 | contig 16784 bp, 15 predicted proteins | sample 10_EM_MG_FD_202245 | JGI IMG/M metagenome (GOLD analysis project Ga0307509, IMG submission 202245) | Populus trichocarpa ectomycorrhiza microbial communities from riparian zone in the Pacific Northwest, United States - 10_EM | ecosystem: Host-associated > Plants > Roots > Unclassified | place... | reverse complement strand
ACCGTACCTGCGCCGGTGTGCCGCCACTGCGGTAGACCTCGACGACCCGTTCCCAGGTCTCGGGATCGAAGTCACCGGTCGCGTGGGAAAGGGCCAGGTAACTGCCGGGCGCCAGCGCTGCGACCAGTTCGCCGACGATGCCACGGGGATCGTCCTCGTCGGCCACCAGGTGCAGAAGTGCCACCAGGGACAGGGCGACAGGCTGCTCGAAGTCCAGCACCTCCTTCGCCGCCGCGAGGATCTTCGCCGGCTCTCTCACATCGGCCTGGATGTACGTCGTACTCCCCTCAGGCGTGCTGTGAAGCAGCGCCTCGGCATGCCTGAGGACGATCGGGTCGTTGTCCGCGTACACCACGCGGGCGCCGGGCTCGATGGCCTGGACGACCTGGTGGAGGTTGGGCCGGGTGGGTATCCCGGTACCGATGTCCAGGAACTGACGGATGCCCCGACCCGCCAACAGCCGGGATGCCCGGTGCATGAAGTCACGGTTCACCCGGGCCATGTGCCTGACAGCGGGGAACAGGGCGATGACCTTCTCCGCGGCTTCCCAGTCGACGGGGTAGTTGTCCTTGCCGCCGAGGAAGTAGTCGTACATGCGGGCCGATTGGGGTCTGCTCGTGTCGATGCCGTCCGCACCTAATCCGGCAGGTGTCATTCCGGTCCTCCTGTGATCCGTCGGCCAGCAGTGTGCCACGACGCCCGTCGCCCGATCTCCAACTGGGCGACATCCACAGGGCGTTGGCCTAGTGCACGGAGAACCCGCCGTCCACGAAGACCGACTGGCCGGTGACATAGGCGGAGGCGCGGCTCGCCAGGAACACCGCGGCGCCCGCGAAGTCCTCGGCAAGTCCGTTGCGCCCGACCATCGTTCGGGCGGCCAGCGCCGCCACCTTCTCCGGGTCGTCCGACAGCCGCGCGTTGAGCGGCGTCATCACGAACCCCGGCACCAGCGTGTTGCAGGTGACGCCGTACGGCGACCACGCCTCGGCCTGCGACCGGGCCAGTGACTCCAACGCCCCCTTGGACACACCGTAGGCGCCGCTCTGCACGAACGCGCGATGCGCCTGCTGGGAGGTGATGTGGATGATCCGCCCGAAGCCCCGCTCGGCCATGCCGGGACCGAAGCGCTGCCCCAGGAGGTAGGGCGCCTCCAGGTTCACCGCCATCGTGGTGTCCCACGCGTCCTCGCCCAACTCGCCCATCGGCGGCCGGAGGTTGATCCCCGCACTGTTCACGAGAATGTCCGGCTCGCCGAACACTCCGGCCGCGGCCTCCGCCGCCGTGCGCACTCCGTCACGAGTCCCCAGATCGCCGCTCACCCACGCGGCCCGGCACCCCTCCGCCACCAACTCGTCGACGGTGGCGGCCAGTTCCTCCTGCCTGCGGGCCACTACGACGACCTGGGCCCCCGCCCGCGCGAGCGCCCCGGCGACCGCCCGGCCGATGCCGGAACTGCCACCCGTCACCACGGACACCCGGCCGTCCAGCGAGAACAGGTCGAAGAGATAGTCACGAGAGATCATCACCGCAGCCTAGGCGCCGACCTCTGCGATCCGTTCCCGGGGGCGGGCCTCTCGCACCCATGGCACCAACTAGGTACCATCGACGCATGCCATCACTGAATGTGTCCTTCACCGAAGAGGAACTCGACGGAGTGCGCGCCGCAGCCGCGGCCGAGGGCAAGAGCCTCAAGCAGTACCTGCACGACCTCGGCGTCCGCGAGATGCAGCGCGGCCGGTTCGTCGCCGGCGCGTCCGTATGGGCCGAGCGGCTGCGCGGCGAGTTCGACGACGCCTTCCCCGAGGAGGTGCCGCCCTCCGAGCGCGGTGGGGCCGCGGCCGCCTGATGCACCTGTACATCGACGTCTCCTGGCTGCTCGACGTCCAGGAGGCCGCCCTCTCCGACGAGGACATGTCGGTCTCGGACTACTCCGCGCTCGTGGCCGCCGTAGCCCGGCACAAGACCAAACTGCCGACCCTCGCCGCCGCCGATCCGGACGCCGCCTGGCGGGCCGCCGCGCTCATGCACACCATCGTGCGCCTGGAGCCGCTGCCGCACCGCAACAGCCTGTATGCCGCGTTCGTCGCCGCCCAGTACATGGGCCAGTCCGGCGAGGGCATCGACCCGCCCTACGGCGCGCTCTCCGAACTCGTCCGCAAGATCCGCGACACTCGCGTCGGTGTCGTGGCCGTCGCCGACCAGCTGCGCTCCTGGAAGGTCTGACCTGGTCCTTCCCGGGTCCGTGCGACCGGGTGGCCGTACCGCTGCGTACGCTGGTCCTGTGTCAGCCGCCCGTCTCCGCCGTGTCGCCGTCCTCGTCCTCGAAGGCGCCAAACCGCTCGATGTCGGCATCCCCGCGCAGGTCTTCACAACACGGGCGAGCATGCCGTACGAGGTGCGGCTGTGCGGGGCCGCTCCCGGTCTGGTGACCGGCGGTGACGGCCTGTCGTACCACGTCGCCGACGGCCTCGACGCGCTGACCTGGGCCGACATCGTCTTCGTCCCCGGCTACCGGTTCCCTGACCGCGAGGACCCGCCGCAGGCCGTCCTCGACGCGCTGATCACCGCCCACGACCGGGGTGCACGGCTCGCCGCGATCTCGACGGGCGCCTTCGCGCTGGCCGCCACCGGGCTGCTCGACGGCAAGCGGGCGACGACGCACTGGCACTACACGCGGGCACTCGCGGCCAAGTACCCGCTCGTCAAAGTCGACGAGAACGTCCTGTTCGTCGACGAGGGCAGCATGCTGACCTCGGCGGGTGCCGCCTCCGGCATCGACCTCTGCCTGCACATCCTGCGCGGCGACCTCGGAGTGGCCGCCTCCAACCACGCGGCCCGGCGCCTGGTCGCGGCCCCCTACCGCAGCGGCGGCCAGGCGCAGTACGTGCCGCGCAGCGTGCCCGAGCCGCTCGGCGAACGGTTCGCCGCCACCCGCGAGTGGGCGCTGCACCGGCTCGGCGAGCCCCTCACCCTCGAAACACTGGCCCGGCAGGCCGCCGTTTCACCGCGCACCTTCTCCCGGCGCTTCGTCGACGAGACCGGCTACACACCGATGCAGTGGATCATGCGCGCCCGCATCGACATGGCCCGCGAACTGCTCGAACGGTCCGAGCGCAGCGTCGAGCAGATCGCCGCCGACGTCGGCCTCGGCACCGGCGCCAACCTCCGGCTGCACTTCCACCGCCTGCTCGGCACCACACCGAGCGAATACCGGCGCACCTTCGCACAGGGGGAGTAGCCCGAGGCCCCGCGCCGGCCTTGAGTGAAAGTCCTGCGACTGCGTTGGCGAAATCCTTTTGAACCATGGCGATCGCGCCACTGTCACCGACGGTTGCCGCGCGCGAGCCTGGAGTCGAACCGAAGGGACTTCACTTATGACTCGCATCGCCATCAATGGATTCGGCCGCATCGGACGCAATGTGCTGCGCGCCCTGCTCGAACGCGACAGCACCCTCGAAGTCGTCGCCGTCAACGACCTGACGGAGCCGGCCACTCTGGCCCGGCTGCTCGCCTTCGACACGACGTCCGGCCGGCTCGGCCGCCCCGTCTCCGTCGACGGGGACACCCTTGTCGTCGACGGTCGGCGCATCAAGGTGCTTGCCGAGCGCGAGCCCGCGGACCTGCCCTGGGCCGAGCTGAATGTCGACCTCGTCCTTGAGTCCACCGGCCGTTTCACTTCCGCCAAGGCCGCCCGCGTCCACCTCGACGCGGGTGCGCGCAAGGTGCTCGTCAGCGCGCCCTCGGACGGTGCCGACGTCACGCTCGCGTTCGGGGTGAACAACGACGCCTACGACCCGGCCACGCACACGGTCGTCTCCAATGCCTCCTGCACGACCAACGCGCTGGCACCACTGGCCGCGGTGCTCGATGAACTCGCGGGCATCGAGCACGGTTTCATGACCACGGTGCATGCCTACACGCAGGAGCAGAACCTGCAGGACGGCCCGCACCGCGACGCCCGCCGCGCCCGTGCCGCCGCGGTCAACATCGTGCCGACCACGACGGGTGCCGCCAAGGCGATCGGTCACGTCCTGCCGAACCTCGACGGCAAGCTGTCGGGCGACTCGATCCGGGTGCCCGTGCCGGTGGGTTCGATCGTCGAGCTCAACACCACGGTTTCCCGCGATGTGACCCGCGAGGACGTGCTGGCGGCCTACCGCACCGCGGCCGAGGGACCCCTCGCGGGCGTCCTGGAGTACTCCGAGGACGCGCTGGTCTCCTCCGACATCACCGGCAACCCGGCCTCGTCGATCTTCGACTCGGCGCTCACCCGTGTCGACGGCCGCCATGTGAAGGTCGTCGCCTGGTACGACAACGAGTGGGGCTTCTCCAACCGGGTGATCGACACCCTGGAACTCCTCGCCGCCGGCTGACAACGACAACGCGGGGCGGGTGGTCTTCGTCCGCCGGTGTGATCCGGGGCTGCCGTAGTGTCTGGCCATGCCCGAGTCGCCCCGCCCCGTTCCGCCCGCGCCCGCCGCGCCCCGCCGAGCCCGTGAACTCGGGCTCGGTACAGGTGAGTTGCCCACGGGGACGCACAACGCGATCACGGACGTGCCCGGGATCAGGGTCGGGCACACCACACTGATCCGCCCGCCGCACGTGCACAGCGGCGTCACCGCGATCCTGCCCGAAGGAGTGGGCCCCGCAAGCCCGTTGCCCGCAGGGGTGTTCGCGGGCAACGGCTACGGCAAGCTTCTCGGCACCACGCAGATCGCCGAACTCGGCGCGCTGGAAACCCCGGTGCTGCTCACCTCGACCCTGTCCGCCTTCCGGGTCGCGGACGCCCTGGTCGGCTGGGTCCTGGAACGGCCCGAGGGGGCGGACGCCCGGAGCGTGAACCCCGTGGTGGGGGAGTGCAACGACGGTCTCCTGTCCGACATCCGGTCGCGTCCGGTCCGCGAGGAACACGTCCGCGCCGCACTCGACTCCGCGTCCGCCGGGCCGGTCGCCGAGGGCTCGGTCGGCGCGGGCACCGGCATGACCGCGCTCGGCTTCAAGGCCGGCATCGGCACCTCGTCGCGACGCGTACCGCTCGCGGGCCGGGAGACGACGCTCGGTGTGCTGGTGCAGGCCAACTTCGCCGGCACCCTGCGGGTACGCGGCCGTACGGTCACTCCCGCCGACGTGGGCGTCCCCGCGGAGGAGTCCGATCCCGGTCCGGAGACCGGCTCCTGCATGGTCGTGGTCGCGACCGACGCGCCCCTGGACGCCCGCCAACTCACCCGGCTCGCCCGCCGTGCCGTGTACGCGCTGGCCCGGGTCGGTGCGGGTTACGGCCACGGCAGCGGCGACTACGGCCTCGCGTTCGGCACCCGTCCTCTGGGCACGCCCGCCGGACCGGGGGTGGTGCCGGACGCCGGGCTCGACGTCCTTTTCGGTGCGGTGCTGGACGCCGTGGAAGAGGCGGTGCTGAACTCACTGCTCACCGCGACCCGGGTGACGGGCCCGCGCGGACACACCCGTTGGCCGTTGCCCGCGACAGCGCTGCTCAGTCTGCTGGGATGAGGGCGCGCTCGTACCACGTGCCCTGCTTGCCACCGATCTCCGACGGGAGCGCGCGGCCGACCGGGACGAACCCGGCCTTGGCCAGCACCTTCTGGGACGCGATGTTCGCGTCCGAGGTGGCGGCCCGGAGCATACGCAGACCGTGTCGTGTCGCCGCCAGCCGGCACACCTCCTCGACGGCCGCGGTGGCCAGACCCTGCCCGGCTACGTGCTGTGCCACCCGGTAGCCGAGGTCGGCGCTGCCGCCCTCGACGAGGTCGAACAGGTTGAACCTGCCGAGGACCGAGCCGTCCTCGTCGACCAGCACATGGAAGGCGCAGACCCCGGCTTCCTGCTCGGCGAGCAGGGCGTCGTACTGGTCGGAGAAGCGCTCGAAGTAGCCGTCGCCGCGGTCGGTGACGGAGGCGGCGAAGTAGGCGCGGTTGGCCAACTCGAAGGCCAGAACCGCCGGGGCGTGATCGGCGCGCAGCCGCTGCAACTCGGGCACTGCCCGACTCTACCCAGGCGGGCCACCGGCGGGGCAAGTCACTTTCTGACGAGGAAACAGGTCCCGTCCGCGTCCCGTGTCTCCGGCAGCGTGCCACGTGCCGCGCGGCATGCCCGCCGAGCGAATCCTGGACCGCGTCGACCGCAGGGGCCGGGGGCTCAGCCGGCTTCCAGTCCCGCGTCCCGCGCCAACAGCGCCGCCTGCACCCGGTTTTCGCACCGCAGCTTCGTCAGGATCCGGCTGACGTACGTCTTCACCGTCGCCTCGCTCACATGGATCCGCTCGCCCGCGTCGGCGTTCGACAGGCCCTCGCCGAGCAGTGCGAGCACCTCCAGTTCGCGGGTGCTCAGTGTCTCCAGCCTCCGTCGCGCCTCCTCGCCGCGCGCCGCGGACTGGCCCGAGGCGAGCGAGTCGACCACATGGCGGGTGGCGGCCGGCGACAGGTACGCGTTCCCGGCCGCAGCCGCCCGCACCGCCTGGATCAGTTCGGCCGGCGCCGAGTCCTTCAGCAGGAACCCGGCGCCTCCCTGGCTCAGCGCACGCAGCACGTTCTCCCGCTCGCCGAACGTCGTCAGGATCAGCGCACGTACGGCCGGTGCCACGCGCCGCAGCTCGGCCAGTGCGGACAACCCGTCCAGCACGGGCATCTGGATGTCCAGCAGCGCCACGTCGACGGAGTGGGCGCGGACCAGGTCGACCGCCTCACGACCGTTGGCCGCCTCCGCCACGACGTCGATGTCGTCGGCGGAGGTGAGGATCATCCTGATGCCCGCCCGGATGAGGGGTTCGTCATCCGCGACGAGGACTCTGATCACAACTCTCCTGCATGACGTGCGGCGATGGCTGCTACTTGACCAAGTAGGCCCTTTTCTCGATCAGTTTGCCGTCCTTAAAGCAGAAGCGGTAGGCAGGCATCTTGTCCCCCTCGTTCGGCCAGTCCTCCGTCGACAGGTAGGTCGCGCACGTCGAACCCCGCGGCTCGGCGGGCCCCTTGTCGACCATGGCCTTGGCTATGAACGACTTACCGTGCGGCAACTTGTCCCGCACCGCAGTCTCGGTGTCTCCCACCTTCACGGAGTTGTAGACGGACGGCTCGATCAAGAGCTTGTCGGACTCCTTCTCCACCAGGTTGACGACCAGCACGACGGCCAGCACTCCGAGAACCAGGAAGGCCACCACTGCGGCACTGCATCCGATTGCAATGCCTTTCCCCTTGCGTCCCATGGCGATGTCGAACTCCTTCTGCCTGTCCGGCGCACCGGACCAGTCGATGTCCGCACCACCGTCGCCGGGCACCACCCCTTCGCTCTGCCCCCGGAAGTCGTACGCCCCGTCGACGAACGTCGTTCCTTTCCGCGCCGAGTCCGCTCGCCGCTGGTCCCCGCCCGGCGTGCGCGGCGGGGGGCCGTACGGCAGCACGCCCGCGACCCGGAACCCGCCCTCGGCCGTGGAGCCCGTATGCACCATGCCGCCGACCAGCCGGGCCCGTTCCTGAAGGCCGGTGAGGCCCTGCCCGCCGCTGACCACGGTGTGCCGTCCGCCGACGGTCGTCACGGGTATCGGCCCGTTGGCGACCTCGACCACCAGGGAGTCCGGCTCGTACCGCAACTCCACGGCGATCGAGGCCCCCGGCGCATGCTTCAGGGCATTGGTCAGCGCCTCCTGCACGATCCGGTACGCCGCGTGATCGGCGGCCGGGGGCAGTGGCCGTGCCTCGCCCGCCCGCCGTAGCTCCACGGCCGAATGCACGCCTCGTGACGCCGCCACCAGGTCGGCTATCCCCGCCACACCCCTGGCCGCGGGCTCCGGGTCGGGCTCGTGTTCCCGGGCCCGGTCCGGTGTGCCGTCGTGCAGGATGCCGACGGCCTCGCGCAGCTCGTGCATCGCGGCCACGGACGCCTCCCGCAGGACGCCGACCACCTCACGCTGGCCCTTCGTCAGGTCCCGGTCCACCTCCAGAGCGCCGGTGTGGACGGCTATCAGCGCCAGTTGGTGACCGAGGCTGTCGTGCATGTCCTGCGCGATGCGCTGCCGCTCGCGCAGGCGCGCGTGGGACGCGATGATCTCGCGTTCGCGCAGCAGTTGGGCGTTGTGCTCGTGCAGCGCGTGCACCAGCCTGCGCCGCTGGGCGCGGTAGCGACTGGTGAGACCGGGCACGACCGTCGTCGCCAGGAACGCGAGCGCGGTGAACACCAGTGTCTGCGCCGCGAACAGGTTGAAGGGCGCTTGGCTGACGGACAGTCCCGTGAAGAGGACGAAGGTGGTCCCGAACAGTGCGAGTGCCCGTCGCGGCGCCTCGATCCGTGCCCCCGCCGACCAGCTCGCGGCCATCAGCACGACCCCGAAGGTGCCGAGCGCACCGGCGATCGCACCAGTGAGAACCAGCACGGTCGCCGGGAAGGACCGCCGCAGCAGCGAGAGCACCACGGCGGCCACCGCCGCCGCGATCATCCGCGGCGTGCTCCCGTCGGCGAAACTCAGCATCGCGAACAGGCCCAGCACCAGAGCCAGCACCGTCTCGCCGACGATCTGCCGCCGGGACCACAGGTGTGCCGCCCCCAACTGCTTCCGGACCTCGCGCGCCTTCGTCTTCACGTCCACGCGCCAACGGTAGACATCACCGCCCGCCCGCACAGCCTCCGTTCGTCGCAACCACGAGAGACCAAAGTCGTACAGCGGTCCGAGGAGCCGGTGGGCCGGCTCGGACAGGTGTGTTGTCGACGGGTCCGTCAGCCGTTGCCGCTGAACGACTTGACCTGGCACTCCACCTTGTACTTGTCGAAGTATTTGTGGAAGTCGGGCAGGTTCATGCCGTCACCGCTGACCAGTCCCCAATTCCCCTCGGAGACCACGCTCTTGATCCCGTGACCGTTCATGCACTTGACCATGGCCCGCACACCGTCGCTGTAGCGGGGATTCTTCGCCGGATCCATGAGCCGGATCCGCACGTGTCCGGCGTCCGGATCGGGCGCCGTCTTGCCGACGATGGTGGAAGGAGTGGCGATGGAGGCGACCCCCTCGTCGCGGGTGCCTTTCCCACCACTGCCGCAGGAGGTGAGCATGACGAGGACCGTGGCGGCTGTGAGAACCGTCAGGCCGGGACCGACGATGCCGTGGCGCTCGGGATGGATGAAGGAGGACATGGCGCCAACATCCCGACAGGGTATGAAGATCCTGTCAGCGACCGATCAGCGTCCTGTTTGCGTACGTGGAACGGGTCGTCGAGGAACTGCCGGTGCGGAAGGTGGCTGATTCCGCACAACACCCGCACGCCATCGGCCCGTTGGGGTCATACCCCGGCTGCTCGGGTCGTGCGCGGCGGCCCAGCCGACTGCCCGGCCGACCGTTGTCCACGCATGAGCCGCTGCGCGGCTGTTCGTCCGCGTCAAGGTGCGCGATCGTCATGGACGTGTGCCGCGAGGCGTCGCCGCCCCGGCACGGATACTTGGTGGAAGGGGCCACGGGCTGCTCAGGACTGATTCCATACGAGCGTATAGCGCCAGAACAATCGTCGCCGCAGCCGTGCGCCGGGGAGGATGTCTCCGGCTTCACGGACGATGTCGTCGAAGGTCATGTCCGCCGAGCGAGTAGGGGCCGTCATGGAGACGGGCCGCTGCGAGGGGCGTCCCTTGTTCTTCAGCCCGCCCATGGCGGCGTTGGCCGGAACGGCGACGGCACCGAGCAGGTGGTCCGCCGGGGTCTGTGCGCGGGACAGGCCGACGATCACCAGGGTTCCTCCCGGCGCCAGATGACGGCGGAAACAGGTGAGTGCCTGGGCGAACGGCAGGTGGTGGATCGTGGCGACGCACGTGATGACGTCGTACGGGCCGGCCGGGAATTCGGTGATTGCGTCCGCGACGGTGAAGGTGACGGGGAGTGCGGAGGAGGTCAGCTTCTGGGCCTGAGCGGTGATCACCGGATCGGAATCGACGGCCTGCACGGAGTCGGCTCGTCCGGCCAAGAGCCTTGCTAGGTCACCGCTGCCGGAACCGACGTCCAGGGCGCGGCGGAAGTGCCTCGGCAACTGCCGCAGGATCCAGCGATGGTAGTGGGCGTTGTGGTCCCAGGGGTACGCGGCGTTGAAGCGTTCAAGAGCCCGCAGCACACGAGGCGACAAGATCTTCATTGCCCCAGTCCATCAAGTCCCCGCGGCATGCGCATCCAGTTCCGAACAGAGTTCAACCGCTCCCGGGTTGCCGCACGCACTCCAAGGAAGCGAGTTGAGGACCAACACCTACTGGCGAGCGGGCGACCGCCGACCATCGTCCGTGGGGTGCACGGCGCGACCCGTACGGCGATGTCAACGACCTGAAGGAGACGGTCAGTTGGCCGAGTTCCGCCCCTGCCCGGCCGTGCGCGAGGTGCCGTAGATGCCATCTCTGACCGGTATCCCCGCACGGCCTCACCGACGCCGGATGCGTCGAACAACTTCTGTCCCAACGCTGTACGGGAATCCGGTGTTCGAGATAGCGTCACCACGCAGCTGCCGAGTGAAACGATTCAATCCACTGCCGCACAAGGGGACAGCATGGCGTCGAACAGCACACCGGACAACGGCATTTCCCGTCGCGCAGCTCTGGCCGCAGCAGGCACCGTCGGACTCACCGCAGTGTCCCTCTCGACCGGACTTCCCACCGCGCAGGCACTCCCCGCCGCGGAAGCCTCCGCTTCGCTCACCGGCAGCCCGTCGCGCCGCGTCGGCGGCTGGCACCGCTACGTCCAGGGGCCGTCCTCGCGAACGGTCCGGCCGGTACGGATCGTCGCGTCGACCGGGGACGTGAAGAACCCCAACGCGCTGCTCAAGCCCGGCGGTTCCAGATCCGTCCTGCGGCGCCCGCAGCCCGCGGCGGCGCCAGCCTGGCCCGCCGGCACCACGGCCGAGGCCTCGTCGGCACACGCGGGCAACAACGGGAACGACGGTCAGCCGCGCACCTACGACGCCTCCAACGCGATCGACGGAAACCCGGACACCTTCTGGAACGACGACACGCTCGGAGTGTTCCCCGACGTCCTCACCATCACCGCGCCGCAGGTCGCGACCCTGCAGGGCATCACGGTGATCTCCAACAGCGATGGTGTGCCCACCGATTACACCGTCGACGTGTGGCGCGACGGCGACTGGCACACCGCGGCGACGGTCACCGGCAACGACGCTGTGCAGAGGGCCGTTCCGTTCACGGAGCAGGTCAGCACCGACCGGGTGCGCATCACGGTGACCCACGCCCAGGACACCTCGCACGGCAACTTCACCCGGATCAACGAGGTCTGGCCCGCGCCGGTCGAGCCGATCCCCGTGCCCAGCGTCACGGTGGACTTCGGCAAGGTCGTGGTCGGATATCCGCAGATCAAGTTCACCTCCGCCTCCGCCAACTCCCCAGGTGTACGCGTCGCGTTCTCCGAGACCCGCCAATTCCTCACCGACCGCTCGGACTTCACCCGCTCCGACCAGGCGGGCGGCGCCGGACAGGGGACGGACCAGTTCGCCGTACCCGCGAAGGGCGCCAACTGGACCGACCACAAAGGCTTCCAGGCCGGCGACAAGGTCTTCGCGGACGGACTGCACGGATTCCGCTACCTCAAGATCAGCCTCGACGCACTCGTCACGGACAGCCCCGCCGCACAGCCCTGGGGGACGGTCGAAATCGACTCCGTGGCCCTCCAGTTCACCGCCTACGTGGGCACACCGAGCACCTACCGCGGCTGGTTCCTGTGCTCCGACGACGAGTTGAATCGTTACTGGTACGGCGCCGCATACACCAACGAACTGGTCACCGACACCTTCCGCCAGGACGACGTCGACCCGCGCAACGCCTGGAGTGCCACGCTGGAGGGCAAGTTGGTCCTCCAGGACGGTGCCAAGCGCGACCGCGACCCGTACGTCGGCGACCTCGCCGTCTCCGCCCGCACCCTCTACCTCACCCACGACGACGCGGCAGCCGCGGCCCGCAACGTCCTGGCCGACCTCGCCGACCACCAGCGCGCCGACGGCTGGATACCGCCCGCCTCCATCGGCAACTACACCCTGCCGCTCTTCGACTATCCGCTGTACTGGGTCACTTGCAGCTGGGACTACGTCCTCTACACCGGGGATCGCCAGTACGCGACGCGCTACTACCCCACGCTCCTGAAGGTCCTGGACACCTGGTACCCCAGCGTCACGGACGACGCGGGCCTGCTCAGCAAGGGCCTCAACGGCACCGGCGGTTACGGCGACTACGCCTTCCTCGGCCGCACCGGCCGCGTCACCTACTACAACGCGCTCTACGTCCAAGCCCTCCAGAACGCCGCCCAGTTGGCGCGGCTGCTGGGGCAGCAGGCCGACGCCACGCGCTGGAGCGAGCGCGCGGACAAGGTCGCGCAGGCCGTCAACTCGCTGCTGTGGGACGCGGACGCGGGCGCCTACCTGGACTCCTCGACAGGCGCGGTGCGCCACGCACAGGACGGCAACTCCCTCGCCGTCGTCACCGGCATCGCCGACGCGGACCGTGCCACCTCGGCGCTCGCCCATCTCGACGCGACGACGAAACGGCCTTACGGCAACGCCTTCATGGACAACGACACCATCTTCGACCAGGCCTCCCAGCGGGTCTACGCCTTCACCTCCTACCCGGAGATCGAGGCGCGCTTCCTGACCGGTCAGGTCGACTCCGCGCTCGACCAGATCCGCCGTATGTACGGCTGGATGGACAAGAACGACCCCGGCATCACCAACTGGGAGGGCATCGGCCCGAACGGGTCTCTCTACGAGGACGCGTACACCAGCATGGCGCACGGCTGGTCCACCGGAGTCCTGCCCGCGCTCACCAACAACCTCCTCGGCGCCCGGCCGACCTCGCCCGGCTACGCCACCTGGGAAGTGCGCCCGCAGCCCGGCGGCGTTGCCTGGGCGACGGGACAACTCCCCACCCCGCACGGACCGTTGGGCGTCGAGTGGGAGAACAGCAGCGGAGTCTTCCGCCTCACCGTCCGCGTACCCAAGCACACCCAGGGCTCGGTCACTCTTCCCGGCGACGCGCGCGATCTACGGGTGTCCGTCGGGCGACGGACGCTCTGGGACGGTAAGCGCGCGGCGACCCGCGATGTGAGCGTGGCCGACGGCACGGTCACGGTGTCGGGCCTCGGCCCGGGCGAGCACAGTTTCGTGAGCGAACAGCCCGGCAACTGACACTGTTCCGCGCCTCGTTGGCGTGGCACCCGAACGAGCCGCTCCGGGACAGGCGAACTACCGTCCGACTCGGGGCGGTTCGCTGTGAAATGGGCGAACCGGACGTTCCCTTTGGCTAATTGTGGCGGGTGTTTTGCCGGTCCTCGCGTTGCCCGCCCCACCGCCCCGACCTAGCCTGACCCGCGGACCAAGGGAGGGCTGGCATGCTGCGGACCGTCCGGGAACAGGCAGCGGGTCTCACCAAGGATCAGCGCAACGCCTTCGTCGCCGCCTACCTGGGCTGGGCGATGGACGCCTTCGACTACTTCCTCGTCGTACTCGTCTACAGCGAGATCGCCGACGACTTCCATGTCTCCCTCACCGACATGGCCTTCCTCACCACGGCCACCCTGGTGATGCGGCCGTTCGGCGCGCTGCTCTTCGGCCTGTGGGCTGACCGCAAGGGCCGCCGCACCCCGCTCATGGTCGACGTGGCCTTCTACTCGGTCGTCGGATTCGCCTGCGCCTTCGCACCCAACTACACCGTGCTGCTGGTGCTTCGCCTGCTGTACGGCATCGGAATGGGCGGCGAATGGGGTCTGGGCGCCGCGCTCGCCATGGAGAAGATCCCCGCCGACCGGCGCGGCTTCTGGTCGGGCCTGCTGCAGAGCGGCTACTCGCTGGGCTATCTGCTCGCCGCGGTCGCGTTCTTCGGTATCGAACCGGCCTTCGGCTGGCGCGGGTTGTTCGCCTTCAGCCTCGTCCCCGCCCTGGTCGCGCTGTGGGTGCGCACCCGGGTGGAGGAGAGCGAGGTGTGGGAGAAGAGTGTCCGACTCAACCGCACGCCCGCCTACCAAGTGTTCAAGAACCCGGCGGTACTGCGGCGCTTCGTCTACCTGGTCGCGCTGATGACCGCCTTCAACTGGATGTCGCACGGCACCCAGGACATCTACCCCACCTTCGTCAAGAAGGGGCTGGGCCTGTCCCCGGACACCGCGATCGCCATCGCCGTCGTCTACAACATCGGCGCCATCATCGGCGGCATGGTGCTCGGCGCCTACTCCGAGCGGCTGGGACGGCGTCGCACGATCATGATCGCGGCGGCCGCCGGCCTGGTCGTCGTACCCTTCTTCGTCCTGTCCACCGCCGTGGGCTGGCTGATGCTCTCCTCCTTCCTGATGCAACTGTGCGTACAGGGCGCCTGGGGCGTCATCCCCGCCCACCTGACCGAGATGAGCCCGGACACGATCCGCGGCTTCTACCCCGGCGTCACCTACCAGCTCGGCAACCTCATCGCCGCCCTCAACCTGCCGATCCAGGAAGCTCTTGCCGAGCGGCACGGTTATCCGGCGGCGATGGCGTGGACAGTGACGCCCGCCCTTGCCCTGGTGATCGTGCTGAGCGCCGTGGGCCGGGAGGCCAAGGGCATACGGTTCGGCGGCACGGGGGCTCAGGTGCCGAGTACCGCGGTGGCCGACACCTAAGGGTCCCTCAAAGCGCCGGTGAGCGTCCTGAGACGACGACCGGTTCCAGCCGCCGTACGCGGAACCGGTCGCGGCGCAGCAGGGGCCGTTCGACAAGGACGTACGAGGCGAGGGCCGCGGCGAGCGTCGCCGCGAGGCCGGCCGGGAGCAACGGGTCGCCGCGGACACCGAGGTCGTGCAGCAACCGGATCACGGGGTAGTGCCACAGGTACATCCCGTAGCTCAGGTTGCGCCCGATCCACACCGGCACGGACAGCGACAGCAGACGGGTGGACCAGGACTCGGGGCACAGGTCGAGTGCGGCCACCACACAGGCCGTCAGCACGGCGGCGGCCAGGAATCCCACCGTGTACCAGACCGGATTCCACCCGCTGACCTCGGTGATCGGGATCTGCCAGGCGATGAGCCCCAGCAGCACGAGCGCGGGGCGGCAGAGCCGTCCCGCCCAGCGGCGCAACAGTGCCAGCCGGGGGTCGTCGGCACGCAGCCGGGCCAGTACGAGGGCCAGCAGGGCGCCGACGAGGAGCTGGTCGGCGCGGGTGTCGGGGCCGTTGTAGATGCGGTGTGCCGCCGAGGGATCCCAGAGCACGGTCCGCCAGAGCACCGGCAGCACGCACAGCACCGCGACCCAGCCCAGCACGGCACGTGCCCTCGCGTGCCGGAGCAGCACCAGCAGGAGGAGGGGCCAGGCCAGATAGAACTGCTCCTCAACTCCCAGGGACCAGGTGTGGCTGAGCGGCGCGGTGAGGTCCGAGTACGTCCCGGCGTTCCCGGCCCGTACGAGATTGACGAGCGAACCCGCGGCCAGCACCGCCGCCACCCATGCCCCTTGGAACAGCGGCAGCGCGAACGTCACGGACAGGACGGCGGTCACCGCGCACATCAGCAGCAGGGCCGGCATCAGTCGCAACCAGCGCCGGCGGTAGAACGACCACAGCCCGATACGACCGGTACGCGCGTACTCGGTGACCAGCAGCCGGGTGATGACGAACCCGCTGATCGTGAAGAACACGTCCACGCCCACCGAGCCACCGGGCACCAGGTCCGGTTGCACGTGGTAGACGATCACCAGCACCACGGCGACCGTCCGCAGTCCGTCCAGCCCCGCCACCCGCCCACCACCGCGCAGCGCGGACGCAGAGCCCTGTCCTACGTCTCTTGCATCAGGGCTCTGTCCGGTGGCCTTGTCTACCGCGCTTCGATGGAGGGTGCTCATAACGGCGGCGTCTGCCCAGCCGGACGGGGATCACACAAATTCTCATGTTCCTCATGGAACGGCGGCCCGTCGGAGGCCATGCGGCTGCGGTGCACCGAGAAGGACGGCATTCCGGCACAGCACGTCGTATCACTGCCGCCGCCTCCCATGGCATTCGTCGACTTCAGCGATGCGGCCGATCCCCGGGAAAGCGCGGACGCGTGGATCGAGGAGGACCGGGTCAAGGTGTCAACCAACGCACAACTGAGGTGTATCAGGCGCTGCTTGACGGTGAGTCCCCTGAAGTGCGATCACTCGGTGAATTGCAGGAACTGGTCGACGAGGAGTCGGCCTACCACGATTCCAGCGACTACGACGAAGACCGCAGCTACTGGATGGAACGAATGGCGGGAGCGGGCACACCGCCGTCCCTCTCGCTCGGGCCACGGCAGGGCGAGGGCCACCAGGTCGCGTACTCGGGCCGTATCTCCTCCGACCGACGAGACGCGTTGCGGACGGCGACCCGTGCCGCGCTTCCCGTAGTGGTGGCCGCGGCTGTGGCCGTCCATCTCAACCGGGTGACCGGCGAATCGGACATCGTGTTGGGCGTTCCCCTTGCCGCACGGACGACGCCGGCAGCCAGGACATGCGGAACGGCCGATGTCATCAACGCTAAAGGTTTCAGGATCTGCGACGAGATCTCCGGCTGCACGGCGACCAGAAACTCTTCGGCCCCGAGATCAACGTACTGACCTTTCCCAACGGCTTTGAGCTCGGCGGACACCAACTCATTCAGCACTACATCAATACCGGACCCTGCGACGACCTCACACTTCGCGCGTCCTCGAACTCGTAACGAAGAATCCCGAGATGGCCGTCGCCGATATCGACATCCTGGATCCCGCAGAGCGGGAAAAAGTTCTCGTCGATTGGAACAACACGGCGGCACCCGTCCCGGACACGACC
>Ga0307509_10005890_pt1 | contig 16789 bp, 22 predicted proteins | sample 10_EM_MG_FD_202245 | JGI IMG/M metagenome (GOLD analysis project Ga0307509, IMG submission 202245) | Populus trichocarpa ectomycorrhiza microbial communities from riparian zone in the Pacific Northwest, United States - 10_EM | ecosystem: Host-associated > Plants > Roots > Unclassified | place... | reverse complement strand
TCCGCACCGCAAACAGCTCCTGTACTCTCTAAATTATCTCCTAACCATTAGTAATTCTCAGCAATTAGAAGCACCTACTTGATCAGTGCTCGAGCCGCCTAAGTTACGTTGCTCCTCCTACTTCGGGCTAAAGCGGTCAGGAAATCTCACCAGACACACTGGTCGGGGAACACCTTATCACTGTGGTTCACATCAGGTCTACTGATACTGCTAGCATGGACACCTCTGGCACCTCTGTAATTTTAACTCAGCCTGGTTCACCCATCCAGCTTAGACGATTGTTGGTGGTACCCGCTGGTTATCATATAATGGAGTGAAGTTCCTCACAGACTTACCTTTTCTCCTCCCTCTACGACGACGACTATTACCGGCACTACCCAGACTCGTTACTTTCATCTTATCAGACTCCCACTCTTTCGGAGTCTGCCCGATCCTTTTGCACTTTTTACTTCACTATAGCACAGTTGTCTCGGAACTCCCCAGCTTCTAATACTGGCACCACTACTTTCCTTTTCCTCGTAACCCCCCCTTTAATCGCTTTCGTTTTTCAGTCCCATGCCCTCATTCACGTCCCCAGGGAGGTCGGGTACAACCTGAACGAGAACGTCACTGCCGTGAACCCTCTTGACTACTGGGGCGAATGGCGCAACCACACTTTCAACGACTCTCCCGTGAATTGGAGGTTTCCGTTTTGCACCATACTTTGGATAAGTTTGACGACGGGAATCCGAGAAATGACGATGCCAATGGAACAGTGTTTGAACATGACATCATGGGGAATCGGTTGTGGCATGGTGGTGATGTGAAGGGTCTCATGGATAGTTTGGATTATCTTCAGGGGATGGGTATCAAGGTTTGCATGGACGATTTCCGGAGGTGTTGCTTAAGTTGCTAATACATTGTCACTTTAGGGGATTTACATTGCAGGAACCCCGCATATTAACATGCCTTGGGGCGCGGACGGTTATTCTCCTCTTGATTTGACTCTACTTGAGAGACACTTTGGAGACATTGAAGAATGGAGGAAGGCTATCACCGAGATCCACGCCCAGGATATGTACGTTATCTTGGATTGTACTGTGGCTACCTAAGTTTACCTTGTATTTAGTGGCTGTTAGTATCTTGAGCTGACACTTGGATAGTATGGGTGACTTGATCGGCTTCGAGGGTCACTTGAACACGACAGAACCCCTCACCCTGGCTGAACATAAAGTCCAATGGAAAGATGAAAGGAGGTACCGCGACTTTGAGATCAACAATAACTACAGGGAGGACTGCAACTACCCGCGATTCTGGCAACAGACTGGCGACAGCGTGTATCCTGCTGTCAAGGGCTGCTACGACGAGTCAGTGCCCCATCCAACCAACCTTTCCCGTCTAATAAAAGATACTAACACTAGTACACGTACACAGCTACTATGATCACTACGGTGACACCGAAGCTTTCGGTATCTTCCCAGACTGGCAACGTCAACTCTCAAAATTCGCCTCCGTGCAGGATCGTCTGCGGGAATGGAAACCAAGCATGACCCGCCGCATCAGCACTTTGCCTGCATTACCATTTCAATGCTCGACATTGACGGCTTCCGCATCGATAAGGCGACGCAGATCACTCTGGATATGCTCGTTGACTGGTCTGACTCGGTCCAGTGCGCCCGAAAATTCGGCAAAAAGAACATCTTCATCCCACGAGAGATCACGGATGGCGATGCCTTTGGATTTATCTATCTGTGCAGAGGCCGACAGCCGAATATGCGACCGACGGACGTCAAGGGAGCGTTTACGCTCACAAGTGATTCTGATAATAAGTATTTCATCCGTGAGAAGGGGAAGAATGCGCTCGATGCCGGCGCATTCCATTATTCGGTCTATAGATCTTTGACTAGGTTCATGGGAATGGACGGTAACTTGACGGCTGGATTCGACACGACGGGGGATTGGGTGGATATGTGGAACACTATGGCAGTCAGTAATGGCCTGGTCAACGCGAATACAGGGCAACTCGATCCGAGACATATGTATGGTGTCACCAATCAGGATGTGTTCTGCTGGCCCGCGATCAATGATGGTGAGAAGATGTTATTGGGCCTGTTCATCACAACTTTAGTCATGCCGGGTATTCCAAAGGCTCGTACACATTTGGCAAATAACACCAAGGGCGCCATTTTCGAGCTTGTTATTGGTCTGATCACCATGTTTGAGGTCAGTAAAGCTCCAAAAAGTAGCTGCATTAACACTTGAGCTAAGGTATGCTACGCACCAAATTGAGAACTGTCGGCTCAGTCAACTCTCCAAAGTTATGTGGCAACGCCGTTAGCAGATTGTTGTGCATCTAATTTACCCCGCTGATTATTATAATATTACGAAAACCTTGATCAGGAATTGTGTGCTTCAATTTCCACCAACTAAGTTAACACTCATGAACTGAAGCGACAAATATCGAATACAAACCCGCGAATAGATAGTTCAACCAATAGTAAAGCAGAAATCATTCAAGGAATTTTGCAAGCTTTCAACATACCACCATTAGCGCACACACTACCCCCAATACCAGTGTTCCGAACCATCCAGTCCGCCAGTCCTGGAGGTAGGACCGGACGGACCGCCTGCGGTAGTCCGTCTTTTTTTCAAGTCCATGGACGGACTAGGGCAGATCGAGGTACGACTGGACGCCCTATGGAATTTTGCTGTTACATTTTTTTCAGCTTGTATACTCGCAAACTTGATGTTCATGACTCGATCTCCCTAATGCGTTATGATTTGGCAAATCGTGTAATGTGCGTAAACAAATAAATAAAGAGGAATACATCTTTAAGAAATAAAATAGATAAACCCCTTTGCCGAAATAGAACTCAAAAACCACCGGCATGAATCTGCAAGGCCGCAAGCATATCCTCAACCCCTTGAATATCCCTCCCTTCCCCTCCAACAGTGCACTAGAAAGAGCACGCGAACTATCGCAGTCCGAAAGTTCTGATATTGGATGTAGATATCCGGATCGGAGAGAGTCGATTGAGTTTCCCGGTAATTCGTCTGGAAAATCCCATGCATTGGCCTGTGAGTCAACCTCGGCTGCATCTGTGCTTTGCGACATCACGATAAGAGTTAACGCAAAAGCTTAGAGAAGAATATGAAAGAGAAATAAGACTCGTAGAAGAATGACTTGTTCAGTCTTATCTCAACACTTCGCAGCTTGATAATCTATTTAATCTTCTTCTCTTTCTTGTAGGAATATTGTTTAAGTTACTGTGTCGGTTGCAAGGCATCACCATATATCACTCATAGCTGGTGTTGGACTTAGTTTTATCCGCCCTACAGAAGCAGTTTTCTTTCTTCTTGTTTGCTCCTTAGTCTCCCCTTTACCTGCACATTGTTGAAATTATACTTTCGGGAATGTACTCTCTATCTTCTTGAGTACGGCAGTACTTCCTAGTTCATACTAGTTTCACTTCAATGCTGTCAGAGTTTAAGCTCAATCAGTCAATCATAGATGTAACTCTATGCGCATTAGATTTTTTCTTTTGTCTTCTTTTGTTTCCTTGAAGTTATTTTCTACAGTGGATATGTGTTCTTGTTGCGCGGCATAAGTAGCACGCTCTCTGCTTCCTTAGAAAATCAAGCTTCTTATCTCTGGTCCGGGGGAACACATACATCAACAGCTGGTCTGCGGTCCCCGGGGGTCCTTAGGCACCCCCCGCAGTCACCTGTGGTCCCCCTCATTATTTATCCTGACATGTCCGGCCGTCATTCCTAATAGCAGCCGTCTGTATCCCCCCCCCGCGGTCCTTGCCTACACCCTACCGTGTTTTGATACCCCCTATAGTCCCTTGCAAAATCCCGGCCGTCCTTCCACCTCCCCTAGCGCCCCCCTTAGCAGCCGCTATCACGTGTGTCTCACTATACTAAGAAAGGCCTAGCATGTAGGGCCCGGCCGTCCCATGCTTAACTTGACCTACCCAGGACCGCGGTTAGCGGTCCCGTCCGGTCCCGTCTTCTTGGCATTATCCCCGCCGCCCCTGTGGGGCCCCCGGGCGGTTCGGAACACTGCCCAATACCACCCTCCTCGCCACCCTGCTGTTCGCGGACTAACTCTGGCACCCGAGTACCAAGTCGCTTGGGAGGCGTTGGAGTCCTCATCTGGAACGTCATCTTCCACCTCGATAACCCCAGCTCCCAGAGTGGCATCTCCACCGCTATTCACCCCTAGCCCTTCTAAACTCTAGAACTAATTGCCCCAACGACGCTCTCCACGGCCCCCCATTGTGGCACGCCGATGGGGCCGTTATCACGATCACCATCCCTATCCCTCCTGAGGGCAAGGACAGTAGGTGAGGATGGCATGACCGTGGTCAAGGAAGCGGTTTTCCGCTCGCCTTCGCTAATTTCTCTGAATTGTGGAACTAGCCTAGGATGGCGTTTATGCTCGTGGAGGAGGATTCGCAGGCGAGGTAGCCGCACCTCCTGAGTATGCAGCAGTAGGTGCGCCACAATGCTTTCCAACAATTGTGAGACTGAGGGGTTAGATGAGCGGGGGCAGATGGGGGGGTGGCTGCTTTGAGTGCGGCAGTCTTACATTTTCATTTCACGCGGATTAGCGAGTGATAAATAGAGAGACGGTATCGAGAGAAAATGACGACAGGTTGGTGGTAATGGAGGCGGAGGGAAGAGTGCGGAAGGAAGAGATGTAAGGGGAATAAATCCAGACTGACATTCAGCATCACATTGCCCAAACCCGCAGATGGCTCGCTATGGCATGGAATAAGTAACTATTACCTACCTCCGTAATCAGTAGCTAATAGAAACAAAGATAAGAACGGCCCGGTTACAGAATATTAACGGAGCAAAAGCGAACACCCTCCATTTCTTGGTTAGCAACTAATTTTGAGCCGTAATGAAAGAAAAAAAAGGCACTTATATAGACAACGCACCAGGAAATATGCAGCAGGATCGCATTGTGAATGGAGAAGGAAAAGAAGGAATTTGTAAATGGAAAGAAGAGGAAAAAAAATGTTGGTTTCGCTGGGGATCGAACCGGTATCAGCAGTAGAGTGAGGTAGAAGCAACTACACCACAAAGGGATTATGGAAAGAAAGTAATCGTGTTGGAAATTTATGGACGTGTTTCTGAGCATGTTTATGCCGGGTAATCGAGAGTCAATCACCTACTGTACCACCAAAACTTCCTACAGCATGATAAACACGACTAATTTTACGCAACGCGCGACGCCCCCGCATGAGCTGGGAGGAAAGTGAAAATAAAAGGACTCTAGAAGAGCTATAGACCCATCTATGTTGCCCCTTTGAGAACATCAAGGCGGTAAAAAAGACGCTTGTGAAGGTCCCGGAAGGACAATTTGAGGATCTACGCAGAAATTACTGGTAGGCTGACTCGTGAGTTAGCTCGTGGGTAGCGGCCTGTTTGTGTTTAACCGCCACAAAAATATCGTCCGGCGGTTGTGTGCGGAACCCGTAGCCATTGGCCGTTGCCGCGATTTCTCTTTTTTTTCTTTTGTGTTCTTTTCTTCCCTCAATTCTCTCTCTCTTCTTTTCTTTTTTTCTTTTTTGGCGAGGATTTAGGTGTGGGGTTCCCAGCTATTGTCCCCGGTAGCCCGTAATGACCCCTCGCCCAAGATCAGATCTCAAGTGCTCAAACAGGAAGCTGAGAACGACCAGCGCCAGGGTATCGCAGGCGTGGTCGCAAAGCGGGAGTGGGAAGCGATTTTAACATCCTGGCGGGATTCTCAATTATTCTAGTTTTTACTTATTGGGCCTTCTGGTCACAAATATGCGAACGCACGTGAACTTCTCTCAAGGATTTATCAAAGCGATCAGCTTTTCTACATACCTAACTGCGGATATTGGGTGTCTCAGTTAACTAGAGGTTGGGAAGCTATTATGCGACCGCTGTACAGAAAACAGAAACAAATCGGAAGTCCACTTTTTGAAACCCTGCCCAGTGCCTCCGCCCCAACTAACAGCTAAAGCTACCTTCGATTTATTATCCACTATACACCTATTCATCCCGACGTCCCCTTCACTCTCTACCCCTTCTGCAGTTCAGGCAGTTAGCAGTGAACGTAGTTTCCAGCAGCAGCATGGCAAGGTTGACTTACAATATTTGGATCGAGTCTTCTCATAGGCCAGACATGAGTAGCGTACTCTTCAAGATCCTGTCGAGAGAAAGTAATATCCCCTTCGAGTTGGCCCTTGCCCCGGGCGGGCGGGCGAAGGAAGACTTTTTCGAAGTTGAGCATCAAGGACTCTCTATTTGGTACGCCTGGGGCGAGGTCGAATTCACGCATTATTTTTGGGGCAGTTCTGGTGGCTGTAGGTTGGCCCGGAAAAACATATGAGTCCGGAACGGTGTCCAATTCCCACTGCTGGAAATGTATTTCTTGCTTTTCTTCGGAGAATGAGAGGAGGAAAACCATTTTCACCTGTCCGCCGGAGTTCTCGAACCACCAGTTGGCATCAACCTCCAAGCGATCACGGGATTGGGAAACTCCACATTCTATGACCACGCTTGGCCAGTCGGCTGCACCGTGGAGAGGTGACCAAGGTTGCCAGGCAATATTCGCTTGCTTTTGGCTCCCATTCCCTTCGTAGGTGGCGCCATCCATCCGGCAAATATAACTATGTAGCCCCATGCTACCTATCTTCACATCCAACCTGGTTCCGAATCCACTGCCCACCAATGCCTGAACTGGGCCGGCAAATATTTTGACTATCAATGTCTCTTCACGGTTGAAGTAATGGGAGCGGACTCCTTTGCGGTGTGAATGGCGGGTGCACTCGATCGCCGCAAATTGGTCTTGTGTCACAGGGGCAAATACTAGGTACTGGCCAGCCTTGCCGGAACGCAATTTTTTGACTTGTGAGTCAATGGCCCTTATGAAAGCCTGCCCATTGCGGTATTGCTGGTGCTCCACACCCTTTAACCCCTCGGTGAGGTAATAATTCATGTCGTGTGGTGCGCTAGGTTGTGGGCATAGGTGTGCGGAGGCTAGAGAGGAAGGTGGGGAGAGATCCAGTCTCTGTCCTGGTGGGGGATATCCCAATGGCTCGGGGGGTGGGGAGGGAGTTCGGGGTGCACCCACATTCTCAGGCACGGCAGCCATTTTTTTCTGGAGGTCGGTGGCAGCTACGGGGGAGAGTGCTGCTGCCTGCTAGTAGGTAGTATCAGCGTCGGAGGTTGTGGATTGTGGATTGTTGATTTTCAGAGTTGTGAGAAAGAGGTGTGGTGGTTGCAGCAGGGAATCAGGGCGTTGGGATATAATATATCACTCGGGGGTTCTGAGTAGAGCCGCTAAAGATCGACGCGAATCTGTACTCGAGTAGGGAACCCCAATCTGTCTTTTGTCTTGGGTGACAAAAGCTTAATGCAACCACCGACCAATCCGCATGGTTTAGGGTTGGGGGGTGCTTCTAGTGGAACGCTAGGCCGGCTAATGGGGTGAGGGAAAATCGAGGCTTGGCATTGGCGGCTCTGTGTGAATCTCCCACAGGTAACAACCTCTGAAGCCTGGCGAACCATGCCATGCTCTTGCGGTCGAAATAGGGTCGTCGAATCTCAATATCCAAAATATTCCTTCCATAAGGACACCGTTAGCCGTCTCCAAGAATCTGTTCCTGTCGGCGAGGAGGATTCACTGCTCGATCGATCCGCTCTACCCTTGAAGAGCACCTCCGGGCTCATCCCCGAGCTCCTCGGTGGGACACAATATGGCAGAGCCTACTTGAGCGACCTGAATCCTCAGCACATCAGGCCCTTTCGACATGTCCCTCCCGCGACCTCCAAGGCCGCCCTTCCCCGAACATTCTTCTCTGTTCTGGGGAATCCGCGCAAAAGTGGGACCTCTCAGATTGGGCGAGATTGCTTGCGTTGAAGAAGCTGGACGACTACAATAGCCAGCTATCCTCCCAAAACCTCCTGGCAGAATGTAAGGTGTATATGCACGCTGTTGATTTGGATAGGCCTTCCCTTCCCTGTGGCCTACGTTGTGTGCCTTTCTTCAGAACCGCTGAGATCGTGGCTAGCTTGACATAGGTGGGGGGTTGCGGTACGAACAAGATTGTTACTAATGCACCTAGCTGCTTGGAATGAAGACAAAGGAGCTCTAAAAATACGACTCGAGCGGGCTGGAAAAATTAGGCGCAACACTATCCTACCATTTCCGGCCGGTAAGCGTGGCCCCCCGGGAGTGTAAGAGCTACCACTTGTATGATACAGCCTCCAGCATTAGCTACCGCCAGTACGCCCCAAGGCCGGTGAGGAATCACCCTCTTTAACACATTCCGACATGGGCAGCTTACGTGCTGTTTCTCCCTATCCGCTCTCAAACCCGTCCTCACCAACCCCCCCGAGCATAACCAAAGCCCCTTGACAAAAGCATTCTTTTTCGAAAAGTCTTTACTACCCTACAGCGAAAGAAAAATCGAAAAATCAAACCCCCGCCCCGCTCCATCCGCCTTTCAAAAAAAAACTCAAAAAAACCCCTTTTATATCTGCCTTTAATTAACCATATCCACCCGCAACAACTCCACAAGAGCAGACATCATCTTCGCCTTCTACAATATTCACAAAGAGGTGGCCGCGGACATCGTGCCGCTCTCACCTCTGGACTTCCTGAAGGGTAGCATCGGAAATGACACGAGAGCGACTGAGAATATGGCCGACAGGCCCCCTTGCAGCGGACCTATTGGACAAACTCGACTGCCTCAAGGCGGCATTCCACCCAAGCCTCATGCTGGAGTAACCCTACCCAGAATGCGTGCTCTCCCGCTACCCTGCCAGGCGCGAACTCTTCCCGAACCCAGCACCCTCATGGTGGATACCATGAACTCCGACGCAGAGCGGGTGGCTTGTGCGGCTGATGATAATTGTTCACAGATATCGCGACTTCGTGAGCAGTTCTTGGCATTGATGGCAGAGTTCTCGAAGGAGGAGGGTAGGGAGGAGAAGACTAAGATAGTTTTGGAGCTGGTGGTTTTGATGCATGAATGGTGCATTTTTGAGTCTAGGATTGCTGCGGTGGATCAGTGGTACCAGATGATGTGGGTACCTCCGTGTTTCTAGATTTTCCTTTTCTTTTTCTTCTTTGGTTTCTTGATTATATTATTTAGCATGGATTTTGTTATCAGGGGGGCAGGAATTTTTCTTTCTTGGTTTTAACATTATTCCCTTTCTATTCGTGGGCTCTCATAAGCTGTCTTGCTAGACGATTGTCTCGCCATCGGGATGGCTTTTCTTACACTCTTTTCTTCCTCCTTTCCCTTCTTTACAGCCCATAATACCACCGACGAATCATTCGAAGCATAAGAGTACAAATCTCTCCCATGTGCAGACATGATCGCAGCGAAGAAACTAGAAACCATCATTCCAAAACAAAACCCTTCTCACGCCCCTCTCCCTACCGAAGAAGTATATCCGAGTCGCCGACCCTCGACAGAAAGGGCATATATGGTAACCGTAGCATAAACTTCACCCACTAGAACACTACTCCCAATACGTTTTCAAAACTAAAATTATGCTGTGTTGATCATTACCTTCCCCCCATGATCTTCCTTTCTGGGAACCGAATCCCAAACAAAAACTCCATTCCCATTTTCCCAGCAGCACACACAAAACCAACCAATCGCACCCGCAGAACAAATTATGCAATATGTGTGCAGGGAGTGAGTGGGGGGAAATAAAATAATAAGAGGTCGGGCAAGCCATCCGATGGAAATCTCGCTAGTTGAACTCAAAATTTTTATTTTATGATACTGGTGTCATAGAAGCGATTGCCAACCTGGCTTCTCCACTCCTAATTCTGGTAAAGTGCTCCAACTCTCTTAGTTGTTTTGCCTCCCGCTCAAGCTTTTTGGCGAGAAACTCCCGGGTAGAGCAGGAAGGACTTCACATTCCTAGCGGGCAGCGGGTTTGGCAGGGTGCAGATTGAGGTGGTAGAGCGATGAGGGGTTGTAATATTTTATTGTAAGCAGTGGAGACGTGTTTGCATGCGTAGGAAGTGATGGTTTGAATGCTCATTTTGGTTGCTGGATTGGTGAGTGAGGATTTAGCTGTGAGGTCGTTGGTGAGTAAAAGTGGTAATATTGGTATTTCTTGGTGGATGATGGATGGGCTTGATAGATAGATGATGCTATAGTCTGGATTGGCCAGTATAGATATTGCTATCAAGCCAGTTGCGAACTTTGAAAAACAGATGCTGTTTGGCAGCAACTTTGGCTTAGCATGTTGGTTCTCTTCTATTCTCAAGTTTCTTCCCCGAAAGGCTCTGAGCTATCAGCGCTCGTATGAGTGTACATTTCTGAAGGGGGTAATACAATGACTTAAACTTGGAGTAGATCAAGCAATATTGAAATTCCAGAGTGATTTCGGGTGGGGACTTTTTTTTTCAAGTGGGTCATCCTAGATCACTCGGTTGTGGAATGAGGGCTCCGGGCTTGTACTGGCCAAAAATCCATGCCAAATTATTTCTGTTTTTGCGATGCTTGGTCCAATCTCATCGTACTCAGTCTTAATATGGCAGTAGCTTCTGAATTCTGGGGCTTGTCCCAACAAACTTCCTTCGAACCATGGCCCATGTTTCTGTCTCTTGAGAGTAATAACCTGCGCCCCCAGCCCACCTGACTTAATTCCACCTAATTTCCCCTCTGACTTGCGAAGGTGAGCATCGGCGAGGTGGCGGATGTCATGTTGAAGACATAGACAGAAATCCTGATAGAGTGTAGAACCGCCAGAGAGAACAATATTCTATTAAGTAAAATCCATTAGTCCTGAGCTCAACATAGATATGGATTTCGGTACCTTGTAGAGACCTCTCCGAACGTCAACAGAAGAGTTGTGGATAACAGTATCCACAACAGTGGGTAAGGGAGTCAAGAAATCACTAGAGTAGATTCTCGGATTGAATATCGTAATAATATCCTGGGTGCCAAGAACCCCTCATACCCCACATCAACAGTGACTTTCCGACCTCCAGGATGCTGCTCAACAACGTATTTCTGAAACCTCTCTGGCTCTCGGTCAAATCTTAGGCGGGCTGGCCCGGAAGGGCATCAATCTTTTGCAGGAGGGTATTTACAAGGTAAATAGCAGTTATTTCATGGGTGGGGGAGTGCATTTTTGTTTGATTGAGGCCCGGATGGCACGAAAAGGGACTCAAAGTGTCTGGCGGTTCGAAAATGTAGTAGCGACCGGGGACCCTGCTCTAGGGCTGAAAAAAAGGCTTTCGATAACGCAACCCGGTGGGTTAGAAAAGGGGGGGTGTTGAATTCGAGTGTCATCACGTAACCCTCCTCAAACACGATCTTTTTGGCCGCCAGGTCTCTAGGATCTATCATTAGCCTCCGGGCGACCATGTAAGCGCCCGTGCCTATTGGACTGCCCGGGGATGATGCACCCGGATAGATGATGCATACGGACACGCCCTCGGCAGCGCCGCCCCCTATGTAGAACACTGCCCGGTATGCGTGCCAGGTCGTCTTCTGGAAACAAAGTTCACTTCTGGGCGCTGTCAGTCTAGAACCCCGCCTTTGTGCGTCCCTATGTCGCCGAAGAGTTGCATGTGGCGGGGGCAGATGCGAGCGCATGGTTTAGGGTATTTCGCCTACGACTGAGTCCCTGTCCGTTCATCATCACCATTAGTTACACTGTTTAGAGGACGAATGGTGAACGAGGGGGCGTGTGTGCGTTTCAATTATAATACCCCGCAGCCTCGATCCCCGAAACCTCCTCAATCTCCATGACTTCGCTGCAGTGCCCACCACGCCATCCATGTTCATGCAAATCTTGTGTCCGTGGCCGCCCACAGTGATTTGGTTCTTCCCCGTTTATCGTCATGCTTGCCTTCCGCGGTCGCCGAGTTCAGCTATCCTATCATCGCCATCAGCGGTAGCTCCCGCCTCAGATTCTACACGGGTAGGAAGACTTCCGAATCGTCTTTTTTGAGCTTCTTGCCCTCCTCTCCCATCCCGCGCATTATAGATTCTTATTCTATTCCTTATCACGCGGATGTCTTGAAGGGTGGATTTCCGCTTGCCTTTTACGACGGTATTTATGATGCCATCGATCGTTAGTTCTAGCTGGAGCTCGCTAATTGTTTCTTGATCCAGGCGTATGCTGATGTAGTTGTCGTCTCGGGGCGCTGTCTTTGCTGCAGGGGATTATCATATGAGGTTTAGCTAGTAGGGGGTGGTGGGGAGGGGGGCGAGTGATCTTGTATGAATGCAGAGACGGAGGGAAACTGACAGCATCCAAATAATTCTTTTCAATCCTACCTTTGACAATTTTTGCTGCTTGCTCGTAGCCCTGTGTTACCGGCATGCAGGTGATGATAGGCGTGTTGATAACCTCCGAAGCGTTGATGATTTGCTTGATAAGGGGATCTCCAAGAGTAACGTTCATGGAGGAAATACTAGAGAAATAGTAATTCTTCAGAGCCATCTGGGTTCCCCGCTCAGCAATCGACTGGGTGCTGACGGCATCCACCGTGGACAAGGGCTCTATATTGGCCTGGAAGTATTTCGATAGACAGTGCCGGAGGAATTCCAGATGATTTTTTTCTGAAATTTTCATGATGCTGGTTATCGCCTTTACTCTGTGCGGTTTAGTATGCTAGTGAAGGGCTTACTGGAGGGGGGATTGGTGGAGGAGAGGGGTATACCTGAGAAGTAGGAGTCGTCCACATTTATGTAATCTACGTCCGGGGGTTCTTTGTGCGATGGTAGGTTGTATCGTAGCCGCAATGCGCCAAGTTCGTATGCTCTTTCGACCCTGTAGTATCAGACGGAGTTATTGAATCTCTTCTTGATCTCCCGAAAATCGAGGGTTCTGTCCGTTAAATTATTTTTTTACTGGATTTCTTTTCCGAGTGGAACAATTCTGGATAGTTTTTGCTGATGTGGATCCAAAAACTTCATCACAGAATGATACAATGCCTTATGCGAGGAGAGCATTGTTGGTTGCCAAAGGTAACGTTCTTTGAACCCAGGCGGCGAGATAAGGCAGCAAATGTATTGAGGAGAACAGCGGACGTACCTCAGAGTGGTAGAATGTTCTGTTGAAGATCACGCCCTGTGCATTTCCCTCCAGAGTGACAGGATCCAAATTGTCACCGCAGTACTGGAATTGAAAGAAGCCGGATGATGACGTTAGGACAGTGTAATCGCAGGCGGCAGACAAGTGCCCCAGGAATTTGATTAGACACTGAGACATGTATTGAGTCTGGTCATTCTCGACCGCAGTATCGACTAGACCTTCAGGGCTACATAGAGCCTGGAAGAGAGATTCTGTCATGGTTAGCCCGGAGTACGAGTACATAATGAATAACACAAATTCCACTATTTCCACTCCTGCATTCTTTCGCCACATGATACCATTTCCCCAACAGGATGCCGCAAACCACCCCCATGAGTTGTGTCAATGGGATGTCTGTATCTCGTAGCATGACATCTCGAAGGCAGTTTTTGATGTGTTTAAGGGACATGTTTATCCCAGCTATAACAATCCAGGCAAATTAGCGGTACCGCTTGCCCCCCCCCCCCCTGCCTTTTTACTCGGATTCATCTCGATTTTCAATAGAGGGCTCGAACGGTAAGATTGTATAGCGCACAGCAGCAGGCGTCCTTGAGCCAATCCGTACGGAAGAACAAACCCATTTTATATGTCTCAGTGGAAAGTGGTAAGTGGTAGGGGGCTTGTTGTGTAGCGGTCTCTTCGTATTGGCACCCCGCTACTGCGAATAACTAGAAGACTGGACAAGGGTCTTGGAGATGGCCCAATATAACACAATGTCATTATCCATCCCTGTCCATTCTCCTGGATAAAATCGAATAGCGGTAGTCGGACAATCAGATGACATTTAACTACCGCTTATTGTATTATCGGTAATGGGGTGGTTTGGCCCATATTCTTTGGGGAATCTCAAATTTCAAGTCGCCAACGTGTAGGCCAAGAAACGAGAAATTTCAACCTAGAATTAGGTCCCTTCAAGTGAGAAAAAAAATAGGTGTTAAATGACTCTAGTGCCAATGGCAACTTAGACATGTTCGCTTGGGTTGTGATCAGGCAATTGGGGTTGGTAATTTTCTTCAAGAACAATTTTGACTTTGGACCTACTCGGGCGCAAATTAAAGTTCTGGAAAAAGAGACAAACGAAATTTATAGTTGCAGCACAGATATTTCAAGTCACTGTTTCCGGATCTTTAATTTGCGCCCGAGTATTGCATCTGTGGCATCCTCAGCGAGATTTGCGATAATAAGCTAATGCTAATAATGCAAAAAACGTGGGGACTAAGTAGCCCTTCCCGATTTTCTTTCTAATAGTCCAAGGCCTAACCCACATAACCATGCCAAGATTGTGGCGGGGTTTTGAGGCATAGTTAGCCAATACAGCCAACCTGGCTACATCACCTACAATCCGCCTGTGTTCTCTCCCTCACTGGCTCTCATTCAATGCTTGGGAAGGCAGTGCTTGATAGCTCAGTCATGTCAGCCGAAGATATCTTTCGCGAAGTTGAGCAAGCAATCAAAGCCCATCAGCCAGACCTCTGGGTTAGGGATCATGTCAATCAGGAAGTTTTTGAACACATTCTCAAATGCTTACGCCATCGCGTGAATTATCTTGAGACATATTCCTTCCGGTAAGTTAATTCTTCCACCTGGTTTATCTTATTTTTTTAACCAAATATGATATACAGCATCCACTGGTTTTCTACTGAGAATAGGTTGAAGATTGTAATGCCTTCCTACCTCCACGAGGTGTTGGGTCCTGGATTTCGAAGGCAATCAGGAGAGCGTGTAGGTGTGGGCTCCTACCCCGTGCCTGGGTTGAGACAATGGACATCATGGGTGCTCCTGGTAGGTTGCTAATGGTTCTACCTTCCAATCCAGCCTGGCTAATCCGGTTTCCCAGAGTGTCAGAACTTCATCGGCCGACATTCAGGCTCATTCAAGGAACCAGACATCGCTTTTATACTACGTATCGGTCCTGGTTGTGGAAAGAGTGCCTTATTCTCCTCATTGTTGTCAAATCTAGCAGGCAGGAGTCCACTTCTCACCATCTTGATGATGCAAGGCTTTGGCAAGAGGGGTCGGGAAATGAGGTTAGGGTTGTGCTACAGGCAAAGTTCCATGAGGCAAATGAAAGTGGTCGTATCCACCTTGGCTTAACTGTCTCCCGTGCTCACCCAGATGGACTTGGATGTACTATTTCCCCTACATATTATGTAAGCTTTGTTCTTCTACCCTATGTCCAGACTTCAGTTTTCTTTGCTAATCAATGACTTGCGAGTGTAGAGCATCTTTCCAGCTCCTCTGAATCCTCAGTCAAACTCAACGATTATCTTCAAGGAACTTTATACTGATGATTGCCCCTTTACAATGAACCCGGACACGCTGGTTTCACTAGACCTTGAAATCCTCCGGAATGTAGCCACCATCTATATCAGGGACCTTGGTTGTGTACCTGCCTGATGGGATTGAACTAGGGGGACCAGGGTGTCCTTCCAGACTTTTCTCATACATGTTTTTAGCAGGGTTTCTAGCACTTGTAATAGGATGAAATAACTAACTGATAATACTCAGCGGTGGTCTGTAATAGTTTCACAACTCTGGCCAGTTTTTACTAGACAATGGGAGATGTGGAAACCTACAGCCCTAACCACTTTGGAGATAGAGACCGTTGCCAATGGTGTGGCTCACAAGGATATACCACTTTCAGTACCTATTTGGATCAACTGGACAGACAACTCAGTTCTGTAGCTAATTAGAAGGCAAAAGCAGGTTTGATTTCCTGTCCGCTTTGATGTTTTTCGTCTTTTTCTTCTGTATACAGAATAGCCCAAAGCCAATTTGACCCACCCTCTCCTTTGTAACAGTCTCTATCTCCAGAGTGGTTCCTGTATGCCCAGACTGAGTGTTTCACGCTTTTATAGGAATCACATAGTATTTGCAAAACGCTGATATCTGTTTGGCATTCTGAGTAGAAACATAGGTTAGGGATAGAACAGACTAATACCAGATCCTGGCTTTGACACCCCATTTGTATCTGTATTGTTTAATATCTGAGATAGAGGAGAATATCCTACCTTTCCTTGTTGTCATTATGGTCTTGACTGCATATGAATTTTGGTCAATTCAGAACTCATAAAAGATATTGTCCCATTTTCCTGTGCTTCACTTGGGTCAGCTTTCCTTGCAGGTTGAGGGTGACCGGAATTGGTATGTGACTGCTGTCACAAATCGTGACTAAGCAAGGCAGATTTCACATGACTAATACTTATTAGTCATAAGCTATGTTGGTTTTTACACTATAAAGTCACTAGACTCATAGTTCTCACATGACTACGCAATTGCGAGTTATTATTATATTATGATTGGTTTCATGACTCACGATTGTGAGGTCATATGATGTAATGAGTTTTGCACATGACTCACATTATGAGTCATGGGTTTTCAGGCATGTGACTCATGTGAGCATATGACTTGGTTTATGGGTTTTGATTGGTTAAGAATGTTTCGCAGTTGACTCATACGAGTCAACTGATGGATTTCACGCTATGACTCATTATGAGTCATAGAGGATATGTTACACAAGGTGATGAGTCACCAGGGTTGGGATTGTAGGAAGATGCCTATAGAAAGGGCTTGGTTCCAACCAAGAGATAGGACACGCTTCTCGCAAACTTCTTGGGGGGGGGGGGGGGGGGGGGGGGGGGGGGGGGGGGGGGGGGGGGGGGGGGGGGGGGGGGGGGGGGGGGGGGGGGGGGGGGGGGGGGGGGGGGGG
>Ga0307509_10005889_pt1 | contig 16794 bp, 15 predicted proteins | sample 10_EM_MG_FD_202245 | JGI IMG/M metagenome (GOLD analysis project Ga0307509, IMG submission 202245) | Populus trichocarpa ectomycorrhiza microbial communities from riparian zone in the Pacific Northwest, United States - 10_EM | ecosystem: Host-associated > Plants > Roots > Unclassified | place... | reverse complement strand
CCCCAGCAACCACTCACCAACAATGTTCCCATCTTTGATGAGGTGTACAATAAGAAGGAAGTGTCAGGAGACTCTGTAAATAATAGAGGATAATCTTGAGATATATATATAACTACTTAGGTGGTTTCTGGAAAGTTTTCCATCCAGGTTTGCTAGAGAAACTTGGGTAAGAAACCCTTTGCAAGGGCGATTTTTGGTGTGAAAGAGGCCCATCACCAAGACTTTTGATTAGTCACTTTACGTGGCAGCCAATACCAGATACTGAAACAATCATTTAACATCACTTGATAATATTTAAGGATTCAGTAACCATCTTCAGGTTATCTATGGGTTTGCTAATGTAAGAACATTTTTTCCCTAATTTTCATAAATATTAGGTGATGAGAGAAGCTGGTGAGATGAGAACTGTTGGTGTAAAAAGGGCATCGAATGAATTTTTTTGTTTTAGTACTTTACTATGATATCTTAAATTATTATTTGACAAATCTTATATAGAGAATTATGCCTGAAACATGCAAGCACAAGAGTATCTTAGATATAGTAGGAAAAGCTGTCAGTTATGCTAGAATTATTCCTGGCTACAAACTCACTATTAGTATATTCAAGTCAGACAAACCTGTATGGACAGATTACTCTGGCAGGATTAGATTACCTAATATTTGAGAGTAAGGTATACGGCTTCATAAGATGACCGTATATCCGAATCAAAGGTTCCAGGGTTATGAGCTTCTGAGAGGCATCTGGAAGACGACTCAGAACACTGAATGAGGGCATGTTTCAACATATGTTTAACTGATTGGAATGATGTTTAGAGAACACTACACCTTTTATTTTCTAGTTGCATATACATTAGCTGCATAATGCTTTAATAGATGGATATCAGAACTGATCACTCCATATTCCATATTACTATTGGTAAGTAGACATTTGGACTACTTATTCATATATGATGTATCATGACGAAGAGATTGAAGACTGTCTACTGGTAGAGTGGGGACACTCTCAGATGAAATTGCGGTGCGAGAGGTTCTCTGAGCTGAGCTGGGCAAGATTTCAGGGTCAAACAGTGTTTGCACTTGGTTCTGATGCACTGAAATGTTAAGAAAATACTTCCTAGCTAAAGAGGTTGATGTAGCATGAACATGAGTATAAATAGAAGGCCTCTCCCCGGGTGGTTGAAGAATCATCAAGTAACAGAGAAGAGACCTTAACTGTTAGGTGGTACCAGATCTCTAAGAACAAGTGAGATGGGTAAGACCGGAGTACTTTATTGTAGACCGAGATGTGTCTAGGAAGGCTTAATATAAATGTTCGTAAAATATTGATTAAGATTTTTCTTGTAATAACTTATTATATTGATAATAATGATTTCAGTAAAGCTTGGGAGGCACTTCAATATTTATATCCCGCATCGATAGAGTGCGCGGCCTACAGGTATCTACCATACTATCTAGGTACCTGCTAACAATTCTGAACATTTTCTCATAGTGCAAGCACCTTTTGACCCTGAATATAATCGCGTTACCATTGACTGCGGGACTGGAGAGCTCTTGATTTCTCTGGTGTGGTATCATGTCCAGGTCCAAGTTCACAATTCTTCTTTGGTCAGGAGGAACTGAAACTTGTCTGCATGCTTAGACAGTAACGGGATCTTGGCACTAGACGTTAGTCCAAGGCACACAACGACAGGAAGGTCCTAAACAATAACACTCATTTAGCGTGAGGGTTCGGAGAAGACAATCTCAGGTCAAGGGTGATTGTGTAACGACAGATCAGGGTCAGGGTTTGTGGGTTCTTGGCGTGGATCTTGGATATCAGAATAGAAGTCGTTATATTCTGAAGGACAGGAGTGGTGAAAGAAATACCAGGTAGTATAAAGAACCAAGTACATAGGGGGCTTTTTTATTTTTTATTTTTTATTTTTTATTTTTTATTTTTTATTTTTTATTTTTTATTTTTTATATCATATATTCGTTGTTAAGGTACAAGAAATCGCATGGAGCGCTAGCTATGGCGAAAACAAAACCCTAAACAATCCAACGACCCGCTTCACCCCCTCATGGGAAAAATCAAACCCCTCTAACCCAGAGCCCACCCTCCCCCCTCATAGCACCTAAGACGAAAGCAAGACGGAGCAATACCTTCCTCCAGACACGTAAGGAAAGACAAGTATAGGAAAGAAACCAGGAAAAGACACAAACCCTTCTGTGGCCCCCCAAAACAAATGAAAGGAATCTTACGGCACCAAGTGCCGACTGAAAGGAGAGAAAAACTAAAACTACTATTGCCCAACCTTAAACGAATAACGGATCGAACCCCAAACCAGAAGGCTACAGGGGCAGGCTATGTCCCAACAAGGCAAAAGCCAGGGGGCGGTGACACTTCTGACTTTAGCATAGGCCAAGGAGGTAGTGCTATACCATGACACAGCGTAACCTAACGCGAGGTTTGCGACCGTAGAGTAAAATCGCGAGAGCGGGAGGAGGACGAGGGGAGTCACCCGGCGAGGGGAGCCACCCAGCAGTGGAGGTGCCAGCTATTGTAAGGGGCAGTAGGGTGCCAGCCGAGGAGGCAGAAAAGGTGCCAGCTAAGGAGGGGCGTAGCAGTACGGTGCAAGCGGATCTGACGCATGGGAAGCGGGAGAGGGAAGGCTCGCCAAACAACCGAGAAGTACGAACACGGAGGACGGAGACGGGGTCACAGTTTTTCGAACGCCGACCGTATCGATCCTGCAACTCAGGAGAGAGTGCAATACCAGAGAGCAGAGCCACCAGGGCAACTACTTCACCGATAGTCCGAAACTAGCGACCGTGTGTTGACGGAGGAAGGAGGGTTGCCGACCGTGCAAAACGCTAAGCGCAGCGTGTCGCGAAGTGCGGGGTAAAGGGTAGGAACATCAACGCAAGCGTGCTCAACGAAGACGAACGGAACCAGAAAGGAGTCCATAACCCCCGGGAGAAGAGGCCAAAGGCCTCAGAGAAAGTAAAGGGAAGAAGGCGTGATAAACCCCGGAGCAGTTGCCACGGACGGGGCAGATCAGAGGCGGAGGACACTTTCACGATGATTTCCCATGGTGTTGAGATTTCAATCGCTGGAGGTGGAGCAGACGAGAAAGATGAAAGTACATAGGGGGCGAAGCCCTCTTATATAGAAGGAAATCCTAGCACAGCCTTTGCCACCCGACTCATACCCCAGTATGAGTCGCGTATCCAGGTAACCAAAGAACCTATACAATTTGTAGTAACCTTTACAAAGGAAATCCCTCATAGCAACTGTGTAGCAAAAGAAAGAACACCAAAGGTATCCCAACATGTATCTCATCAGGGGACCGTGAGAGCAGGGCCCTCCATAGGGCCGAAGTTCCCTGAGGCCTATTCCCAAGTCTCCGGTAATGGCCCAGGCTTGAGTGGGTACCGTTCGTGGAATGTGTCAACTACCGTGAGGTCGTTGATTGATTCTGCCGGTTCCCAGCTCATTTCGTCATAGCCCTCCCATTTCACCAGATCTCGCAGTCGGTTCCTGCCGAATTTGGAATCTGAAACCTCCTGAACTTGCCACTCATCTTCTCCTTCAACTTCCACCGGCGGAGGTGGTGGGATTATTTGTCCTTCGAGTGGGTCATTGGCTGCTAGGTCCAACAGTGAAACATGGAAGACGTTATGAATCTTCATAGTATTTAGCAGATTCAGAAGGTAAGCATGTGTTCCGATCTTTGCCCTAACCTCATATGGTCCATGACGTTTGTTGTCTAACTTTCGTGAAGGTCGACGTGTCCTAAAGTTTTTAGTGTTCAGCCAAACCTTATCACCGACTGGGAAGGAGGGAGCTGGGAGTCTGTGTTGGTCAGTATTTTCCTGTTGCCTTTCTTGCACATAACCCATTTCGGTTCGAAGGTGTGCATGGAGTTCTGTCATAGTGACAACGAAAGATTGTGCCTCTTGATCGTCAGTCGGGAGAGTTTGCTCATCGAGAAAGTGCATACGAGGATCATAGCCGTAGTTGGCGAAGAAGGGAGAGGCGCCGGTAGTCTCGGATGCATGATTGTTTCCCATAAACTCCGCCATTGGTAACCATTGACACCAGTCATCCTGTTGGTAGTTCACATATGACTGTAAGTACTGTTCCATGATACCGTTAACTCGCTCTGTTTGACCTTCAGTTTCAGGGTGGAATGCAGTAGATAGGCGTCCGTCGATCTTTAGTCTGCGACACATGGTCCCCCAGAACCCAGCAGCAACCTGAGGTTCTCGATCGGATATGATCGTCAGCAGTAGTCCATGGTGTTTCCAGATGTTATCCAGGAATATGTCAGCAAGAGAGGGTGCATCAATAGTGGTACCACAATGGACAAGATGACGCATCTTGGTTAGCAGATCTACCACTACCCAAATCGCATTGTTACTCTTACTCCAGGGCAGGCTGGTTACAAAGTCCATTGATATATCTTGCCATAGTTGATAGGGAATAGAGAGGGGTCGAAGGATACCAAACGCAGCGTGACGAGTCGTTCAACTTCGTTGACAGATATGACAATTGGCCACATATTGTGCAATCTCTTTTCGCTTGCTCGGCCAATGGTATTATCGGGTGATTAGTTCATGTGTTTTGGATGTACCGGGGTGACCAGCAGCAGGAGCGTCGTGATTTTCCCAAATAATGGCCAGTTTCAAAGGTTCCTGAGCGGAAACATGAAGACGATCGTGATACTGCAGTCAATTACCATGCCTGGTACATTCGGCTAGGGATATCAGGCGGCTATGTTGTACCGCTTGTTCCAGTATTGTCAGTATCTGGTTTAGAAGGGGGTCAGCTTGATAAGCTTCTGTCCATAATTCCTTCAATGGGGACGCTCCAAAGTGAAGTGGAATATCCGCCAACAAACCCAGAGACTGGGACTTGACAATCACTTGTGTCCTATGTGTCCTGTCTTCTAATAACTCTTCGTATGTTTGTCCCGCCATCGTTGACAACGCATCTGCCTTTCCATGTGCTTTACCAGGCACAAACTCAATCGTATAGTTGAATTGTGACAGGAACTCAGCCCATCTGGCTTGGCGTTGATTGAGTAACCTTTTTGTGGTAAAGTATCGTAGGTTCTGATGATCCGATCGTACCGTCACAGGTCGTCCGACCAAGTAAGCTCGCCATGCCTTGAAAGTGGGTACCACAGCCATCAACCGTTTGTCATAAATATTGTAATTACATTCGGCCGGGGTGTGTTTCTTTGAAAAGAATGCAATCGGATGCAAAAGCCCATCAAGTCCTGGTTCGGATAGTATGCCGGCAGAGGCAATGTCAGAAGCATCGGTTTCCACTAATATCTCTTTGTCAAAATCAAAATGGATCAGGATGGGGGCCGTAGTAAAGGCTTCCTTCAATCTTTCGAATGCGGCTTGACAAAGATCCGACCCCATGAATGGTGTACCTTTTTTGGTTAATTGGGTTAGTGGCCTAGCTAGATGTGAATAGTCCTGGATAAAGCGCCTATAGAAGTTTCCATATGCTAAGAAGGAGCGGACATTGCGTAATTTCTTAGGAATAGGCCACACAATGATCTTTGTGATCTTCGCGGCATCCATTCGTAGGCCTTCCGTGGTGATGATGAAACCAAGATACTTGACATTGTTGGTGTGAAATTCGCATTTCTGAGGTTTTACCTGGAGTCCAGCTTTCGTTAAAGCTTCCAGGATTTGTTTGACGTGTTCAATATGTTGTTCCTTATTCTCAGAGTATATCAAGATATGGTCAAGATACACTGTACAAAATCTATCCAGAAAGGGGCGTAGTGCGTCATTAATGTAAACTTGAAAGGTCGCGGGGGTATTGGTAAGCCCAAAGGGTATAACAAGGGATTCAAAAAGCCGGTATCGTGTACGAAAAGCTGTTTTCCACTCTTCACCTGCTCTCATGGGAATTAAGTTATAGGCTCCGCGAATATCCAGTTTAGTGAATATCTTGGCTCGTGAAATTTGCATAAAGCTTTCTTTGACCAAGGGCAAAGGGTAACGGTTTTTGATCGTTCCCTCGTTACGTCCCCAATAGTTAACACATAAGTGTAGAGAACCTTCTTTTGTCTTAACGAACGAAATCGGAGAAGCAGCAGGGGAGCATGATTCGCGGATGAATTTCTTATCCAGATTTTGGTCTAGCCATTGGTATAAGGCTGATAACTCAGGGGGGCTAAGACCGTATATTGGTCCGAAAGGAGGGACAAATCCGGGGCGCAGGTGTATCTCATGATCAAACCTACCGTCAGGTGGTAGTTGATCTTCTGTTTTCTCGAGGAATAAAGGAAGGAATTGGTGGTATTGTTGGGGAAGTATCTGAAGTACCTCGTCCTTGTCAAGGACTTGATGTCCAAGAGCACATTGTGCAGCATAAGCCCATAGGAAATGTGGTAACTCTTCCTCGATTCCGTAGGCCATTGTAACGTCGGTAATACAGTTCTTCAATCAATATTCAGATTCAAAAGTAAGGGAGTTAGAAGCGAACTCAATCTTGACATCGTGGTGTTTGAACCAGTGTATACCGCGTGTTAGATGGTATCCCCCAAGTGTGGTAACAAAAGCAGGAATCATTTCATGGTAGTTGTTAATCGACAACACGATTTTGGTGAGGTGAGTAATTGCTCTGGAACTCACAGGCCATCCGTCGATAACTGTTAAAGGTGCTGGTTCTTTAAGTTCAAACAAAGGAAAGTTCTGGCGCTCGGCAAAAGCCTTGTCGATGAATGCATATCCAGTTGCTCCCGAGTCTATTAGAGCATGGGAGCTAATCTCGTTATGGTTGTCAACAATCGTACACGCCATTACCAGATGATTAGCTTCAACCACATTCTCCATGTCGTCAAGAGATAAACCAGATAAAGAATGTAACGAAGAAGGCGATTCTCGTCCCATGACAGTGCCTTGGACTGTAGATGGGACAGTTAGTTTTCCCAGTGTTCGGACTCGGGACGAGAGTCTTCAGGAACCACTGGCGGAGGTGCACGAATGGCAGCAGCATTGGCTCTGAGGTGACTTGGGCTATGCGGACATTGTCGAGCCATGTGGTTTGCTCCCCCGCAGTAGAAGCATTGGCCGCGTCCGATGCGATCCTCACGTTGCGCTTGTGATACGGGGCGTCATCCCGCCGCAAGGTCCATGGGGCCTGCTTGAGTACCGGTAGCGGTGCTGGTAGTCGTAGGAGGAGCACCCAGTTTGGGTGTCATGGGCGTGGTCGTGGTAGGTGATCTCCATGTAGAAGATGACAGCCCTTGTTCCGCTGGGTGGGCACGGATCTTGTTATCCACACGTTTGAGCATTATGAGATATTGGTCAAGCTCATCGGGGGTGTCCAGGGTTACCAGAGCGTCCTTGAGTTCAGCGCTTAATCATTCGTACAATGAGGTTCGCTTAGCAGCATCGTTCCAAGATACCTCGGCAGCATATCGTTGGAAATCCGCTAAGTAGTCAGAGAAGTTACGGTTCTTCTGACGCAGGCTTTGTAGATTCCGTTCGGCGGTACAAACCCTATCAGGGTCACCAAAGGTGTTCGTGAGTAGGGTGATCAGGGCTCCCACACTAGCTATATTAATGTTTCCTTCATCAATAAGGAGAAGGATTTGTCCGTAAGCTTTCCCTTTCTGGAACACAACAGCATATGCTAATCGATGTTGGACATCGACAAATTTGTGGCCATCTCCGAGGAACTTGGTACGTAATTGTGCAAGGAATGGGCGAAGTTGGTCTTGGGATCCGTCGAACTCCTATGGCTTGGGGATAGATTGTCGCTTAGGGGGTCGTTCACCTGCTGGCGGAGCAGGTCCCCCTGCGTTTGCAAGTGCAGCAGTTGCAGTTGCCAGGGCAGTGTTTGTGTTAGTCAACGCGGTGTTCAGGGTAACTATGGTGGCTCTGTCACGCTCTAGGTCAGTCTCGATAGCTCTGTACCTTGCCTCTAGTCCTTGTCTCTCTGTAAGCAAAGGCTCGGGTTCTTCGGTAACTGCATCTCGTTATTCAACAAGCTTTGCCTTTTCGTTGGTTAGATTTTGAAAGGGTTGTTGTAGCTGTTGGAAGCTAGGGTTTTGTTTGAGCAGTGCAGGGGTGCCTTGTCGGGAAATGGAAGGGAGTGCCAGGAGCCAGTTGAGTGAAGTAGCAAGATCGCGCGCGGTGTGAAGCTGCTGTCTAATTCGATCTTCGGGTAGTTGATCAAACTCATCCTTGCTAACCGCCGACAATTCGGTCAAGGCAGTTAATGCAGCGGTGGGAAGTTCGAAACATTGAGACATGGGGTTCTGTGGGTTGGATCCTGGTTAGAGGCTACCTTGAGTAACTGGGTCTTGGCACTGGACGTTAGTCCAAGACACACAACGACAGGAAGGTCCTAAACGGTAACACTCGTTTAGCGTGAGGGTTCGGACATGACAATCTCAGGTCAAGGCTAATCGTGAAACGACAGATCAGGGTCAGGGTTTGTGGGTTCTTGGCATGGATCTTGGATATCAGAATAGAAGTCATTATATTCTGAAGTACAGGAGTGGTGAAAGAAATACCAGGTAGCGTAAAGAACCAAGGAAATAAGGGGCTTATTTTTTTTTTTACTTTTTTTTTTTTATATCATATATTTGTTGTTAAGGTACAAGAAATCGCATGGAGCGCTGGCTATGGCGAAAACAAAACCCAAAATCCAAAACGAACTAACAAAGGGAATATCCGGAACTCTTCTCTTCGGCTGGGGTCCGTACCGGTCCCAGGCCCACATACGTGCACGAAATTATAACACGTAAACCGAGGAAAGCCCCTTTTCTACCAGTGGAGCGCATGAAAAATTCAAACCAAAACGTAAACCTAGCCTTCCTGAGATGATAAAAAATAACACAAGGAAACCACATTAGAAGAGCAGGAAGAAAAGGAACCTGCGGAAGAAGAGGGGCGAGAAAACATGACCGGGGGAAACGCGGTGGCCGTAGACCTGGTAAAGCGGGTGGCCGTAGACCTGGTAAAGCGGGTGAGCGCGCCCAGAAGGGCGGCGGAGGACCAGACAGGGGTGTCGGGGCCCAGTTCAGTGACCTACTGAAGGTGGCCGGGCCTGGCAGGCCTCTTGGCTGAGCCGTGGAGGATGGCGTGCTCGAAGGTCTCAGGGGCATCACAGCAGCTGGGGCAGGTGGGCGGGCCGTCGTCGTCCCAAGATGGGTGGACGGGAAGGTAGCTCGTGCCAGACCTCATCTGGTGCAGGCGACCCGCGTCGAATTTGGAGAGGCCCATGAAGGGATGGGGCTTTAGCGAGGGGCGGTGCTCGTACCTAGCCGGGTCCTGTGCAGCCTCCTCCCATTCTTCCATGAGACGGTTTCTGAACAAGAGCTTGAGCTGGGGGTAGGTGCGGCCCGGGGGCGGCGCAGGGTAGGTCTCGCCGAGCAGGTGCTGGGAAGTGACATGGAGGGGAGCGTGGCCCTCCTGGCCGAGGAGAAAAAGCATCGAGTGGGGGAGAGCGTCCAGGGGGTGGTGCGTCCTGTTCTTGGCAGGGGGCTTTGGTTGGCCCCAGCGGAGGGGAAGCCGGGCACCAGGGTTACCGCGGGAGATGGTTCTGTGGTTGGGGGTATGGCGGTGTAGCGATGGTGTCTGAAGGGAGGGCGGGAGCCTGGCGGTGGTGGGGTTGATCTCCGGGGGGAAGCACATTACCCTTAGGCAGGCCAGGGGGTACTTGTGGGAGAGGAGGAGGTCAAGGGGGGGGAGGCAGGCCTCAACGGCTAGGATGTCCGTGGGCGTGCACGTGAAACAGTTGGTGGTCCACCTCTGGACCTTGTGCCAAAAGGCCGCGAGCTTCCTTGACATGTGTGCAGTGGGTTTGAAAGTATCCGCGCAGTAGCTGAGGATGGGAAAGAGGAGCGAGGAGGCCAGCCGGTGGCACAGGAAGGGGGGGAGGCCCATCCCCGGAGGGGAGAGCCTTTTGACGGCCACGAAGGCAGCCTGCGCCTTGGCCAGCCTTTTGATGAAGTGAGGGGTCGTGGAGATCGAGGGGGTGAACCTGTAGCCCAGCCACCGGACCTCGTCCTTGGGGTGGAAAATAGACCCGTCCAGGTGGATCGGGGAGCGGGAAATATGGCCTCTGTCCCTAATGGTGCACCAGTGGATGAGTTCTGTTTTAGGGATGGAGAAGCCAATACCCAGGCGGGCCCGCCTGGCCTTCAGCACCGCGTAATACCTCTGTAATGACTAGATGTTCCGACGGTAGGACGCCGAGGAAGCCGTCAGACCGAAGTCATCGATATAAGAAAGCGTGAGACCCTGGGGGATCTCGCAGTGCAGGCGGGAGACTTAGATGACAAAGAGGAGGGGGGAGACCGGGGACCCCTGGGGGGTTCCCACCGAGAACGGGGCAAAGACCTTTGGTGATCCCTGGTAGAGGAGCCAGCATGACCTGCCAGTGAGGAAGAACCTAGTCCATGACACAAGGTAGGGGTTAACACCCTTCGATTTGAGCCTGTTGGAGAGGGTAGCCGGGTTGACATTGTCGAAACCGCCTTTGATGTCCTGGAAGAGTGTGGAAACTTTCTTCCCAGCCATCGGGAGGGTCCTATCTCATGGGTCATGGTTGTTGTCGCGTCTGACGCCGACAGGCAGGCCAGCGATCCGCATTGGTGGGGGTTAAGGAGGCCAGCCAGGCAGGCCACACAGGAGAGTCTCGAGTTCATGATCCTCTCTAGGATCTTGGAGAAGGTCTGCAGCAGAACTATTGCGGGGAAAGAGTCAGGCGAGTCGTACGAGGGTTTTCCCGGTTTGTCCAGGACGATGCCGTCGGCCATCTTGAGGGCGGGCGGCTGGAAGCCGTGGGCCACCAGTGGGGCAAGGAGATCAAGAATAAGGTGGGGAGCCACCCGGGTTATTCTCTTCCATACGGAATTGGGGGTCTTGTCAGGGCCAGAGGCCGATGACGGCGAGGAACGGGCAAGCGCCCAGCCCACCTCGTCGGTGGTCAAAGCCGGGCAGTCTCTGAATGGCAGAAGAATGGAGTCGGTGGTCCTGACCGGTTTACCAGGGAAGAAGTGGTTGAGGAGGGCCTTGTTCAGCTCCAATGGCGTTGTGGCCCCAGGGAGCCCCGGTAAGCGGGGGGGAGGGGGGCCCACGGCAAACCTCTTTGCCGTCCAAACCGTCTCCGGAGTCGCGGAGGCCAAGAAGTCTGACCAGTGGTCCCTTTTGGCTTTCTTGATGGCTTTGAAGTAGGCAGACCTAGCCGTTCTTGCAGAGGCCAGGAGGGCAGTGTCGAGTCTGTCTCTCTTGGAGGAGCGGAGGGCGGAGGTATAAGCCCTCCTGAGCTGCGAAAGGAGCTCCGACCACCAGGGCTTGGACCGGAAAGTGACCCCCTTAACCGGGGTGTGGTGAGCCAGCTGGGCTGTTACCTGGTCCAGGTTTGTCTTGAACCAGAGGTTTAGGGATCTACAAGTGGGAAGCGGGGGGGCGGGCGAGATCGTGGCTCCCTTGAGCGAGGAGTCAAGCACGGGCCAGTCAGTAAGGGCCCAGTTCGGGGCGGGCGTGGGAGCACGGAAGAGGGGAGCCTCAAAGCGGAGGAGGATGGGGATGTGATCGGAGCCAGAGGAGGGGAGGGGATCGCTTCATTCCGAAAGGTATGGGGAAACGGGGAAAATGATATCCGGTGGAACAGAGCGGGTATTGTTGAGCTGACCCTTCGTGCTGTAGGAGTTGATGATCATGAAACCAGTGGTGGAGGGGTTGAAAAAACCGTCGGGAGTGAAGAGGTCCAGAGCCATAACATCACCCCTGGCGAAAGCCGGGGCAAGAGAGAAACAGTCGACAAAAACGAACCGTAAACGTAGCCCGGAACGCGGGGCTTGCAGCCACCATTGGTGGGGTGGGAAAAAACAGTAAACGAATTAAAGGAGGGAAGTTTGCCCCTGTAGACCGGAGGGGCCTGCAGGGAGACAATGGAAGGAGGGTGGGCCAGTTGAGTAAACAAACCAAACAGTGAAAGAAACACAGCCCAGCTCCCGAGGCAGTTGTGTTGAATGAGTGTGAAGGGTTTCGGAGGGGAGGGGGAGGCCTGCTCCCCACCCCACGATGTTGGGTTGTGCTGCATTAGCGGGCCAAGCCCGATGGGGCCCTGCTCATAGGAGAGGGGCTAGCGGGCTCGGCAGGAGGGAGCATCCGACTGCCTGGTGTGGGCCCTAGAGGGGCCGGAAGTATCGTTGAGCTTCTGGCTCTTGGAGTAGCCATTTTGAACGCTGACTGGAGGGAGCGGGTGGGAGAAGCGGGGGGCGAGAGGTCATCCTCGTCGGCGGCCGTGTCCATCGCGTCACCTGTGGGTGGCGGGTGTAACAGGTTTATTCCTGTCTAATGAAAGTACAATAGGACCGGCGGTAGACCTGCTAGCACTGGTGCTAAGGGAGGCTTCAAGGGACCGGTAGCTAGAAGGATAATAGTTGAAGGACAAATAGAACTCAGGGATTGCCGTTCAACCAAGTGGATTCTTAGACTGAAGGTCTGTCGAAGTCTGCTGTCTCCTGCTAGCCAGGAGACTGGTTTAAATACCAAACCCAAGAGCGATAGCCTTCCTGCATTCACGATCATTACCAGTAGCTACCGACACACTGGAATCCTGTAATCCTGCAAGACCAAAGAAAGAAACAAACAAACAAACAGTGCTCAGCCTTCGCCAGTGTTACATGACCATTCCATACCCGGAATCCTAAATATAAACTTCCAACAAAGCAAACTAAACAGAGCAATACGATAGCATAGCCTATCTGACTCAGAGACAGTGGCGGAGCTGAAATCAAATCAAATAAACCAAATATAAATCAACTAAACATAGGAGATCCTGCAATGCCCGCTCCTGTGTACCGTTACCGGAACATGTACACATGTTACATTCCCTTATTCTGAAAAATCAACAATCATTCCAAAGTCTTCGCTGTCCTCAGCGCTCTCGTCGGTGTGCCATAGGAGGCTGTCGTCATCTGTGGGGAAAGAGTCCTGCTCAGAGCTGCGAGAATCATATTCCTTATCGTCGTAGGGTTCCCAGAAGTCGTCTGGGCAATCGTTTGCGGTGCAGGGTGTAGAGCAAACTTCCATAGGTTCCCAGGAATCTTGAATGTAGTGGGAGGTGATCTGGGGCGTCGGTTCTGCTGGGTGGTTAGCGTCCCAGTATTCCTGTATGAGTTCCAGGGAGTGGTCGAAGTTCTCGATAGGGTCCCAGGAGTCGTCAGCTCGCTCATAGCCTTTCCAGTGCACAAGGAATTCGTGCCTGTTGTTCTGGCGGCGGTAGTCGAAGATCTGCTCTGCTTCCCATTCTTCTGCATTGTCCATTAGGATGGGTGCTGGCTTGTCCATTCCGCGGGACTTGAATCTATCGGGATCGTTCTCTCTGTATTCCTTAAGGGAACAGACATGGAAGTAGGGTTTCTGGTGGGCCATTCTGGGCGGGAGGTGTAGCTTGTAGTTGTCTGTGTCAGGTAGGTGTTCTAGGACCTTGAAAGGTCCGAACCAGCGTGGTTCTAGCTTCTTGGATAGTCCAGGGGAGGAGGTATAAGGGCGGCCTCTAACAAGAACTCTGCTGCCATTCTTGAAAGGTTCTATTAGGGGTTTGCGGCGTTTGTCTGCCTGGACAGTCTGGCGGAAGGTAGCATGCTTTCTGGCCATGTCTACTTCCATTCTTGTTGCTTCATGGGCGTTCAAGATATCGTCCGCAGCTGGTACCTTCCTGGCGGATCTCTGGACAGGGTTGAATATCTTCCAGGGGCGTCCATAGAGGGCATGGTATGGCGAGATGCCTAGGGATTCGTGGGGGGCGCCATTCATGGCTGCTGCAATAGCGGGGAGGGCGCCGGACCAGTTGTTCTGTCTGGGGTTAACGAAGTTCCTCATTAGCTGTTTGAGGGTACGGATCCTTCGCTCAACCTGGCCATTCGTTTGATGGTGGTATTGGGTCGCCATCCAGACCTGGATACCAAGGGACTTCATCATTTGTGACCAAAACTTAGAGGTAAAGCGAGAGTCCTGGTCAAGGACAATGCTGAGAGGGAGGGCATGGACGTTAAAGATAGTACTGTTGAGTTTCGTGAAGATCTTGTCAGAGGTAGCAGCGTCCTTGAGTGGGATGAGATGTGTGTAGGAGGTAAAGCGGTCCATTATGACCATGATAGATGTATAGCCATCGGATTTGTTAAAAGGGCCCGCAAAGTCTATGGGTAGGGATTGGTAGGCTTCGTCGGGGTCAGGGAGGGTAAGAGATCGTCCATAGGGTAGGGTGGTGGGCTCATTGTTAATCTGGCACTTATCGCATGATCGACAGTAGAGGGCAAAGTCCTGGCGCATCTGTGGCCACCAGAAGAAGCAGGCCGCATAGGAGTGGCATTTGTAAGCTGAGAAATGTCCGAGGCCTTCATGGACAGTCTTGAGGATGAAATCCCGTAGGGATAACCCCTGCTGAAGAGGTCCTACCGGTATATAAAGGTTTTCGTACGCATTGGTGTTCTGGGCAAGTCGCAGGCCATCGTGGACGGAATAGTGCAATTTATTATCGGTTTCCTTGACCCTGGTGTAGAGGGTGTCCGTCTTAAGGGCTTCTCTAACTCGCTGGGCGAGGATACCCATAAGGCGGTAATGTAGGGTGCTTAGGAATTTGTTGGCATTGGTTGCCTCATCGGGGTCATAGCCTGCTTGGCTGTAAAGGGGACTAAAGGCCGGCGAGGCCATGGGCGGTGTGGCTAGAATGGTATCCTTCAGACGAAAAGGCGGGAGGCTTTCCGAGAGATATGGGATATCGGGGAGCGAGGCCTGGCCTGCCTTAAGGGCTGTATTCGATGTTGAAGTCCTATCCTGCTCTTTTCTCTTTGTCTTCTTACTCTCCTTCCGGACCTTAGGGTCCTTTGACCAGTAGCCTGCACCTTCCTTTTCATCCTTATGTATTTCACACCCATCGTCAGTGCATGACATCCAGCTCATTTCCGAGTGTCGTCGTTCCATTTCACTAGTGATTGGGAGGGTTCTATTAACCCCCCAAGAGTTTCCAATCGATATTCTGCCATTGTTGCTCGCTGCGCTTGATGTAGCTGGCGAGGACCCAGATGCCTTACGCTTCTGGGAGCGAGTTACTGCATTGCTGGTATTCTCGTCCATAAGGTATTCAGGGCGGCAGCGACTGATAGAGTCACTGCTGGTAAGGGTGGGAGAGGTTTGGGCTTCGCCTAAGTGGTACATGGCGTCGTCTGATTCAATGCTAAATTCGGTAGAGGAGGCGTAGCTTGTATTGATCTGTAGAGGTTGGGTAGTGTCAGGTAGCTCAAGGCTGTCATAATCTATAGTGGGGTCCTTGAGGCTTATATCTAACGGTCCTGGGGTTCCCTCATGGATTCTCGATAGGTGGTCTGCTAGGAAATTCTTTGCTCCTGGCTGATATTCTATTTTAAAATGAAAGCGACTGATGTGCGTTAGCCATCTCTGCTGTCGTCCATTGAGATTCTTTTGTGTCATGAGTTTGGTGAGACTCTCGTGGTCTGTAACCACTGTAAATTGCCTGGGCAGCAAATGGGCAGCGAATGCTTCCATAGCCTCAATGATTGCGAGCGTTTCTTGTTGGTGTGTAGGGTAGTTGCTTTGTGATGGCATCAGGTTCCTGCTGTAGAACGCTGCAGGTCTGGCTGCATCTCTGGTTGGTCCTTGGCCTATCCAAGCGCCTGTACCTGTAGGGGATGCATCGGTAAAAAGCCATATCATATCTGGCTTAGTATAGTCGATCGGTCTTGGGACTTTGTGCTTATCTGCAGCTCGCTTGACCGCTTCGAAGGCTGCCTCCTGCAGATCCGTCCACAGCCATTCAGCGTTCCCACTCAGCTCTATGAGCGGGGCTGTGATAGTGGCGATGAGGGGAATGAACTGCGAGATATAATTAACGATTCTATTGAATCGCTGCAGTTGTTTCTGGCTCTCTGGTCTTGTCCAGTCCATTATGGGCCGGATTTGCTCTGGTGCAGGATGGATGCCATCATTGTCTATCATATGCCCTAGGATTTCGAGTTTTGTGTCAAAGAAAACACTCTTTCTCGGGTTGGCATAATAGCCGGCATTCTGCAGCTTACTGCAGGCGTTTGTAACGTCCATAACATGCTCTTCAAATGTGTCACTGAAGACAAAAATATCGTCAATGTAGACCTATATGGTCTTGCCTAATTCGTCATGGAATAGGTCCTCCATAGTCCTCACAAAGGTTCCGGGAGCATTCATGTCTCCTTGCATCATGACTTGGCTGGTAAAGCCGCCGAAGGGTGTTTTGATAGTGTTGTACTTCACGTCATCTGGATGTACTCTGGTCTGGAAATAGGCGTCACTGAGATCTATCCTGCTGCGGAATCGTCCTCTGGCTACCGCATTTAGTATAGTGTTCTGTTCTGGGATCTGTGTGTGATCGGCCTGGGTGTTATCATTCCTGAAGCGGAGGTTTACCAAGGGGCGGATTCTGCCATCGCTTTTGGCTTCCACAAACATGCTGGCTCCTCCGGGCACACTGGTCCTATGGAGGATACCGGCGTTCATCTGCTTGTTTATCCATGTCTTGTATTTGGTCATCAAGGCTTGTGGCGCTTTGAAGGTGGGTGTCTATAAAAGCTTCGTCGGGTCTATGAGGCTTATCCTGTGCATTATCTTGCGTACTGGGGGTAGTTCCTCAGGTACTTCTTGGACAAATACCTTGGGGAACATCGCCAGGAAGTCAGGTACTTCCTGTGGTTTCGTCATGGCTGATCTAGACTCTCTAGATTTTCCGTCACAGGTAACTCTGACCTTGTACTTGGAGAAGTAAATGCTG
>Ga0307509_10005888_pt1 | contig 16795 bp, 11 predicted proteins | sample 10_EM_MG_FD_202245 | JGI IMG/M metagenome (GOLD analysis project Ga0307509, IMG submission 202245) | Populus trichocarpa ectomycorrhiza microbial communities from riparian zone in the Pacific Northwest, United States - 10_EM | ecosystem: Host-associated > Plants > Roots > Unclassified | place... | reverse complement strand
TGTTTTATTAAAAATTAATTGTTTAGTGTGTGTTTTAGATCATTTTAATACGCTGATGTCAAAAATAATTTTTAAAAAATAAAAAAATATCATTTCAATACTAAAAAAAACATTATGAAAAACAATAGAAAACAAACTCTCAAACAAGTAGATATGAGTTCTTTGAAATTAGAATCTCATAGAAAAACAAGTAGAAATGCTCGAGGTCCTGATTTCTCAACTCTTGCTTCTTAGTCACAATTCATTCGCCGTCAGAAAATAATAACATCCATCCATCTTTTACGCTGTTATTCTCATCATTGCTAATATGATCTTGAGCTATACTATGTGAACCAAAAGTGTCGAGACCAGCCATAAGGTCCAGAAAGAATGTATATCCCATAGAGAGAATGCAACTTCTAATCCTAAATCAAAGCCATTGTTATTGACTTCTCTCATGCTGCCCATCTCTTCAAGGAAACCACTCCCACAAAATGGGCATTTAATCTCAACTTTCATTGAGGTCACCATCTCAGTAAATATGTTTTGTAGCTAATCGGTTGGTTACACGTAATACTGATTTTATTTACGTAAAATATATTTATTATTAATAAAAGCTTTTCTTATCTTTAATATTCATTTATATTTGATTAAGGAATCTAATGTTTAATTAATGAATCTAGAGTTGTTATAATTATACTTTGCAAATGAAATTAAAAAGTTGTTATAATTATAAAATGTTCTATTAAAACTTGATATTAATTAGAGTTGTTGAGACCAATACATATTATATTCCTTACTGTATGAAAGACATCAACTTTTTTTATAAACTGAAGTATGAGGGATACCTGAAATTAATATGTAAGTGCTTGTCAAATGACATGCATATTAAACTGACTCGTAAGAGAATTTCATATGGAGAACTCACTTATGTCTATGGAAATGTTCACGTGATAGTTGTGTAAGTGATCTTTAGACTTGAGATCATTAAGTTATCTTTTATGGGAAGTGTTATGTTTTGATCCTAACTACACGTTATAATCAAGAGTAACAAACATGTAGATATTAGGCATAACATAAACTATATGAATGTATTTGAGTAATCAAGAGAGGATTCATCACCCTAGGTGTATTAGAGAAAATATTTCATCCATTCTCAAATCACTACCAGAAATTCGCCTAAAACCAACGGAATAATTCTATCGGTATATTGCGGTGATATATACTGCTGGATACTATTCCGTCTGTAATTAGGTAGGTATGTATCGGTGGAATAATACAGTCGGTATATACCGACAAAATTACAAACAGAATATTTAGATTTTTTTTAAAAAAAAAGGCAGTTCGCTGATGTGGAAGTTTTTACGGGCGATTTTACCGATGGAATCACCAAGGGATTCACCGAGATCTCTGTACAGTGACATGACTAATTCACCATTAGAATTGCCAACGGAACCACCAACAGAATGAGTCCGTCGGTGTTTCCATCGGCAAATGTTAATATATCACAACTCTGCTAACTGTCTCCCTCCGCTATTTCTTCTTCTTCTTCTTCTTCTTCCCCATCCTAACACTCCCCTCCCAAACTGCAAACAACCACCCCCACAAAAAAATCCCCCTCTTCTCAACACAAGTCATATTTCTTTAAGTTTTGTGGTCACAACATTCATGTTCTGATTTATTGTGGATTTTATCATTTTTTGTAAGTAAATCTATCTTTTTTAATTTTAACATTTAAACGTCAATTTTATTGTTTTTTTAGTATATGTATTTTGTTAGTGTGTGTACATGTTTTATTGTTATTTCTCAAACAAACTTGTAGTATGAATGTATAATTTTGTACTTGTTATGGTTTGTTTTAGATTTTGTAAAATTATATTTGTTTGTAAATTGTTGAAACTTTGTTGAATTACCGAATTACATGTGTTGTGATGAAATAATTAATAGCTTGTTTAACGGGTCCATTTTAATTTTTATCAATGTTATTGCGGAGTTGTAATTTCCGTAAATTTATATGTATAAATTTGTATGGACATTGATAATTGATAATGAATATTTATGAGAAGTTTTAATTAGTTTGTTGGATAATCTCGAGGTAAACCAATATTTTTGCAAATTTATTTACCTAACATAGTTAATTAATGCATGTTGTCATCACAGTTTTATATATGTTCGATAGAAGTCATGGATGATCGTTCATAGATGTATCGAGATTCACCCCAAGGATTGCGGAGGATGGATTATTGTAACGGGGTTCAGGGTTTTATTAATTTCACAACATCTATTCCAAGAAATTTTACTGGAGGCAGTATTAGGTGTTCATACAGGAAGTGTCAAAATAAAAAGTATCTGCATCCAGATGTTGTCATGATGCATCTTCTATACAAAGGGTTCATGGAGGATTACCCGTGTTGGTATGCACACGAAGAACTATTTGTTCGTAATAAGAGCATAAGAGAAAGGGTGGTTGGGTCAACTTTTAGTGCTAGCAACATGCATGGAGTTGCAAATGACAATAATAATCCTTACAGGAATATGATTATGGATGCAATGAGAATGAATCAAGGTAATGTTAGTCAATGCCCAATAGTAGAAGAAGAACCTAATGCAGATGCAACTAGGTTTTCTGATCTGTTGAAAGATTCTAACGAACCATTGTGGGATGGCTGCACGAACCACAATAAATTATCGGCCGTAGCACAGGCGTTCACCATCAAGTCAGATCATGGGTTGAGTGAGGCCAGTTATGACAAAATTATCGAATGGACGAGAAGCATTTTACCTGAAGGGAACAGGCTGAAAGAGAACTTATATGCTGCAAAGTCCATGATGAAACCCCTTAGTTTAGGATACCAGAAAATTGACACGTGCCCTAACTTCTACATGTTATACTACCTTGAAAATGCTGAGTTGACCGAGTGCATGACATGTGGACATTCCCATTAGAAACCCAGAACTGGCAGGGGAAAGACTCTCGTGGCATATAAAAAACTTAGATACTTCCCAATCACACCTAGACTACAGAGGTTATTCATGTCACCAAGGACTGTTGAGCACATGACATGGCAACAATCACATGATGTGGTTAATGGAGTGATGGTACATCCTTCTGATGGCGAAGCATGGAAACACTTTAACAGTGTGCATCCTTATTTTTCAGCTGAATCAAGAAACATGCGTCTTGGGTTGTGTACAGACAGATTCAACCCATTCGGGTCATTTGCTGCTCCTTATTCTTGTTGGCCGGTCATACTCACGGTTTATAACTTCCACCAAGGATGTGTATGAGGCCGGAGTTCATGTTTTTATCTAATGCCATACCCGGTCCGAGCAACTTGGGCCAGAATATAAATGTTTGTCTTCGACCGTTGATTAATAAGTTAACGCAGTTGTGGTCCTTCAGAACTTTGACTTATGATATATCGAGGAAACAAAATTTTGTTATAAGGGTGGCTTTGATGTGGACTATCAATGATTTTCCAGCTTATGATATGGTTTCTAGTTGGAGCACGCATAGAAAACTAGCATGTCCATACTGCATGGAAAACAACAAGGCATTCATGCTAACAAACGAAGGTAAAGCTTCTTTTTTTTACTATCACCGTCGTTTCTTACCACCGAATCACAGGTACAGAAAGAACAAAAATGATTTCTTTATTGGCAAAGTTGAAAAGGATGTTGCACCCCCGCGTCTTTCTGGTGAAGAATTGCATAATGTTGTATCAGAGTATGATGACATTGTGTTTGGTCTTTAATCAGGTAAGGAGAAGTTTCCTGGTTTTAATTTGATCCATAATTAGGTAAAGCGAAGTATCTTTTGGGAGCTTCCTTATTGGAAGACCAATCTCTTTTTCCATAACCTTGACGTCATGCACATAGAAAAAAACATGTTTGAGAACAATTTCAACATCGTTATGGATGTGAAGGGGAAGACAAAGAACAACATCAAGGTTGGATTGGATATAGTTTTATTCTGTAACCGTAAAAACATGAAGTTGGTTTGTGATAGGTCACAGGTCGCAAAACCAAGAGCAAGCTTCGTGTTAGAGAAATATGCACAACTACTAGTCTACAAATGGCTTAAGAGTCTACGTTTTTTCAATGGACATGCTTCAAACATATCAAGGTTCGTTAATATGGAGGAATGCAGATTGTATGGAATGAAGAGTCATGACTGCCACGTGTTTATGCAAACACTCATTCCATTAGCTTATCGTGATTTGTTGTCAAAAGGGATATGAGATGCACTCACGGAGATCGGTCAATTCTTTAGAGATATATGCTCCAGCAAGTTGAATGTTGATCACATTGAGAGGCTTGAAACAAATATCGTTAAGATACAATGCAAACTTGAGATGATATTCCCTCCATTATTTTTTGACTCAATGGAGCATCTCCCTATACATTTAGCGTTTAAGGCAAAAGTTGGAGGACCACTCTAGTATAGATGGATATATCCATTCGAACGGTTAGATATTACAGTTGCAATGTAATTCATATATAAAAGTATTTTCTTTGTTTTTCTTAATTGAAAATATATGATTAATTTAATACAGGTACTTTTCAATCTTAAGAAAAAGGTTAAGAACAAGGTGCATATTGAAGCTTCAACATTTATCTCGTACTATTTCGAACCTTATTTGAGAATGAGAATCAATCGCGTTCCACGGCATGATGATGGTGGTGAAGTGCCTTCTAGTGGGAACTTGTCAATATTCTCCAATCCTGGACGACCCACACCTAAAAATGCCGTAAGGGGAAGATATTTGTCGGAAATAGAGTTCAGACAAACACACAATTATGTTCTATTTAACTGTGATGAGCTGAGACCATTTATTCAGTAAGTATATGTACTACTAATTAAACTTTGTTAAGAATATACTATTTATATATTGTAATATCATAAACTCATATAATTTGGAACAACCTTGCAGGCAACATCGACAATATTTACTGTCCAATAACTCACAGCTGACCGAATCTCAAATCTTTCAATTACAAGATGAACAATTTACCATGTGGTTCAGAACACATGTAAGTACTATAACAAACTCATTATCTCTTGCAAAGATACTGTATGTCGTTATAAAATTCTCGTTTACTATTCATTGTTGTACATTATATACAAAGTTTATCAAATGGGAAGGAGTGTTGCTATGTTATTGTCTTCACTAAGCCTGAGCCCTGAAAGAAAAGTTAAGTGCTACAATGGGTATTTTATCAATAGATAAGTGTTCCATACTGAAGAATACGGGCATGGAAGAATGACATATAACAGTGGTGTTTGTGTTAAGGGATCAACTTGTAGTGGTTAGAAGTTGACTACCATGGTAGATTATAAGAGGTCATCAAATTGCAATATCATAGCGAGCAGAATTGAGTGTTTTTATTTAAATGCTATTGGTATGACACCACTGACAGAGGAATCAAAATAGATCCTCACTATGGTCTGGTTGAAATCAATCAAAAGCTAGACTCCGCAACATAAACGATGTCTTTGTTTTTGCAAAGTAATGCCAATAGCCAACAAGTTTATTACACATACACTCCTTCCTTTAGAAAGGATCGATCAAGAGTTAATTGATTATTGGTTTTAAAAACAAAACCCAGGGGTCGTGTCGAGATTGTTCAGGATGAGAACGAAGACACAAGTGTGTGAGATGAAGTCTTTCAAGTTAGTGAGTTGGTTGAATCATATCGAGTTGCTCCTTCGATTGACTTGGAAGAAAATTCAATTTTTCATGTTTTTTATAATAGTCTTGTTGATGTTGACGCAGAGGAGTTGAATGTTATTTTGAGCTCTAGCTGACAAGCAAATGTCGATGAAGATGATGATGATGATATCCATATTAAAAATTGCGATAGAGCTGATGATTATTCAATTGGCGACGAAGAAGAAGAAAATTCTGATTAACTATTAGAATCAAGGAAAGTGTAAAGCACTTTTTTTATAATGTAATATATATTATTGATGATATTTTATAATACGAAATATTTATTTTATAAGTGTTAACTGTTATTATTGTTTTGTGCGATGGGCAGTTTGTAATTTAAGTGTTTGCAAGAAGATAAATAGGGAATACAAACATAATCTTTCATGCACAGTGCACAATCACCGACGTTGATACCGACGGATACAGTCCGTCAGCATTTCACAAAGAGTTGCAAAATTGTTTGCTGGAAATTCCATTATCACTAACGTTTATACTGATAGATATAGTCCGTTGACATTTCACAGAGAGTTGTATTTATTGGAAATGCAACTATATCTGACAAAATCTATCCCCAACGGGTAGAGGCCGTCAACATTTGTTAGCTCAGTTCACAATTACTGATAAAATCACCGACGGACAGTTCGAATTCCAAAGGGTGTATAATTAATGCCTGCGTGCATTTTCAGACGGAATGCAAAAATTATAGAGGGTAATTAAAAAAAAATTAGTGCGAAATTCAAAATTTGTCGACGGATTTTTAAAAATTCACCGACAGAATAATTAAAAATAATATTATTTAAATTGTCCATTGGGGATTCCATCGGTAAAACTGCGCTATAAATCCCTGCGACCAACCCTTCAGTTCATTTTTCCTCTGCTTCGTTTCATAGCTCTCGTTCTGTTTTTTTTCCTCTCATTTGCTTCAAACTCTTGTTTTTTGCTTCAAATCTCTAGTTATATCTTCAACAAATTAAAAGGCATGTATTTTCATTTAATATGCTTAATGATTTTATTTTTATATATTTTCTTTGTTCTAGTTATTATTATTTTTGTTGTGTTTTTTGTTTTGGTGCATTTTTATAATGTAGATAAAGTCTTGAAATAAACACATTATTAAGGTAAGCATTTGTTATTCCTAAAGTCTATAGTTTTTTCTTTTAATTTGTTGAATATATTTTATTGTTTGTATTGCCATAATAATTGAATACTTTGTTGAATTTTAATTGTTATTGTTGAATTTAACTTGTAATTAGTAATTGAATATATAGGAATAAATTTAATTATTTTATCTCAATTGTACTCTATTATTGCATGATATTGTCAATATTTGCAGGTTTGAAAACTTTGGGTAGTCTCCAGTATAGGGGAGGTGCTGCCGCATTGTTTTTTAAGAATCGAATTTAATCATGTAATTATTCGTATAAAATTGTGTAGATGTGTAGAACGAAATCAACAGCTCGTCGCTCACATATGGTCACAGCTAGTTCTTCTAGCAGTGAGGATGACATGTCCTTAGGTGTCGATCAAGAAGAGGCACCTACACCAACTCGCGATGCTGCCTCTTCTAGCGCGGTTTCACAGCACAAAGGCGGTGCATCTTCATAGCAGAATCAATTCACCCGCAAGTACATGGCACATTGGAAGGACGACCTTTCAATATAAGTTTGTTTCAGTTTTAGTTTTTTTTAATTATGACATAATTCATTAACAACTAATCAATATTTCATTAACTTAATTTATTTTTCAGGTTCACAAACATTAAGTTCGCCCGAGTAATATCATTGGCGTTTAAATCGTTGATGGAGATTCCATTATTTTAATAGAGTCAGGTTTCCAGACATCCTAAATGGGGACCTAATATTGATGCATGGTTTGACAAATTTGAGGTTGGTGTTAATTTCTAATTTCCAGCTTATTTTTAATAAATTATTATTATAATTGTAAAAAAAATTTATTTTTATTTTAAATAAATTATTTATACACAGCACAAATTCGACTAAGACAGCGCGCTTGACAATGTTGTGAGGAGGGTGTGGGAAAATCACGCAGGAACTAGGTAACATCGGAAACAATACGATGCTTTTTTTAAAAAAAAATTATGTTTTAAAATCTAATTTGTCACTATGAAAGTAGGTTGCGTGATTTTTGGTATGAAGCACAAAAAAAGGGCGAGAGATAACGGTCTCCAAGGCTGGAACGACATGGTGATTTGGAGGGATTTCACACCGCTATACATCCCGGGAGATAAATGGCCATAATATATTGAGCACGTGATGTCTGAGCGGTTCACACGACACTCACAGTCCGGTGCTGGCAACCGGAATCGGCAAATTAATGGTTCGGTAACAACGCATACCGGCAGCTTCGTTCCGTTTGCTGCACATGCGAAACGGATGGTAAAAGTAATTTAAATAAAATATATCGTTAATTAATTTGTTGTTACTTAATTAAATTTTTTTCTTACGGGCTACGTCTCTTGGATGTGAACCGATCCCAATGGAGTTGTTTATAGAGACGCGCGTGTGAAGTGAAGTCCACCAAAAGGGGGGGCAACAGTTCGTTGACAACCACGCTCAGCACTTTGTGGTATGTTTGTTAAACCAATTTATTTTGTAAGTTATTATTTTTATTGAATTGAATATGATGATTTTTTTTCATTTTCAGAAGACCTATAATAGCTGGTTGAGGGAGAGATATGGGGACGATCCTTCGACCCATTCGGATTTCGATTCGGATTTGTGGATGGAAGTAGGATCGTCCGGTGGACCTGATAAAAATCAGGTGTACAGGCTCTCCAACACTCCGGCAGATAATTTGCGGGCGGTTCGTAGTGTCTCAACCGTTGGGAGCTCTAATCTAAGGAGTTCGTGGCCTTGCAGCAACACACGGCTCATCTCACCGAAAATATGAGCGACTATCGGCGAATTACGAACAACACACTCATCTCACCGAAAAATACAAGCAACTCTCGGTGAATTGTGAACAACTACGCCAAATGATCATGAACATTACATCATAGAAGGATGATACACGTGCGCCCCTTTTTTGGCCGTATGGTCCCGAGAACAACTGGCCTCCTCCTCCTCCTCCTCCTCCCCTAACTCTGTCATTATTCTAATTTAATTTTTTTTGGAAACACATTAAATTTGTAATAAATATTATTTAACTTTATTTTTTTATTTTTGATGTTTAATAAAAATGTATTTGCATAATTGGTTTTTTTACTATTAATTTATATAATTTTATATTATTTATTCTAAATAATTTTAAAAAAAATCTAAAAAAACCCCACTGATGGATTTACAGACGGAATGTCTCCGTTAGCATTTTACCGAGAGTTGAGAAATATTTACTAAAAATGCCACAATTTCACAGACGGATAAATTTCGTCGGCATTTTACCGAAAGCTGAAAAATATTTACTGTATATGACACTATCACCGACAGAATATATTCGTTAGTATATTTCCAGCCATAATTTTTTTTTGCGCGCATTTTATGTCTGTAAAACCATCGGTAATTTTTTTTTACCGACATACTTAGCGACGGAATGTGGATTACCAACGAAAGACATGCCGACAGACAATTTCCGTCGGTGATTTAGTCGGTAAAAAAATTATCGACAAAGTCTGAATCTCACATCGACGGATTCGGTTCGTCGGGAAATATGTGAATTCTCGTAGTGAATAGTATTGACTATGGAATCCTTGACCAAGATGGAATGAGTTATGAAAAAAGTTTCAAAATCTTATTGAAATAATCAATGAATATAATTTTGAGAACTAACATGATTTAACAAAAAAAAATATATTACATGCTATAATGTCTAAATCAGAACATTCATGATGAAGAGATAATGATTACACTAAGAAATTGGTCACTGAAAAGTTGAGTCAAACCATTTATGATTTTCTTAATATTTAGGAGATCATAACAAGTTTCTAGAAATTATACTTGATCTTCAATATAAGTCAATCAATTGTTAAATTGATAATAAATTGAATTGTAATTTATTTAATCTTATTTTATTTAGGATTATAATTTATATTTGAGCCAATTTATTAGGGATCAAGAGATCATGACAGGTTGTTAGACATTATACTTGATCTTCAAATATAAGTCAATCAATTGTTGAATTGATAATAAATTATTTTATTTTATTTTATTTTATTTAGGATTATGATTTATATTTGGGCCAACTTATTAGGGATTGAAAGATCATGACAGGTTGTTAGAAATTGTACTTGATGTTAAAATATAAGTCAATCAATTATTGAATTGATAATAAATTAAATTATTTAATTTATTTAATCTTATTTTATTTAGGATTATAATTTATATTTGGGCCAACTTATTAGGGATTGGGTGATCATGACAGGTTGTTAGACATTATACTTGATCTTCAAATATAAATCAATCAATTGTTGAATTGAAAATAAATTAAATTGTTTAATTTATTTAATCTTATTTTATTTAGGATTATGATTTGTATTTAAGCCAATTTATTAGGGAACCGAATGGGTCAGACATAAGAACCATTGGTTAGATATTAAAAAGGGATGATCAATAAAGTATGACTTGATTGTAAATAAGTTTTATAAATTGAGGACTAGAATGTAATTATTACAGGAGATTAAAATTCTAGACCTAAAAATAACCAAGTAAGGACTTGATTGAATAAATTTCTAAAATTAGCCTAAAATAATATATGTTATATTATTTAAGAGGCAAGTTGATATTTAGTTATTTATAGAGTTTTTTTTTTAGGTTTTTCTATAAATAGAAAGTACAGTACAATATAGAAACATCTAAAACACACAAAAAAAAGGGTTATCACTAAAAGATATAGTAATCTCTCTCTTCTAAAAGGGTTTAAGATATTTCGTACTGGTGGTTCATGTGAATAATTATTTTTTTACTACTGTAATTCATGAATTTAGGCATGTAGATGGCAAAATTGGATTTAGTCATCTTCATCAAAATTGTATACCTATGGTTTAGCTTTCCACAGAAAAAAACCACGTATAAAACAAGGTTCTATAACTCCAGTTATAATCAAAATATTGATTAGTGTTCTAAGTCAATTATGTTGAAGCACCTAAAATTTATAAACTATTAACTTTTGTTTAAAGTTGTTCTTGATTGAAAATGTTGAATTATTGAGGGAATGGAAATGAAAAAGTGTTTATATGTATGGAAAAAGCTTGAAATTAATAAGTGTACCTGTTAGTACAAGTGAGACCATGGGCACCAAACATCAGCAGGGGACGACCAATAAAGCACAAATTTTGGGTAGATGCTCAACACCTTAGATAATTATTTTAAAAGTCTCTTATAAATTTCTTTTTGAGGTTCTTGTAAAATTCATATTAGAATTTTTATTATGCATGTTTATTATATGAATATTGTTTGGACCAGTTTCCTAGTAATAGGACTGAAGCCCTGTGAATGGGCTATTGGTTGGACTAGCTTCCTGGTGATAGGACTGATGCTCTGGGAATGGGCATATGGTAGAACTAGTTTTTTGGTTTGGAACTAGTGCCCTGTTGAATGGGCAATTATGAAAATTTGTTATGAGATTATTGGAATTAGAACACTGAATAGTTAGTTGTTTAAAAGAAATTGATAAAGTGTTGTATAAATTCTTATATTATTTAATTAATTTTATGTTGCTTTTATAAATTAATATGTAGGTTCATCTCAACATCGTATTTCCTAGTTGATGTATTGGTTCCTTTTTTATACATCTAATTAGTTTAATAAGTTAATGGAGAAATTCCTTTTTGGATTGTAATGAACATCAATTCTGACTTATATGTGTAAATTTATGTAATATTTTATTTTGTTAAACTTTTATGTAACATATTTATGTTTATTATCTAAATTATATGATGCATGAATTCCAATTGTTGTGAGTAATTAATTATATTGCATGTATTTTTCTTAGATTTTATTAAATAGATGGAAAAGCATTGGTTAAATAATGATTGCTTAATTCCAGGATGTTGAACTGTGGATTTAGTATGCTATTCATGAGAAACTAAATAGTATTAACGGTATTTTGGTATTCGCTCATATAAAGAAAATGTTGTTGGATTTTCATTATATATAAAACAAATTCCTTGTTTTGTTTCTTTTTATTATCCTGGAATCCATATGAACATTGTTTTAAAGTCGGGGTTGTTACACTTACTATCAAAAGTCTCTCACGAGACTTTCTGTTGTAAGCATTGTAAAGAAACGACAACTATTATAACCTAATTTTGGGTTCCCCCCAAAAATTGCCTTTCTCTTGTAGAAAAAAATGAAAACAACCAAAAAAATGAAAAATGAAAGTTTGAAGACTTGGCTAAGAAAACAAAACAGCCTAAAAAGAGTTTTAAATGTATCAAGGAATCAAATTGAGATTTTGGATAAAATTGAGAACCTAATTGTACCCAAAATTAAATGACAATGTAGATTTAGGGTTAAATTAAATTATTATTGGGTGAATTTGCGTGAAAATTAAGTCTAAGGATTTAATTAGATTTTTAATAACCTAATTTGATTTAATCACATGCCTAATTATTTAATTAAGTTTAAAAATTAATTTTGTCTTTTAATATGTTAAATTAATTTTATTAGGGGCTTAATTGATAAAAACAATAAGTTTAGGAACCTAATTTGAGCTTAATTAAACATATTGAAATTTTATAGGACCAAATTTATTTTTCACAAAGTCAATTGAGTGAAATCTGGGAAAAAATTGCAAAAAAAAAATTCAAGTTTGGGGGTCAATTAATGGTCAAATTGAAAAAATTCATCACCATGACCATTCTGAAAAAGATGTGTGAATTCGGCTACTTAATTTGGTTAAAACTAGGGGTGGAATTGAAAAAAATAGAAGTTTGAAGGTTAATTTGGGATAAAATTGAAAATATCCAAGACCAAAGACTAAAATGAAAACCGCGTTGAAATTAGAGGATGTTCTTGAAACTTCACAATGGTAAAATTGAATTGATTCTTAAAATCAAAATTCAATTAAGAATCTAATTAAATAAATCAAAAATTAAAGAATAAAATTAAAAGAGAAGATTTAAACCTTAAGCGCTAAGATGACGTTGTTTGGACATGAGAAGGGTGGAGCAGAATGTCCCTCGTCCACTAAATATCAACCCCATGGCAGCCATGAAAGGGGGAGAAAATAAAAGAACAATGAAAAAAAAAAACCTTTGCATCTCCACCTTAACATACGCCGCCACCACCTGAAGCAACTCTAATTAGCAACCACCAGCTCTGGTAATAGTGCTCAAGGGCTTCCATCAACCACAACAATGTTTTCCTTTCCTCCATTTAAGCATCTACTCGTAAGCTTCCTACACCAGCAACTTCTTCTCCAGCATCCAAAGCAACACCACCGTGGACTACAGTAGCTCTACCATCACGCACCACCATGCTACGACAGTAACTAGCCAAGCAACCCCTTTTCTCGGCCAGGTAAGCTTCTTCCCCTCCTCTTTATCTTCTTCAAAAGCATGCTAAAACATGCCAATAACGTAATTTGCGTTACTGGCAGCCTAGTCCATTGGCTGACCTGGTCCAGCCCACATCATATATAAAAAGAGGGCCTGTTGAGCTGTCTGTCTCCAAACAAATCAGGTTCAGCTAGGCTTCAACTCAACTCGTACCCGTATGCATGGTCTTGGACCAGTAGACTCAGTCTATATAGTTGGACTAAGCCAAACCTAAAAGCTAAGAGTGCATTTGACTAGCATCAATTTTGTTAAGAAAATAAGGCATTGTTTGGTCCTTAAAACATTTTTAATGCTTCTGATTTTAGACTAAAAACACATTTAACAAACACAACCTAAGCTTTTTTCTTTAGTTTTAGTGTATATTTTGTGTTTAGCCAAACAATCCTTAAAATACTAAAAAATTCTAAATAAATTTAGGAACTATTTTAAAATGATTTGTGGGTTCCTCGCGTGTTTTTTCAACTTTTTTACCTAATATCGGTTTATAGAATTATACTATAAGATACAGACCCGATATTAAAAATACCTAATTTTTCTTATAAATTTTAAAAATTCAAAAAACATTCCATTAAATTTTGGTCAAAATATCAAAAATCTCACAAAATTAATTTGTTTAATTAATATTTAGAGTGTTAGGATTCATTTATTCACTTTAATCTAATCAAGTATTACCTTAAATACATGTTCAATAATCATAATATAATTCTGTTTTTCATATAATTTACAAGTTCATTTACTTTTATTCTATCTTGTTACATAAGATTATATGCAATCTAATCTAAATAACTCGAACCTCTGTATTATACCGAACCCTGTGAAAGCCACGGCCTCCCAGGGAACTGCTGAATGGTCCTGGTTTTAAAGCATTGGAGTCGTCTTTTGTATGGTAACAGTGTTATTTGTCTGGAATAACGACGTCGCTTTCTCACAAGATCCCATGGCTCCAATGAAAGAGTAGTTCTGTGGGAACAAGCAAGGCATCTTCTCCCCATCTTTTTAGATCGCAAACAGCACTCGCCATGTCTGTTCTTGCTTCCACCATAATCATAGCATCCCCTTTCCATATTGGAACGAACATTCAAGCTCATTTAGGCACTGTTTCTTACAATAGGCTCTAAATTTATCATCTGAGAATTTCCCCTCGGGGATAAAGCCAAATTTGGACCCACGTCGGCTCAAAGAATAATCGCATGTTATAGGATATTGCCCCATGAGAGCAGCAAAGAAACATTTCAGCCCCACAGTTGATATATGTAAGTTTTTTCTGTGTATTTCTGTAGTTTTAAAAATTTAAATTCAAATGAAAAAGCTTATGCATACATGTGTGAATCAAGATATTTAATTTTACAAAACAAGAGATTTATCCGATTATGTTTGCTATTTTTTTTTTATTACAATATTATTTTCATTCAATCTAATGATAATAGAAATAAACAAACACATTAAATTGAATGAATGAAATAAAATGAGAAAAAATATTATGCAAGGCTACACATATTAGAAATATTATTTGAAAATAAATATTTTTTTTATTTTCAAAAATATAATTCATTTTTACAAATGATAAAAAAAAATTATAGATGATTATAGATGAATAAAAAAAACTTCTTTAAAAAATAAACACATACCAAAAATAATCATCACTTATAAGAAGCTCTCTAAAACAAATAAAAGAGAGAAATGATATTAATTTAAATATAAATATTTTTTTGAAAAAAAAACATATACAAAGAAAAAATTAGGAAAACAAAATAAGGCATTATACCTGATAAGCCAGGCCAACCTGTCTGGTCCATTTTGTTAGTGCCTGTGAGTCTATGCTTTTATTTTTTTTTCCTACAATGGGGCATAAGACATGTCGTCCACCCCAATTTTTTTTTTTAAAATAAATCAGACAACGTGTCGTTTGATCTTGCTCACAGTAGCTAGAAAATCAGGGCTTCAATTCTTTTTACCTAAAAACCCGTTTCTCAATTTATTTTTTACCCAAAACACATATAAAACACTTTAAAATCATGATAAATCTATTCAGGGGCTCAAAAAACAAAAAAAAAATTCATCCAAAAAACCGAGATCAACCCGAACTCATATTTGTTTTTTCAGTAACTTTAAAAGTAAAAAAAAAAACACCTAATATGAAATCACCTCATCAAAAGAAACAATTTGACATAAATATTATTTTTTTTGTGGCCTAAATCGATGTCAATGGCATGTTTCTCTCTCTATCACTAAAATTCAACGACCTCTCTCTCCCCACTCTCAACCCGAGACTAAAAAATAATAAGAACAAACTTTTAAAACAAAATTATATAATTTATGTTATTTTTTAAGTTTAAAGACCAAAGTGTATCTTTTTTAAAATTTATAGAACACCGTCCATATTTGATATCTTTTTTATTTAGATTTTTTTTATTTTAATTCTACCCTTTTAAAAGAAATCAAAATCAATTGATTTTTAATTAAGATTAAATCACCTGAAAAATAATAAGGATAAAATTAAAAAAATAAAAAACATTCGCAATAAACAGTGATACTTTATTAGTTTTATACTTAACACTTAATGTAGGTATCATGCAATAACAAGTAAATGTGAAGTGGAGGACCCTACAGTACCAAAATTAAATCTCCCATGTGCATTCGGGATAGCAAAATGCGGACACAAAACTGGTTTGACCAGACTGCCCACAACTTTTCTGTTGACATCAACAAAATTTCTTTGGGCAAATCAGTCAAAATACAATAAAGACACGAGCTCTCTGCCAAAGTACCCACTGCAACTGGGCTCTTGTCTTTAACTTTCCCAACCTGGCAACAGCTACAGCCTTCTTTCCCTGACTGGAAGCGAAACCTTGAAACAAAAAATACCCAAGAATCGAGAACCCAAATGGCCATTTTTTCAATCATTCTTTTTTATTTTGTTTTATGCCATTATTTTATCACATGAACTCGTGAAGTCAATGGGGTTCAGAGTCACCATTCACATTATAGTGCTGTCGTACATGAAATTAACAAATAATTAGATGGAGACCATGTTGCGGATAAATACGTCGACAAGCAGGAATATTAATTAATTAAGCAAGTAAATTTCAGGTGGAGATCTGATTGATCTACACAATAAAAATCCTAAATTTTCAACAAAAGCCCCCAAAACAAAACAAAAAATTAAAAACCAACCCCAGAAAACAAAACCAATTTTGAGTTCAACTCCCTCTAGTAATCATCTCTTTGTACTTCATAATAGAATTCATCCTCTGCAACTTCAACTGCTGCTTGAACCTATTAATGAAATCATCGGCTTTAGCATCCACTTCAGTGTCATCAAACTCAGTAGAGGTCTTCCCTTCTTTCACGGTAGCTGGCCTACGAGATTCAACAATGTCATCTTCTTCAAAATGGGCAAAAGCAGATTTTGCACTTGCAGATTTCTTCATTTTCTTCGGTAGCTTCTTGGGTACTTCACCAGAAGTTGGTTTCGTGTCTGACTTGGATTTGCTCAGTTTATTTCCTTGTAACTTGCTGTATATCTCTTCAAGAGTCTGTTCTTGATCTTCCTCTTCCTCTTCCTCTTCCTCTTGTTGTTCTTGAAGCT
>Ga0307509_10005887_pt1 | contig 16797 bp, 11 predicted proteins | sample 10_EM_MG_FD_202245 | JGI IMG/M metagenome (GOLD analysis project Ga0307509, IMG submission 202245) | Populus trichocarpa ectomycorrhiza microbial communities from riparian zone in the Pacific Northwest, United States - 10_EM | ecosystem: Host-associated > Plants > Roots > Unclassified | place... | reverse complement strand
GAGTCAAGTACGCTGTGCCCATGAAGATGTCCGGCGGTGTCGAGTGGGCCCTGCACTGCGCGTTCGCGCTCACCGCCGCGGATCGGCCGGTGTCCGCCGCCCGGCTCGCCGAGATGCACGACGTGTCGGCGAGTTACCTGGCCAAGCAGTTGCAGGCGATGTCCCGGGCCGGGCTGGTGCGCTCGGCGCAGGGGCACGCCGGCGGGTACGAGCTGACCCGGCCGCCCTCGGAGATCACGGTGCTGGACGTGGTGGAGGCGATCGACGGGCCGTCGCCGGCGTTTCTGTGCACGGACGTCCGGGCGCGAGGGCCGATCGCCGCGTCGCCCGAGGCCTGCCGGACGCCGTGCGCGATCCATCGGGCGATGACGGCGGCGGACGAGGCGTGGCGCGCGTCGTTGCGATCGGTCACGATCGGTGACCTTGCGGCGCAAGTGACGGGTGAGCACGGCCCGGGCGTGCTGGCCGGCGTCCGGGACTGGCTCGCCTCGGCCGGCTGAGCGCACCGAAGGGGTGCACCGCGGGGACGCACCGAAAGGACGCACCGAAAGGACGGTCCGGGGGGTGTGAGAGACCGAACCGCCCCTCCGGGCCCACGGACGCGCCGCCTTGGGGGCAAGGAGCGCGCCGGGAGCCGTACTCCTACATCTTGTAGGTGAACGGTGGAACCCTCAACCCGCGACCCGTCCCGCCGATCGCAACGCTCGACCGATCGGGGGTCCGCCGACCGCAACCGGGTGGCACCCCCGCGGGCACTTCCCGCGCACCGGACGGCCCGGAGTCTCTTCCCATGCCCGGCCGAGATGCGGCCGGACAACGCGGGGGAGATTGAATGTTTCGCAAGTCCGTGTACTCGCTTGCCGCCGTGCTGGCCGGAGTGAGCGCCGCGCTCGGCGGGGTCGCCCAGGCCCACGCCGCCGCCGACACTCAGCACCGCTGCGTGACCGACGCCAAGCTCGTGCCGAGCTGCGACGTGCTGTGGGGCGCCGCCGCCGGCGGCTTCACCGGGAAGCCGCGCGACCAGGAGCTGGAGACCTGGGAGAAGCTCAGCGGGCGGACCTCCACCATCTTCCACACGTACCACAAGGGCGACGAGGTCTTCCCGACCGCCGCCGAGAAGGCGATGACCGCGGACCCGGCGCATCCGCGGGTGCTGCTCGCCAACTGGCGGGTCGACTGGGGCTCGACCTGGGCGAACGTGGCCGCGGGGAGGCTCGACCGGCGCATCGACACGTTCGCGGCCCGGGCCAAGGCGTACGGCAAGAAGTTCTTCCTGGTCCTGAACCACGAGCCGGAGGACGACGTGCGGCCGACGGCCGGCTCGGGGATGACCGCGAAGGACTTCCGGGCGTCGTTCCGGCACGTCATCGAGCGGCTGCGCGCCGACGGCGTGACCAACGCGGTCAGCGTCGTGGCCTACATGGGCAACGAGAAGTGGATGGCGCAGTCCTGGTGGAAGGACCTCTACCCGGGTGACGACGTGGTCGACTGGATCGGTCTCGACTCGTACGTGTCGGCCGAGCGGAACTACTACCACCACGGCATGTTCGGCGACCTGGTCGACCGGCGCGCGCCGGGCGGCGACGGCTTCTACGACTGGGCCACGCGCAACCACCGGAGCAAGCCGGTGATGCTCGCCGAGTGGGGCGTCTACCACCGGGTCGGCCGCGTGGTGGACAAGTCGGCGCAGTTCGACAGCGTGCTGCCGGCGCTGGACCAGCGCCCGGCGATCAAGGCGATCGTCTACTTCGACACCAAGAAGGACGCCTTCGGCGACCGCGACATCAGCATCAACAGCTCGGCCCGCAGCCTCGCCTCCTTCCGGAAGCTGGCCGCGAACCCGGTCTTCGACGTTCAGCTCCGATGAGTCACGAGCCGCCCGGCTGTCCGCCGGGCGGCTCGCTCATTTCCGGCCTACTGCCCGGTGCGGCCGTCGATGCACTCGCGGAGCAGGTCCGCGTGCCCGCAGTGCCGCGCGTACTCCTCGACCATGTGGATGAGGATGTCGCGGACGCTCGCCTCGTCGTCGCCCCGCGGCACCAGCACCATCGCGCCGAGATCGATCGGACCGTCCAGCCACTCGTCGGCCAGAGCGATCTGCTCCCGCCAGGTGGCGAACGCGTCGTCCACCACCGCCTGGTCGCCCACCGCGCCGGTGAAGTCCAGGTCGTTGTCCGCCGGCGACCAGTAGAGCCGCGGCTGCTCCCGGCGGCCCTGCAGCGATCGCTGGAACCAGTTCTGCTCGACCCGGGCCATGTGCCGGATCAGCCCGAGCAGGCTCATCGTCGACGGCGGCACCGATCGGGTGGCCAGCTGCCCGGGCGTCAGGTCCTCGCATTTCATGCCCAGGGTGAGCCGGTAGTTGCGCAGGTAGCCGCGGATGGTCGCCAGCTCGCCGACCGGTGACTCCTCCATCCGTGGGTCCTCGCCGGGCTTCGCCCACATTCCGTCGTAACCGACCACATGTTCGCTCGTCATGGCGCCATTCTGGCGGAGATCGTCAGCACCCGAGGGCCCGCCTCAGCCCAGGGTCACCGGCAGCGAATCGAGACCGAACACGATCGAAGCGCGCCGGAACCGGAGCTCGGCCGGGGGCACCGCCGGCGCCATCGCCGGGAAACGCCGGACCAGCGCCGGGTACGCCGTGCGCAGCTCCATCCGGGCCAGTTCCGCGCCGATGCAGCGGTGCAGGCCGTAGCCGAAGGCCAGATGCGATCGGCCCGGCGTGCGGGACGGATCGATCGCATGCGGATCGGAGCCGATCAGATCGTCACGGTTGGCGCCGCTCAGCGAGCACATCACCACGTCGCCGGCGCGGATGTCGGCGTCACCGACGCGTACGTCCTTGATCGCCACCCGCGGGAAGGCCACCTGCACGACCGTGAGGTAGCGCAGCAGTTCCTCGACGATCTGGTCGACGCCCTCGCCCCCGCGCATCTGATCGGCCATCTGCGGATGGGTCATCAGCACCAGCGCGCCCAGCGCCAGCATGCTCGCCGAGGTCTCGAGACCACCGGTGAGCACCCCGTCGGCCAGGCCGGCCAGCTCCAGGTCGTCGATCTCGTCGCCATGCGCGCGGATCAGCGAGCCGATCAGCCCGTCGCCCGGGTTGCGCCGCTGCTCGGTGATCAGGCCGCCGAGGTAGCTCAGGGCGTCGCCGATCGCGCCGAGCGCCGCGCCGCCACCCTCGGCGAGGTCGAAGCGGGCCGTGCTCAGCTTCTGGAAGTGGTCGCGATCGGCGTACGGGACGCCGAGCAGCTCGCAGATCGTCAGCGCCGGGATCGGCAGCGCGAAGTCGTGCCACAGGTCGGCGACGCCGCCCGCCTCGGCCATCGCGTCGAGCCGGCCGGCCACGATCGCGTCGATCCGCGGCTGCAGGCGGGCCAGGCGGCGCATGGTGAACTCGGGAGTGAGCACCTTGCGCAGCCGGGTGTGCACCGGCGGGTCGGCGAACCCGAGGCCGCCCGGGTCCTGCCCGACGCTGATGCCGACCCGGCCGGCGAACTTGCCGAAGTCGTTGCTGTAGCCGTCGACGCTGCCCAACACCTGCCGGACCGGTTCGTACCCGGTCACCAGCCACGCCCGCATGCCGAACGGCAGCGGCATCCGGGCGACCGGCCGCCTCTCCCGGAACTCCGCCATCCGCGGGATCGGGTCGAGCCCTTCCCGGTGCAGCGGCCACAAGATCCGCTCGGGCAGCATGGACAGCGAGAACCGGCGCGTGACCAGTCCCACCGCCCGGGACCGCACCGCGGACACCATCGACGTCATGCCCACCGGTACCTCCACCGCTCCCGCCAGATCGCTCGGAGCATGATCACACGATCGCGCAACAAACGACGATGAAAATCCTCACACACTCAGCGCGACCTGAGCGAACGCCTAGGGGGCGTCGAGGAGACACAAAGCGGGCGTCCAGCAGGCCTGGACGGTAGCACAGAGTGCTGGAAGTATCGACGCATGGTAGCCACCGATGGCTGACATGCCGCTCGCCGGGCCGGGTCACGACCCGTGGACCGTGGCGCTGTTCGCCGCGGCCGACCCGCGCGTGGCCGTCGGCTGCGGCGTCCTCGTCGACCGGCGCCGGGTGCTGACCTGCTGGCACGTCGCCGAGGGCAAGAGCGGGCTGATCGTCACCTTCCCCAAGGCGGGCGTGTCGCGCCAGGTGCATCGCCTGGTCATGGCCGTACGGGGCAACGCCGACTCGGACGTGGCGATCCTGGAACTCGACGAGCTCGCGCCGCCCGAGGCCACCCCGGCGCCGTTGCGCAGCCCGCTCCCCCGGGCCCTGCACGGCGATCAGTGGTGGGCGTTCGGCTTCCCGCGCGACTCGCCGCTCGGCGCCGAGGCGCACGGCCGGGTCGGCGGTCCCCTCGCGTACGGCTGGGTGGGTCTGGAAACCCGATCGCGGTACGTGGTGAAGCCCGGGTTCAGCGGCGCCGGCCTGTGGTCGCGGGACTTCAACGCGGTGGTCGGCCTGGTCGGGCAGGCCCGCGCGGGCGGCGCGCACTCCGGCGACGCCCAGGCGATCACGTTGCATCAAATCGATCAGGATCTGCCGGAGGAGAAGCTGCGCGAGCTGACCGCCTGGTCGGTCGCCGCGGCCGGCGACACCGCGCTCGAGGCGTGGGGCTGGTCGCTGCGCGAGGACGTCGAGGCGGTACGTCACTGGCGTCCCCGGGCGCGCGGCGTCTCGATCGACACCGAGGGCGGCTACCGGTTCCGCGGCCGCGCCACCGCGCTGGCCGAGATCGTCGCCTGGCTGGAGCGAACGCGACCGGACGCGCGCGTGCTGATCGTGACCGGCTCCCCCGGCGTCGGCAAATCGGCGGTGCTCGGCCGGATCGTGACCACCGCCGACAAGGACGTGCGGGCCGCGCTGCCGGCCGACGACCCGAACGTCGCGGCGCCGATCGGCGCGGTCGCCGGCGCGGTGCACGTGAAGGGCAAGACCGCGCTGGACGTGGCGGTCGAGGTCGCCCGGGCCGCGTCGGTGCGCATCCCGCACACGGTGGACGAGCTGGTGCCGGCGCTGCGCGACCGGCTGGCCCGCGAGCACGGCCGGCGCCATTTCAACCTGGTCTTCGACGCGCTGGACGAGGCGGTCAACCCGCGCCAGGCCCGGCTGGTGGTGTCCTCGCTGCTGCTGCCGATCGCCCGGCAGTGCTCCCGCTACGGCGCCCAGGTGATCGTCGGCAGCCGGCGGGTCGACGACCTCGGCGACCTGCTCAAGGTGTTCGGCCGGGGCACCCATCTGATCGATCTCGATCGGCCCGAGTACTTCGCGGCCGAGGACCTCGAGGCGTACGCGGAGGCGACGCTCGCCCTGCTCGGCGCGGAGCGGCCCGGCAACCCGTACGCCGAGCACGCGGTCGCCGCCCCGGTGGCCCGCCGGATCGCCGCGCTCGCCGACCGGAACTTCCTGATCGCCGGCCTGATCGCCCGCTCGCACGGCCTTTACGACACGGTCGCGGTCTCGCCGGCCGGCCTGTCCTTCACGGCGACCGTCGACGAGGCGCTCGCCGCCTACCTCAGACGCCTGCAACCGGTCGAGGGCGTGCCCGCCACCTCGGTGCTCACCGCGCTCGCGTACGCGCAGGCGCCGGGTCTCTCCACCGAGGTGTGGCAGGTCGCGCTGGACGCGCTCGGCGTGACCATCTCGCGCGAGGCGCTCGCCGGGTTCGTGGTCTCGTCGGCCGCGAACTTCCTGGTCGAGTCCAGCACCGACGCCGGCACCCCCCGGTACCGGCTGTTCCACCAGGCGCTCAACGACGCCCTGCTGCGCGGGCGGGAGAGCGGTGGATTGCGCCAGGGCGACGAGCGAGCACTGGCCGCGCAACTGATCGGGTACGGCCGGAGCACCGGCTGGGCCCGATCGGACCCGTACCTGTTGCGATCGCTGCCGATGTTCGCCGCGCGGGCCGGGATGATCGACGCGCTGCTCACCGACGACCTGTACCTCCTGCACGGCGACCTGCCCCGGCTGACCCAGCTGGCCGAGCATGCGACCACCGAGGAGGGACGCGCCCGGGCCCGGCTGCTGCGCCTGACCCCGCACGCGATCCGGGCCGGGCCGGCCGAGCGGGCCGCGATGTTCGGCGTCACCGCCGAGGTCGAGCGGCTCGGCGCCACGTTCCCCACCTGGCGCGGGCTGCCGTACCGGATCCGCTGGGCGTCGGTGCCCAGCCGGGCCGAGCGGAGCGCGCTGGAGGGGCACGCCGGCGCCGTCCGGGCGATCTGCGCGGTCGGCATCGACCGGAGTCCGCACCTGGCCACGGCCGGGGACTATCCGCACGTCCGGCTGTGGAACCCGGCCAGCGGGCGGCACTGGGAGATGCCGCTGCGGGTGGCCCCCGACGAGCGGTTCCTGTCCCTGTGCACGGTCCAGGTCGACGGCCGTACGCTGCTCGCGGCGGGCGCGGTGAGCGGGCGGATCTGCTTCGTCGACCCGGTCGAGCGGCGGCCGGCCGGGACGCTGACCGGGCCGGCGGTCCCGGTGCGGGCGCTGTGCACGATCGCGATCGGCGGGCAGGCGCACCTGGTCGCGGGCGGCGACGACGGCATGGTGCGGATGTGGAGCCTCGCCGACGGGCGGTCCCGGTCGTACCACGGCCACGCCGGCGCGGTCCGGTCGCTGAGCGCGGTGCGCAGCGGCGACCGGCACCTGCTGCTGAGCGCCGGCGACGACTACACGGTGCGGATCTGGGACCCGGTCACCGGGCAGCCGATGCACACGCTGAACCGGCACATCGACGCGGTGCGGGCCGCCTGCGCGCTCACCGCCGACGGGCGGCGACTGATCGCGACCGCCAACTACACCGACGCGCGGCTGTGGAGCCTCGTGCCGGGGCGGCCGCACGCCGGCACGCTCAGCGGGCACCGGAAGGCGATCCGCGGCATCGTCACCGTCGGGGTCGGCGGGCGGACGCTGCTGGCCACCGCGAGCGCGGACGGCGACGTGCGGGTCTGGGACCCGATCGACGGGCAGTGCCTGCGGGTGCTGAGCGGGCACACCGACGCGGTCAGCGCGATCTGCCGGGTCACCGTGGACGGCCACGACCTGCTGGCCACCGGCAGCCGCGACCGGACGGCCCGGCTCTGGGACCTCACCGCCGACGACATGCGGCACGGCCCGGACGTGCGCGGCGGGCGGGTCAGCGCGGCCTGTCCGGTGCGGGCCGGCAACCGGGATTTCGTGGCCGCGGTGGACGGGAACGGCGGGCCGATCCGGGTGCAGGACGTCGAGACCGGCGCGGAGACCCGTACCCTCGGCCGGGACGTCGCCGCCGTGACCGGGATGTGCGCCGTCGCCGGGCTGATCGCCTCGACGACCGGCAGCGGCGCGCTGCACATCTGGAACCCGATGTCCGGCCCCGGCCAGCAGAACAAGGCACGGCGCTTCGAGACCCTGCAGGCGATCTGCCCGTTCCACGACGGCGACGGGTCGGAACTGCTCGCGATCGTCGGCAACCGGCGCATCTACTACTACCGGCCGGACACCGATCGCGTTCTCGCCCGGCACCGGATGGGCGGCTTCCTCCCGGCCGACGACGTCTTCGGCCACCTCAGCGGCATCCGCCTCGCCTGCCAGGCGCTCGACCGGCCGGCCACGCTGCTGGCGACCGCCGGCGACGACGAGGCCATCCTGCTGTGGAGCACGGGCGGCCGGATGACGGGCGCGCTGCGGGGGCACCGTCGGGCGGTGCGATCGCTGGCCCGGGTCACGGTGGACGGGCGGGCCCTGCTCGCCAGCGGGAGCGACGACCAGACCGTGCGGCTGTGGGATCCGGCCACCCGGGAGTGCGTGGCGACGCTGACCGGCCACCTCGACGGGGTCGACGCGGTATGCCCGGTGACCGTCGACGATCGGCCGATGCTCGCCTCCGGCAGCCGCGACCGGACCGTCCGGGTGTGGGACCTGACGACCCGATCGCTCGCCCTGGCCATCCCGGTGCACCACCCGGTGCTGGCCTGCCTCGAGGTGTCCGGGCTGCTCTACGTCGGGCTGGCCGCCGGGTCGCTGGCGCTGGACCTCAACACCCGGCGCAACGAGCTCGCCCACTTCCAGGAGATCTGACCCGCGGCTATTCCGGTGGCCGTTTCCCGGGCTCGGTACCTACCATGGACACATGCCCGGCAGCATCCGACCGATCGCAACCGCGCGAGCTACCCGCTCGTCGGTTGCCGCTGCCTGAGCCTCTTCTCCTCCGCCGGCGACCGGAAACGGTCACGCCGGCGTTTTCTTGGTGCGCGGTGCCGCTTTCCGGTCGTTCCCGACCTGAAAGGTGCACGACGATGAACGTCGACAAGACCGTCCGGACCTTCCTCGACTTCTATCAAGACCGTGGCCATCTGCTCATTTCCGAACACTCGCTCGTCCCGCCGCCCGGCGATCCGGTGCTGTTCACCACCTCGGGCATGCACCCGCTGACGCCGTATCTGTCCGGGCGGCCGCACCCATCCGGGCCGCGCCTGGTCAACCTGCAACGGTGCCTGCGCACGACCGACCTGGAGGAGGTCGGCGACGACACCCACTTGACCGTCTTCCAGATGCTCGGGTCGTGGTCGCTCGGCTCGTATCCGGGCGTGCGGAGCCTGATCTGGGGCTACGAGCTGATGCGGGACGGCTTCGGGATCGGATCCGATCGGTTGCACGTGACCGTGCACGAGGATGACGTCGAGTCGCTGCGCACCTGGGAGCGGATCGGCGTGCCCGTCGAGCTCACCCGGGACGAGAACTGGTGGTCGAACGGCCCGACCGGGCCGTGCGGGCCGGACTCGGAGATCTTCGTGTGGGTGGGCGACACGCCGCCGGAGGGCACGCCGACCACCGACCCGCGGTGGACCGAGGTGTGGAACCACGTGATGATGCGCTACCTCCGGCACGAGGACGGCCGCCTCGAACCGGTCTCGCCGGAGCGGGTGGACACCGGCATGGGCCTCGAGCGCATGCTCACCGTGCTCCAGGGCGTGCGATCCGTCTTCGACACCGACGTCTTCCGGCCGTGGTCACTTCGTGAGCTGTGGCCGCTCGACGAGCAGTCGCAACGGGTGGTGACCGACCATCTCCGATCGAGCGTGGTGGTGATCGGCGACGGGGTCCGGCCCTCGCCGAACGGGCGCGGTTACGTGCTGCGCCGGCTGATCCGCCGGGTACTGACCCGGCTGTGGCGGGTCGACCCGGACCGGACGCTCGGCGACCTGCCGACCTCGCCGATCCAGTCCACGATCGATCACTTCGGGCAGCGGACCGGCGTCGGGCCGGTGCGCGAGGTGCTGCTGGGCGAGGAGGACCGGTTCCGCGGGCTGATGGAGCGCGGGCGGCCGGTCGTGTCCCGGCGGCGATCCCGCGGACCGCTCACCGACGACGACTTCCGGTATCTGCACGACACCTACGGGCTGCCCCGCGAGCTGGTCGTCGACCTGCTCAAGGAGCCGGTCTGACAGGACTGGGCCCGGGATCACTCACCCGTCGAGGAGGCAGCACTATGACAAGGTGATCGCGTTCTTGGCGCGCTCGGCCGATTCGGGCGAGGCCGGGCCGCCCGGGTTCTCGGTGGCCAGAGCCTGGTTCAGCTCGACGTAGGTGCGCATCCGGCGGTCGTACGCGGCGAATCCGGCCTGATGGTCGTCTCCCGCGGAGGCCAGCGCGTCGGCCAGCACATAGGCGCCGACCAAGGCCAGGCTGGTGCCCTGGCCGGAGAGCGGCGACGGGCAGTAGCCGGCGTCGCCCAGCAGGGCTACCCGGCCGGTGTGCCAGGACGGCATCCGGATCTGGGCCATCGCGTCGAAGTAGAAGTCGGACGCGTGCCACATCGCGTCGAGCAGGCGCGGGGTCTCCCAGCCGACGTGGGCCAACCGCTCCTGGAGCAGGCGCCGCGGGGCGTACGGGTCGCGCCGGTCGTACCCGATCGGCGGTGACTCGAAGCCAAGGGTGATCCGGATCTCGGTGTTGTCCCGGGCCGAATAGATGGCGTAGCCGACGCCGTCGGCCCGCAGCCAGACCTGCCACTCGTCAAGGTCGAGGAAGTTGGGGGCGGTGAACACTCCGAGGTACGCGCCGAGGTGATGCAGATATTGCTCCTCCGGCCCGAAGGCGATCCGCCGGACCGTCGAGCGCAGTCCGTCGGCGCCGACCACCAGGTCGAAGTCGCGCGGTTCGGCCCGCTCGAAGGTGACCCGCACGCGGTCGTCGGTCTGGTCGAGCGCGGTGACGGAGTCACCGAACAGGTAGGACCCGTGGGAGTGCGCGCTGAGCAGGCCGACCAGGTCCTCGCGCAGCACCTCGACGTCGGGGCTGTCGAGGCGGCCACTGCTCAACGCCATCTCGGTCGAGCGCATCAGCTCGACACCGTCGCCGTCGACCATGGACATGCCGCGCATCCGGGTCCGCAGCGCGTGCAGCTCCGGCAGCAGGCCCATCCGGTCGATCACGTCGAGTGCCACGCCGCGGACGTCGACCGCCTGGCCGCCCGGGCGGATGGCGAGGGCTCGCTCCACGATCGTCGGTTCGAAGCCGTGGCGGCGCAGCCAGAAGGCGAGCGCGGGGCCGGCGATCCCGGCGCCCGAGATCAGGACAGTTCGCATGGCACAGAACGTACGGCGTACGCTCCTGAGCTGGAAGGTTTTCTCGCTTTCCTGCGATGAGACAGGACGACTGTGTATCAGTACAGGCAGGCGCCGTACCAGCGGATCGCGGATGCCCTGCGGCGGCAGATCCTGAGCGGTGAGCTGACCGCCGGCGACCGGCTGCCGTCGACCCGCGCGCTGGCCGCCGAGTGGCAGGTCGCGCCGGGCACCGCGGCCAAGGCGCTGGCCGAGTTGCAGCGCCTCGGCGTGGCGCGCGCGCAGCCCCGGGTCGGCACGGTGGTGATACCGCCGAAGACGGCGCGGGCCGGACGATCAGCGAGCCGGAGTCTCAGCCGCGAGCATCTCGTCCGGGCGGGCATCGCGATCGCAGACACGGAAGGGCTGGACGGGCTGTCGATGCGTACCGTCGCGGCCCGGCTCGGGGTCGCGACCATGTCGCCGTACCGGTACGTAAGCGGCCGGGACGAGTTGATCATGTTGATGGCGGATGCCGCGTACGGGGAGGGCGTCTATCCGGCCCGCCCGCCGATGGGGTGGCGGCCCCGGCTCGAAATCAGTGCGCGTCTACTCTGGCGGCTCTATCGGCGGCACCCGTGGCTGGCCCAGCTCGGGCCACTCGGCCGGCCGTTGCTGCTGCCCAACCTGCTGCCCCACGCCGACTGGATCGCGGCCGCGCTGCGGGGCCGTGGGCTGTCCGCCGAGCGGATCCTCGACCTGCACATACTGCTCTACAACCACGGGCAAGGGCTGGCCGCGAACCTGGAACGAGAGGCTCGCGCGCAGGCCGACACCGGGCTGACGCCCGAGAAATTCGAGCGCATCCAGGCGGCCCAGCTGCAGAGCATCGTGGCCGACGAGCGCTACGTCCACTTCGCCGAGATGCTGGCCGGGTTGACCGACGGCTACGACTTCGACCTCGATGCGCTGTTCGAGCTCGGGTTGCGCGCCCTGCTCGACGGGTTCGCTCGGATGATCGACGACTGACCCTCGCTCCACGGACCTGCCGTACCGCTCCGGCGCGCGCCGGCCTCTGATCGGGAAGTTCTCGTGATCCAGAGAGTCTCGCGGAAGTCGCGGGCGTGTGGTGTGATGCACCGGCGATGACGGACAAGTGGACGGTGGTACCGCACCGGGCGCCGGCCGACGTGGCCGAGGCCGAGCTGATCCAGGCCGGCCTGCGCGAGCGGCTGGTGTTCCCGGACCGCCCGATCGCGGCGCCCGCGACGGTCACCGGGCTGGACATCTCCTACGCGGTCGGCAGCCGGCGAGCGGTCGCCGCCGCGGTCACCATCGAGGTGAGCAGCCTGCACATCCTCGAGGTGGCGACCGCGCAGGGCGCCGTCCGTTTCCCGTACGTGCCGGGTCTGCTGGCCTTCCGCGAGATTCCGCTGCTGCTGGAGGCCCTCGAGCGCCTGGACCGGCGGCCGGAGGTCCTGGTCTGCGACGGCTACGGGATCGCGCACCCGCGGCGGTTCGGTCTGGCCTGCCATCTCGGCGTGCTGCTGGACCTCCCGTCGTTCGGCGTCGCCAAGAGCGAGTTCATCGGGGTGTACGCCGAACCAGGCCCCCGCCGCGGCGAGTGGTCACCGATCCGCGACGGCGAGGGCGAGGGCGACGCCGAGGTGCTGGGCCGGGTGGTCCGCACCCAGACCGAGGTCAACCCGGTCTTCGTGTCGGTCGGCCACCGGATCGGCCTGACCGACGCGACCGACCTGACGGTGCGGTTGAGCACGCGTTTCCGCGTCCCCGAGCCGACCCGCCAGGCCGACATCGTGTCCCGCCAGGTCCTGCGCGACAGCTGGCGCGGCATGGTCTAGGAGCGCGGGCGATACGGACCGGCGGGGACCTGGGTCAGTGCGGCGCGGACAGGGCGATCGAGTTCTGCTTCCCGTACGCCGCGAAGAACTTGTCGCGGAACTGATCCATCCGCCACACCGGGGTGCTCGCGGCCGGAATCAGGCCGTCCGCCCAGTTCCAGTCGGTGATCCGGTCCAGCACCGACTTGTCGTGCGCGATGATGGTGACCGGGATGTCGTGCGACGCGCCACTCCCGCTCACGACCGACATCGGCTGGTGGTCGCCGAACATGACGAGCACCAGGTTCTTGTCGCCGTACTTCTGCGCCCAGGTGATCAGGTTGTCCACCGAGTAGCCGATCGACTTCGCGTACTGGGTCTGGGTGCGGGCCGGTGAGCTCCACAACGAGGTGCGGGCCTCGGCGCCCTTCACCATCGGGCCGTAGATGCTGCCGTCGCCGACGGAGTCCCAATCGACCGTCCGCGGGATCGGGGTCCACGGCTCGTGGCTGGAGGTCAGCGTGAGCTCGGCCATCAGCGGGCCGGTCCTCTTCGCGTACACCTGTTTCTGGAAGACCGAGAGCGTGTACTGGTCCGGCATCCGCGACCAGCCGAAACGCGGGCCCTTGTAGCCCATGTTCCGGGAGTCGTAGACCGAATCGTAGCCGTAGAACGACGCCTCCGGCCAGGCCACCGTGTTACCCGGCTCCATGCCCACGGTCTGCCAGCCGGCCTTGTGGAACGCGCCGGTCAGGGTGATCCGGTCGCTCGCGGTGAGCTGCCCGTACCGCTGCTGGCTGGTGATCCACAGCCCGGACTGGAAGGTGGCGTGGGCGAGCCAGCTGCCGCCGCCGTAGGTGGACGAGGTCAGGTAGCCGGTCTTCGCGGCGAACCCGGCCGCGGCCAGCTTCTGCTCGTCCGACTTGAGGACCGGCTCGACGATCGCCCGCATGCCCGGGTCGGTCAGCGCGGAGCGGCCGTAGCTCTCCACCACGCCGATCACCACGTCCTTGCCGGCCAGCCCGCTGACCAGGTCCTGGGCCGGCACGTTGCGGTAGGGATCGTGCTGCGCCGCGTACGCGAACTGGTGCTGGTCCCGGATCGCCGCCGGCACCTGGGTGACCGTGGTCTTGAGCAGGGCGGCGGCGGTGTCCGAGGCGGCGGGCGCGTTCGGGAACCAGGTGATCCCGCTGATCGCCAAAGCGATCCAGGCCGCGCTCAAGGCGACCAGGGTGCGCCGGGCCGGTCCGGGGTAGCGGGCGGTCAGCTTGGTCAGCCGCAGCACCGCGAGCGTGCACACCACCAGCGCGAGCAGGGCCGCCACCACCGCGCCGATCGCCGCCGCGATCGCTTTCGCCCGCCCGTCGGTCTCGGTGAGGGCGTTGTAGCCGTCGTGGAAGAGCGGCCAGTCGAGCACCGGGTTGAACGCCCGCCCGAGCACCATCCGGAAGCCGATGTTGGCGACCTTGAGGATCACCACCACGCCGAGGCCGAGCCCGGCCAGCATCGCGGCCCATTTGCGCCAGCGCGGGGCGAGGGCGAGCAGCACCGCCCCGCCGACGATCAGCTCGAGCGGCAGGCGGACGAACGCGGCCTCGACGTACGTGCCGTTCTTGGGCTTGCCGATGGTGTCGGGGACCACCAGCGCGACATAGACGAACACGGCGGCCAGGAGGGTGAGCACCCAGCCGGCGAGGGTGCGGGTTCGGCGGAGCAGCAAGAGAGAACGTCCTTCGCGGAGACAACCCGTCGCGGCAGGGTACGGATCACGACCGCCCGGCGGTTCACCGCCTACGGTGTGACATTAGGGAAATTCAGAACGGGAACTCGCGGGCGGTGTCGCGCATCGTGATCCACTGCAGTTCGGTGAAGTCCTCGCTCGCGAACTGCAGCCCGAACCGGCCCCAGCCGCTCTCCTTCAGCCCGCCGAAGGGCATCTGCGGCTCGTCGTTGACCGTTTGGTCGTTGATGTGCACGATGCCGACCTCGAGCCGCCGGGCCAGGTCGAGCGCCGCGTACGTGCCGGCCGAGATGATCCCGGCGGTCAGCCCGAAGCGGGACTCGTTGGCCCGCCGGATCGCCTCGTCCGCGCCGTCGACCGTCTCCAGCAGCGCGACCGGCCCGAAGGTCTCCTCGAACGCGATCTCGGCCTCGGCCGGCACGCCGGTGAGAATTGTCGGCGGGTAGCAGGGCGGCTCGGCCGTGCCGCCGGTCAGCAATCGCGCCCCGAGCGAGACCGCCTCGTCGACCCGGCGGGAGACCAGGCTCAGCGCCCACTCGTTGATCAGCGGCCCGACCACGGTGGCCGGGTCGCGGGGATCGCCGACCGGCAGCTGGGCGACCTTGGCGACGAACCGATCGGTGAACTCCGCCGCCACCGGCCGGTCGACGAAGATGCGCCGGACGCACATGCAGATCTCGCCCTGGTGCACGAACGCGCCGTACGCGGCCGCGTCGACTGCGAGCGACAGGTCGGCGTCGGCCAGCACGATCAGCGCGTTGTGGCCGCTCAGCTGGAGCACCGGCCGCTTCAGGTGGCGGGCCGCGAGCTCGGCCAGCCGGCGCCCGGTGACCGTCGAGCCGGTGAAACTGATCCGGCGGACCAGCGGGTGGGTGACCAGCTCCTCGGCGATCATGCCGGCGTCGCCGGGCGCGTGCATGACCACGTTGACCGCGCCGGGCGGCAGCCCGGCCTCGGCGAACACCTCCGCCCACACCGCGCCGCCGGTGATCGGCGACTCCTCGCTGGGCTTGAGCACCACCGTGTTGCCGAGCGCGAGCGGCCCGACGATCGCCCGGCCGGCCAGGGTGAGCGCCGCGTTCCAGGGCGCGATCGCGGCGACCACGCCGACCGGCCGGCGCACCGCCAGGGCTCGGGACCCGGGCAGGTCGGTGGGCAGGATCTGGCCGGTCGGGGCGTGCGCGAGCCCGGCCGCCTGCCGCAGCATGGCCAGGCAGAAGCCGAACTGGAGGGTGGCGAAGTAGGGCCCGCAGCCGGTCTCCGCGGCGAGCAGGCCGATCACTTCCGATCGCCTTCGCTCGAGGGCGTCGGCGGCCCGGATGAAGATGAGTTGCCGATCGCTGGGCGCCATCGCCGACCAGTGCGGGAACGCGGCGTGCGCGGCCTCGATCGCCCGCCGGGTGTCCTCGGCGTCGCCCGACGCGACCTCGGCGAGGACCTCCCGGCTCCACGGGTCGTGGTCGGGGTGCCGGCGCCCGCTGATCGACGCGACCTGGCGGCCGCCGATGTGGTGGAGAACCGGCTTGATCATGACGCGATGCTAACCGGCCGGGCGCAATGTGTAGCCGACCGGCAGCAATCGGAACGGCAACCGGTCGTCGGCGAGGCTCCACAGGCCCCGGGGCAGGAAGAGAGCGAACGCGATCGCCACCGCGCCCAGCCCGATCAGGTACCAGGCGCCGTACTGCGCGAACCAGTCCTGCAGCAGGAAGAACAGGATCGCGCCGAGGATCGGGCCCTCGTAGGTGCCGATCCCGCCGACCAGCACCATGAACAGCATGTAGGCCGACCACTGCACGCCGAAGATCGACTGCGGCTGGATGAACAGCGTGTTGGCCAGGGTGAGCGCGCCGGCCGCGCCGCAGCCGAAGCCGGCCAGGACGAAGAGCATGAACTTCAACGGCATGATGCGTACGCCGAGGGACGCCGCCGCCTCCTCGTCGTCGCGGATCGCCTGGATCGCCGCGCCGCTGCGCCGGCGCAGCAGCAGGAAGACCAGCACCAGCACCAGCACGGTGAAACCCAAGGTCAGCCAATAGGTGTACGCCCGGCGCCAGTCCGGCGGATAAGTGTTGAGCCCGCGCAGCGAGACGCCGGTGCCGCCGCCCAGGTCGTGGTCGAGCGCGACCAGTAGCGCGAGGGCCTCGGCGACCACCCAGGTGCCGACCGCGAACTGGCCGCCGCGCAGCCGCAGCAACAGCGGCGCGAGGGCCACCGCGAGCACCGCCGAGGCCAGGGCGGCCAGCACGACCGCGAGGTAGGCGGGCACTCCCGACTGGGCGAGGAAGACCGTCCCGTACGCCCCGAAGCCGATGAACGCCTGCTGGCCGACCGACACCAGCCCGCCGTAACCGGCCAGCACGTTCCACATCACCGCCATGATCAGCAGCGTGCACAGCGTGGTGAGCTGCTGGACCACGTCGGCCCGGAAGCCTAGCGGCACGGCGAACAGCGCGATCCCGATCAGGATCAGCACCCCGGAGGAGATCCGGGTGGCGCGTCCCGATCGTTTGACGGTCCACTGGTCGCTCATGCTGAGCCCTCCTCTGGCATGCCCTTCTGGCCCTCGCCCGCGGCCTGGGTGCGCAACTTGCGGCTGTGCCGCTCGGTGCAGGCGGTCATGCCGAGCCCTCCTTTGGCATGCCCTTCTGGCCCTCGCCCGCGGCCTGG
>Ga0307509_10005886_pt1 | contig 16797 bp, 11 predicted proteins | sample 10_EM_MG_FD_202245 | JGI IMG/M metagenome (GOLD analysis project Ga0307509, IMG submission 202245) | Populus trichocarpa ectomycorrhiza microbial communities from riparian zone in the Pacific Northwest, United States - 10_EM | ecosystem: Host-associated > Plants > Roots > Unclassified | place... | reverse complement strand
CTTCGGCAGTGATGGATACTCAGTCCAATTTTTTCAGGAAGCCTTTCTAAAACAAGTTTTACTGTGGAGTAATTACAACTATTAAGGAATACTGTAGCAGGTTTGTGTTATCCTTTCCCTTTACTGTCTCTTTTTTCTAGGCCGAAGAGATTCCAAAGGACTTCCCTTTCAAGATTGATGACAATGCTGGGCAGCAAACTGTGATACTGACAAGAGAATATGAAGGTGAACTTGTGAAAGTTGAAGTTCACATGCCTGATTTTGTTACCGGGGAGGAAAATGATGTTGATGATGATAAGGAGCAGCCTGTGCAATCTAGTATACCATTAGTTGTTACAGTCTCCAAGAAGAGCGGAACTTGTCTACAGTTTAACTGTGTTGCTTATGCTGATGAGATAACAATCGACAGCATCTCAATTGGAGTTCCTGAAACTTCTGAAGATGAAATGGCCTTTGATGGACCTAACTTTCAGTAAGCTTACTACCACTTATTCATGGTCAATGGTTTGATGGTTTACATTATTCTGTTAAGTAACAATGGTGTCTCGTTTCTGCAGTGATTTGGATGAGAACCTGAAGAAAGGTTTTCACAAGTATCTAGAGATCAGAGGAATAAAGGCCAGCACCACCAATTTCTTACACGAGTACATGATTAGCAAGGACAGTCGAGAATACATGGGATGGTTGAGCAATCTTAAGCAGTTCATTGAAGCATAAATTTTAAACTAAATGCTCAACGAACAAAGACATTGAGAATTGTTATGCTAGTGGAAATCTTTAAGAAGCTTATTGTAAAAACCTCATCATCCAACAATTTCAGTAGAGAGATCATGCCATGTATCTTTCTGGTGTACAACTCCGCCAAAAAGCTGATTGAAATACTATAATTAGTGCTTATTAGCATGTCGCTATTTGCAATTATGGTTTGGATTTGATTTGATGTAGTTTATTGCATATTGTTATCAACAGGGCTGATCGGACACCAGCAATATGAAAATGATAAACAAATGGTTTTCCATTTTTGTTGTTACCTTCTAAATGAGTCAGTGCTGGATTTTGAGGTAAATTGTTGTGTCATGTTAAATGTTCCAGGTAAACTTCGCAGTGATCTTCTAAAAAATTGCGATCTTTATTGGCTAGCAGAAGCATAGAACGACCCTTGAACCTTGATTGACCTTTCCTAGAGAGAGGAGGCGAGGGCAAAGATGCTTCCAATTCAGCTGTTGTACTAAGTAGCAAGCCCTTGCTTGAAATGGACCAAACCAAAGTTGCTGTAGAGAGTTTTTAAAGGGGTGTTTTTTAGTGTGATAATTGTTTTATTATTTTTAATATAAACATATTAAAATAATCTCAAAATTTTAAAAAATTAATTTACAATAAATAAATAATAAATAATGTTTTACAAGTAGCCAATTAAGAATTTTCAGATATACTAATACTAGTAATTGCATCAAAAATACAGTCATTAATTTTTTCACGAGGCCACAATTATCACGAGCAAATATATAAATTTAATGGCGAAGTAAAAAAAATTTAAAACCAAAAAGATACAGGATTTGACTGGGCTGTTAAGGTTCACGCTCACTCTTTCGTGGGATAGGTTATAAGATTCATCTTTCGGCTCATGAACCAAAAAAGCAAAGCATAAAAAATTGAATCAGTGTCACGACAACACCACAAGGTAAAATTGTTTCATCGCGCCAAGCAACAAACTGATCCATAGATGCGATTGGTGAATGCTATGACGTGGGTAAAAATGATACGGATTCCATACTGCGCTGCTGCGGATCGTAAAATATTTTTGCTACATTGTAGATTTCTAAAAACTTTGAATATCAATTACAACCGTTACCAACACGCTCTCCTTGAAGGACTTTCAGGAGCATATCCATTTCAAAAGAGAATTGAGAGATAATTTCACAAGGGAAAAAGAAAACTAGTTCGAACTGAACCAGTTCCAAACGCGTAGAAAGCTCAAAATTTGGATTCAGAATTCTAGCAACTCTCCAAGCAAAACATTCTTTATCATTCATCCTTAAAAGAAGGAAGCAAATAAAAGAGGGTTCTAGATGATGAAAACAAAAATAAGCAGCAAGTCCATAACAGCATAAAACTGCTTCAGAAAATGTCGGGCAGGAAACTCTTGTACAGGTGGAATTTCGTTTGATGCTGAAACTTTCTTTTATGCTTACAGCAGGACATGTTTTTAATTGCGAAATGATGCACGATAGTCTCGGATTAAAAATCACTAAGGGAACCGATCACTACAAAGATGACGCCAAAGGAAAATTGAACAGGCATTATATATGTATTAAATTAAAGATGGAAACAAAGCTAGAAAAAAATGAGAGGGGCAGAATTACAGGTCTAGTCTGATCTCTTTTTGAGTAGCGTATACGCCTGCTATCTGCTCTTACTACTGAACCATCAAACAGTTTTCAGTAAGCTTCTGTTAGCAAATTAACCTTTATTTGAGCCATGACTAAACTAAAACATGCAAGTTCTGAATGTTTAACTAGAAGAGAGACAGAGTGGGAGAAAAAGGAAGAAAATGAATGATAAAAAAAGAATGTTCTTGAAATGGGGATGGGTGAAGATGAAGAAGGCACTCAACTACTTGGTAGGCTTAGGTGAAGATGAAGAAGGCACTCAACTACTTGGTAGGCTTAGGTGAAGATGAAGAAGGCACTCAACTACTTGGTAGGCTTACATCAAACCTGCTAGGCTAGGCATTAGATTGAATAGTTACTCTACTCCTTTGAAAATGGCTACTGACGAACCGAAATGATATTAAGGGTTGTTAACATTTATCATCTGTGTGTATGCAAGCAGATAACTTGCTAAGCATGATGCTACTCTGCGTCCGAATTTAGCAGCTGTGAAAGCAGGAGCATTTGTTTTTTTAGAGGTGACACAATCAACTTCACCTGGTAATATAAGGACCAATTACTGCTTGAATGTGACTTATTGCGTGTTTGGTATTGCTGTAAAAATTTTGTTTTGATAATTTTTTATTATTTTGATGTATGGATAAAAAATTAAATATTGAAAATATTATTTTAATATATTTCTTTAAAAAAAAATTAAAATGTATCCCTTGTAAGTTGTAACATTCTCCAACGGTCACTTACGACAGATAATCCACTCCAAGTCTCCAACCACTTGTTACAAAATGCAAAAATAAATAAATAAAAATAAAACTTAAACCTCTAAAACCCTAAAACCCGCATTTTTATTTTCTAAACCCTCAACGCTCACCCCGCTATCTCCCTGCTACCAACACAACAAGAAAATGTCTTTCACTGCAATTCTCCGCAAATCGGCTTTGTCTGTAGCTCCACTAGCGAGTCGAATCATTCGAGTCGGCCAGAGAGATTACCACCCTGCCCTCTTCTCCGCCCTGAAGCACCAAGTCAATCTCCCTTGCAAAAATCCCTCTCTTGTCGTTCCATTTCTGCAACGCTTTTGCTCTACGGTTACTGAAATTCAGAGCCCCAGTTCGAAAGAGTCGATTCTTCGAGCTCTTGAATCGGAGATCAAGGTTGCCCAGGAAACCGTTGGCCATGATGGTGTAAGGCATTCTTTTTTCTTTTTTCTATGGGTTTTGTTCACGTTTGTTTTTCTTTCATTAAATATATGTAATTTTTGTTTCCATTTTATTATTAGAGAAGTAATATTTAGAGCTGAGGCGCAAAAAAAATTTTTATATACATTCCTTTTCATTATCCAATTGTGTAATCATTATTTTGTTGAGAATAACAGCTTTTGAATGTTACTATTGATCCTGGCCTGCAAGAATCGTAGTATTGAACAAAAAACTGGATTCAGTGCAGAGTTGCAGAGATTATAGTGCATTGTACTAGAGATTGATAGTTCTTATTTCCTTATTCTTTATTGCCAACGACTTGTACAGGGCTCTAAGCTGTCCTTCCAATCTTTTTGGTTACAAAGAAATGTCATGGAAGAGAAGAAACTTAAGTTTGAGCTTTAATTTTTCATCAAATATAAACTTGATTGTTTACTAGAAATTCGAGCCTTGTGCAGGATTATGAGAAATTGTTATGGAGATACTGTATATCGAATTTGAGTGGTCTTGTAATGTCTTCGAGTAAATATCTATCTAGGTTTTCAAGTTCTTTTACTTGGTTTTTAGGCGAGATATACTATCTGGTCAGGTTGTTAACCAAAAAGAGAACATGGCCAGTAATATTTTCGTGCATAATTTCTCATTTAAGAGTTTGAAACTTTAAATCATAACAATTTGCTGTCTGTAGAGCTTGAAGCTCCTAACTCACCACTACATCGATCCTAGGCCCTGTATATTTCCTTTTCAAGAAATTGAGAGCAAGAATCAGTTATGCCAGGGTAAATTGGAGTGTTGAATTCAGAATTCTTTTTGTCATGCATCAAGTTTATTTTTCTTCATCAGTGATGGATACTTTAGTTCTATTTTGTCAGGAAGCCTTTCTAAAAAACGTTTTACTATGGAGTAATTGCAGCTATTAATAATGTAGCAGGTTTGTGTTATATTCTTTTCCCTTTACTCTGTCTTTTTTGTAGGTCGAAGAGTTTCCAAAGGACTATCCTTTCAAGATTGATGACAATGCTGGGCAGCAAACTGTGATACTGACAAGAGAATATGAAGGTGAACTCGTGAGAGTTGAAGTTCACATGCCTGATGTTGTTACTGGGGAGGATAATGATGTTGATGATGGCAGTGATGATAATCAGCGGCCTGTGCAATCTAGTATCCCATTGGTTGTTACAGTCTCTAAAAAGTGTGGAACTTGTCTAGAGTTTAACTGTGTTGCTTATGCTGATGAGATAAAAATCGACAGCATGTCAATTATAGGTCCTGAGACTTCTGAGGATCAAATGGCTTATGATGGACCTAACTTCCAGTAAGCTTACTACCACTTATTCACGGCCAATGGATTGATGGTTTACATTATTCTTTTATGTAACAATAGTGTCTCGTTTCTGCAGTGATTTTGATGAGAAACTGAAGAAAGGTTTTCACAAGTATTTGGAGATCAGAGGAATAAAGGCCAGCACTACCAATTTCTTACACGAGTACATGATCAACAAGGACAGTCGAGAATACATGGGATGGTTGAGCAACCTTAAGCAGTTCATAGAGGCATGAATTGAAAAAGAACTAGTTATCCTACGAAAGTTACTGTACACGGAGACTCGTTCATTCTAATAGCATAATACTGTAATAACGAAATTATCCATGAAATATAAAATTTTTGAACTAGGCATAGAGACGAGATGATTTTTTTTCATGACACGATTATTTTTTACAAATTATATAAGGTTAGATTAATTATTTTGTTTTTTTTAACAGTAAAATTATTAATTTAATCTTAAAATAAAATAATATAATGCCCTGTATTTTTATGCATTTTTTAGAATAGTTTAATTACTTCAATGTTCTTAAAGACAAAACTAACATAACTATGCCTCAAGGATTTTGTTGTTATTTTATATTAGTTTTTTTTAAAAAAAAATTTAAGGTTATTCAGGGACATTGTTATAATTTATATTTGTTAAATATTATTAAAAAAATACATGTGTCACAGTGTGGACAACCCCTACAGCGTTCAAGTGGCATGTGTGAGGTTGTTCGACCACTAAACATTGTCTTACACGACAATGTTTAAAAGTTCTCAGCATCCCTGACATGATAGGGGTGGTGTGAGCCTCAAATACTCCTCAGGCTTGGCACTAATAACTTTTTTATTTTTTAACTTTGTTTCTCCACCTTGAATTTCTTGTCATTTCCTTAAAAAATTCAGACTAGCCGTTGCAATTTATTTTTCCTACACATTTAATCCATTTCCTTTTAATTACTATTTTTTTAAATTTAGAATTATCTATAAAATTATAAATATTTTTTAATTTCACCAATTATGATTTTTTAGTCTATCAAAATTAATTCTTATTCTTTTAATTGCTATATTTTTATCTGGGATTATTTTTTCTTACAATTAAATCCTCCTTTCGTTTTTTTCTATCACATTTTATCTACGTTCTTTTTGTTGCCATTTTTTTTGCTTTTGCAAGTTTTTTTATTAATATATTTTTTTATTTCATCATTCAAAATTAAATTAGTTAGAAAGTAAGCTTTTTGATTGAACCAGTTTTCATGATTTATGGGGTTGCGAGTTTTAGAAATTATTTCAGGTTTAGAGGGTTTGCTTCTGTTTTATTCTTTTATTTTTTTAAGCTGATGTTTTCTTATCTTCTTATTATTTTTTTGTTTTGCTTTGTTATTTTTTTATAGTTCGCCTTCTATGAGGTCATCCCTCGGTTTTAAAAGTTAACATATGTTCACTTTTGTGTTTTTTTTTGTCGTTTTTTTAATTTTATTATTCAAACTTTTTTTTTCTGATTTTCTTTTTATAAGATTATCTTAATCTTATATCTATGATCGCGGGATTTGCGAGTTCACTCGATTTAATAGGGTTTTTTTTGTTTTTTTAAAAGTATTTTTTTACAATTTCACCATTCAACATAGGATTTGTGAGCTAATCCAAATAGACTCGGGGTTTTTTTTTTTTGAACTTTTTTTCATTATTATTTTTATTATTGTATTTTTTATCCATATTATTTAAATTACTAATTGAACAAATGGCTGAGGTCTCAAATTTTCTTATCCTTGTTTTTGTTTTACTTAGAAAAAAAATGCACGGTCCACGATGTAGCGAGGGCAACAAATTAAAACTAAATGCTGATGGAACAAAGACAATTGATAGTTGTTATGCCAGTGGAAATCCTTAAGAAGCTTATTGAAAAAACCTTATCCTACCATCTCAGTAGAGAGATCATGCCAGGTATCTTTTAGGCTCGCATATATTATATCTTTTGGGTGCACGACTCCGTCAAAGAGTTGATTGAAATGCTATAATCAGTGCTTACTAGTATGCCGCTATTTGCAAGTATGGTCTGGATTGATTTGATGTAGTTTATTGCATACTGAAAATGATAAACAGATGGTTTTCCATTTAGATTAACTTCTAAATGAGTCAGTGCTGAGTTTTGAGGTAAATTGCCGTGTAATGTCAAATGTTCCGGGGTTGCTCAAGCTTCCTCTTCAGATCATTCAGAAATTAGAAGGGCTGCCTCTTCAATGTACTAGTAAAATGTTGGAACCTCATGGATAATAGAATTGATAGGCAAACTCGTAAAACTAGAATGGATTAGAAAAATTGAGGGAATAGAGATGATATAAATTATACCGAGAAACAAGAGACTTTTGCTGGAAAAGATTGCGATCTTTGTTGTCTTCGAGAAGCATAGAACGCCCTTACACCTTGATTGACCTTTCCAGGAGAGAGAGGGCGACGGGAAAGATGCTCTCACTTCAGCAACTCTACCAGGGCTTGTTGAGATGAGTTATAATATTCATCTTTTCGGCCCATGTCTCAAAAAGCAAAGCATCAAAATTTCAATCAGTGTCAGCACAGCACCAAAAAGTAGAATTATTTCATAGCTCCAAGCAAGAAACTGATCCATGGATGCGATTGGTGAATGCTATAGCGCGGGTAAAAATGATACGGATTCCGAACTCGCTTAGCATTCATAAATAAACGGCTGCTAGATTATAAAAAATATCTACGGTACAAAAGGCATCAGCAATGTTGACACCCAGCTGGAATTGCTAATGGTCATCAGGCCAAGAAAAAAATTGAGATGGATCTGATAACTGCCTAACATACAGACTCGGCTGCATAAATATGAAAAGCAACTCAAAAGCAAAAGGCGTGCTGTCCACTATCACCATCATCTTCAAGTGAGAAAGCTACCTTGCTAATCGACTGATTGCAAGGTCATATCCTTATGAGTGTAAATCACCCCTTTATCACCATTCACCACTTGTCCACTGCCTCTAAGAATCCTGCATAAGCACAGTAAGAATGTCAACGCTTCAAACAGAAAATTTTGAAACTTGCCACCATTTTATTCATAAAAATAAACCAGAACCTGATAAAATAGTTACGAGCAACCAGTTCCTTAGAGAGCCAGTCCTATCTATATCTATTTTTCTAGTAATTGCCTCTGGCTAGAGAAGGATCAGGGAGCATGCCAGGCAGATAATGGCTACCAAATACGGGCACCTATTCTAAACAAAATAGAACAACCTTATGATGCTCATCTAAATGGAAAATAATTTATCAAGGGACAAGTTTAGGCATATATATATGTATGTATGTATTATCAGCAAAAACCCAAGAGATGAGGAAGGGGCCTAAACTTTTTCAGGTCAAACGACAGACGATGATCATAAGCAGATCCTTACCATTTAGTTGTTAACAATCCTTCAACACCTACAGGGCCTCGAGCATGAATCCTGCTTGTGCTTATTCCGACCTATTCAGCCAATAAGAATCAACTATGAGAAGCATGAATATCTCAAATGATGCTCATAATAATTGAGAGATGACATTTACCTCTGCACCTAATCCAAATCGAGCCCCATCACAGAATCTTGTGCTTGCATTGTGAAAAACAGCAGCACTGCAAATGTAAAGAACAAGAAACATCACTTAGCTGGATGCTATCTTTAATGCATTTGCATACATGCGAGAAAATTGAATCATCTAGAAAAAACTAGGAAGAGAGTCTCAAGTTAAATGTTTTTGGAGCTCAGCGAGGCGAAGGAATAGGAGAATAAAATATAATCTGTAAATAATCCTTGCCTGTCAACTTGACATAGAAAGACTTCAGCAACATCCTGATCTTCTGCTATGATACAATCAGTATGTGCGCTGTCAACAAGAAGAAGGAAAATATATAGCAAATACACAAACTATACATGTCTGCGTGTTTATGCATGATAGGAAATGCCAAAATCATTATGGTTGGGAAAAAGATCATTGACATACCTTCCATGTTGATGTATATGATTGATGGCAGCATGCACATCATCAACAATTTCAACAGTGCAAGCCATAGAATTGTACTCGTGATGTAAAGAATGTGCCTCTGGAAGGTTCAGCTCCTTGCATGCCCTCTGTCCACCAAATAAAGTAACACCTGAAAAAGAAGCACCAATCCTCGGATCCTTCAATTAGTATGCTGTGCCAACTATTCATTCTCAAAGGGAAATGGGTTCTGAGTATGTCTTCAGTTGCATTCAAGTTTTCAAGACCAGATGCATTCTTGAAGAACAATGTTTGAGTAAAATGGATGGAATCAAAGGAGTGAAAATAATAGAAACAGGGAATATAGCTTAAAACAAGCCGATGTAGTCCATTTTAGGGAAACATTTCAAAGTCTTGGTTATGCTATCATCTCAGAAAACTGAAACAAACGTTAAGCTTCAAATCCACACAATAAAAACTGGTCTAATATTTTTGCTACATTGTAAATTTCTAAAAACTTTGAATATAAATTAAAACAGTTACCAACATTTGTTCAACTGTTTTATCTGACCAGGCAGAATTTCAAATTAGCCAACTTCGATATCAATTTAACGACCATGAACTTTCGCTACAAGTCATCAATTAGCTATAGTAAAACAGTATGCTATCATATAACTCATGAGAAAATTCTAACAGAACCATGATACAATTCTAACATCAACATCTATCATGGAATTCCTACCTTCAGTGCGAAGATCAACAATAAGCTCATTAAGCCCAGCGGTCTGCACCAAATCCTGGTGCACAAGAAGTGTTTCCTGGATATAGAAAAGAAAGGCACCAAACTTGCTATGTTATGAACCACCAAAAAGGATGTGCAAATGAGGCTCAATATAATATCCATGGAGAACGTCATAAATAAAGTTGCAATGGAAACTAATAAAGAATAAAAAATACAGATGAATGCACAAGTACCATCGCATTGCAAGCTGCTGGATAATCTATTTTGGCATCTAAGACAACACGCTTTGCCATTTCCATGTTAGCAGACTTATCCATGTACACATGACAAATTCCATCTGAGTAGCAAAAGGAACAGCTTTGATAACAAAACAAGAAATATTATGAGAATAGAGTAAGCGCTTTACTAAATGTGATCCAAGTATCTGTCTCACCAGCATGTCCAAGAACAGGAATTTTAGTGGATGACTTGATTTGAGAAACTAGTTTATTGCTGCCTCTTGGGATCACAAGATCGATAACATCATCAAGCTGGTGCAAAAAAAATGCTGAGTTATAACTTCTGTTTTTTTTAGAACATTCTTAAACTCTACAGTTTTTCTAGTCAGACATCTTTTAAGAAGATCTATCCACCTTAAGCAGATCAGGAATTTCATCTCTTGAAGTCACTAGCCCAATAAGTCTTCCACCAACAGTGTCTGGAATGGCTGTAGTGATTACCTATATGATTAACGAGGGACAAGAAAACTTCAGACATAATCCCATTGATAATCTAACATGTAAAATACTATTACAATCCAGTATTCTCCATAAATATCTGTATTTAAAGAACCAAACCTTGTGCAAAATTGCATTCGACCTCTTGGCCTCCTTTCCTCCTTTTAAGAGGAGTCCATTCCCACTTCTGATTGCCAACGAAGCTATCTACTCAAGAAATGTAAAAAGGATTACAACAAGCAATAAAACAAGAATATACTGAAATGAATACCTGCACTAGTGCATCTGGTCGAGACTCAAAAACAATCAGGAGAACGCCTAAAGGAGATGAGGTTTTCTCTAAGAGGAGTCCATCGGCTAGCTGAATACATGAAAGAGATAGAAACATCACAACCCATGAAATTCCAGATAATCTTTATATATCGAACAATAAATACATTTTTAATTAAAATACTTTAATTCATGATTGCGAGTTTCACATCTCATAAGTTCTTATTCAATGGTTGAGCTGGTCTCATTTAGTTGCATGCATTGTGTATTAATATCTATAGCAAAAACATTAAATTATTCTGTCTATGCCACTGGCATACCAAATGAATGGAAGTCGTTAGAATTAAAATCAGGTAGCAGAAATGATAAAACATGTGTGAAACACTCTTTCCTTACCTCAGTTCTCTTCAAAACACGACCAATTGGGTCTTCCATGTTTGCAAGCACCCGAATAGAGTTCGCAAGACTCTCAATCTGTCAAGGTTTATATACTTTATTAAGAAACAATAAATAGAAAGGGGACCATTAAATAAAACAAAGGACATACCAACCCACATCATTTTGCTAAATGGAAAATAAAACTGGAAAGAAACCAGATGGTAGGAAGTGGTAGCAAGAAAAACATAAATAAATAAACAATCCATAACTGTCTTACCTTCCCAGGCTTTAGAGCCAACCGAGATATCAAAGACTTCTCCAATCCAGCCTGTTGTGCAGCAGCAACATCAGCTTCATTTTCAATCTTGATCAGCTTTTCATTGGCTTCTAGGGCATCAGCTACGCCCAACAAAATCTTTTTCCTATCTTGCGAAGACAAAGCCTGTGGAACAAGTTTCTACCAAGTTATTATGCTGCTAAAACAGAAGGCATACCTGTGTTCTATTAAGAGCATAAGCGAAGAGTACTTCAATTTGTGAATAAAAAACATGTATAATAGCATAAGCATTTTAAACAGTAGCAGCTGAATATCAAATGTCATCTTACCTGTAGCCTTCTGGAACTTTCCCTTGCGGCAACTGCCATCTCACGGCCACTCACTTCTTTAACCGGGACCCACAAATGTGCATCTTGATGAAAGAGAGTGCCAACACGCTCTCCTTGAAGGACTTTCATTATGTTTTCAGGAGCATATCCACTTCAAAAGAGAATAAGAGATCATTTCACAAGGGAAAAAGAAAACTAGTTTGAACCAGTACCACACGTGTAGAAAGCTCAAATTTTGGATTCAGAATTCTAGCAACTCTCCAAGTAAAACATTCTTTGTCTTTCATTCTTAAAAGAAGGAAGCAAAGAAAAGAGGGTTAATTGTCTATTGCCCCACACACCCTAGATGATAAAAACAAAAATAAGCAGCAAGTCCATAACAGCTTAAAACAGCTTAAGAAAATGTCAGGCAGGAAATTCTTGTACAAGTGGAATTTTTTTTTATGCTAAAACTTTGTTTTATGCTTACAGCAGGACATATTATTAACTGTGAAATGATGCCACGTGCTTTTAATCAGTTATTATTGTCCAGGTGAACCAATTTTTATGTAATAATAGTTATGAGCTATGAGAATGTAGCAATGAATTGAAAGTTTACCTGGTTATAACGACAGGGATGCCAGCATAAGCTGCATTGACAGCAGCTTTTACTTTGGCTGTCATGCCCCCTCGACCCACCCTAGACTTGTCTCCGAAAGTAATTTCACTCTGATGTATTTCCTTGATGTATGTATGGATCAGCTTCGACTGTGGGTCACTTGGAGGACCACTATAAAGACCCTCTACGTCACTCAACAGAACAAGGAGGTCAGCCTTTAGCTCCAGAGCCAGCAAAGCTGCTAAACTGTCATTATCCCAAAATATTCCAGAAGAATCCTGCAGTGATTGCCCACTATCAGAACTGTAAAATGAGTGGAGATAAACTCAATCTCACATACCTCATACGGAGCTCTCCGAGTACTGACTGCATCATTCTCATTAAATATAGGAATAACCCTCAGAGCTAATAGTGATTTCACTGTCTGGTCTAGTTGCTTTCTAAAACCTTTATCCCTGAAATCACTATCAGTCACAAGAAGCTGTGCTGATGTGACATCCAGCTGAACCAAACAAAAAAGTACCAACATTTTATTTCAAAATAAGCCCAAAAGTGAAATGGGGAAAAACACATGCATGTTTAAAAAGGTTATGATTTATTCATATGTATCCCTGAAAAAGATATAGGCAAACCATAGATGCTCAGGAAATCGAGAAACAGATTGAGATTTAATCCAGGTGCAAAAATAATAAACACAGATATTATCTTAAGCACCTGACTAAACAATGTATCATATAAAGCCATGAGGTTGTTTTGTCCAACAGCCGCACAAGCCTTGCCATCAAAATCAACTTGCGGTTTTTGGAGATCGGCGAAGCTGCAGTACACATGAAACATTAATATATATATATATATATATATATATGCCACTTCAACTGGATTTAATCAATGATAATAATATTAGTAGTGATAGTAGCAAAACACTAAAAGAAGACGATCGAAGACAGAAAATAACTTTTAATGTAAAATCAGCTTTTGCATTACAGTTAAGTACATGGCATAACTTCTCATTTTCCACCCAAAATATTGGCAGCCATCACATCACAGAGTCCAAAAGAACATCATCCGCAATTATCAACTAACTAAATGCACAAATAGTTTCTCACGTGATCACTTGCAGCAATTCCAGCCATGACCAAAACCAATTATTCTCCGTGCTCAAAAAAAAAAACCCACAAAATACTTAACCTGCTGTTAACTAATCTTCGATATTTAAGCCTTTGGCGACCGAGTCCAACAGCACCAGATGTCACCACAATAACTTCGTATCCGAGAGAGTTCAGATCTTTGATCTGTATGCAAAACTCATCGTTTTAATCTTCCAAAAAATAAGCAAGAAATACTATGATTAAGCAAAAATCAAACAATCATTACCTGCTCACAAAGTGCCCCTAATCTCCCAAGGGCTAATCTTCCATCAGTTCGAGTAACGACAGCAGTCCCAACCTTCATTAACCAAATCCCAAAATCAGAAAATGATGTGAAACACGATCACTAATCATATCAAACAACCCTCATTTGGATTTTTCATTTAATTCTGTTCAGTTAAAAGTAATAAAAGAAAGATCAACTGAGATTCGAATTTTCAGTCTTTACAAATAAAAACAAAATGCTGCATGACATCTAATCAAAGAAATAAAATCAAAGTGAGCAGCATATCTTAACCAAAAACAAATCTACTTAATGGCAATAAAAATTAGGCTTTATTAACACAATAGCAAAGTTCATACGGAGATTAGAGCTATAAGAAAAGGGAAGGGAAAAAACCTTGATAATGAGACGCTTAACGTCTTTGAAAAAACCACGAGAAGGATCCGTGCCGTTCATTTTGAAAGGGAACTGGAACACGGAGCGCGTCAACTCAGATGGAGATATTTATGAGGCGAAGAGAGAGGGAGTAGAGTGGAGAATGATAGGTGCTTCACTGGTGGCGATTTATCGAGAGTCGAAAGGGAGATGGAGATGGAGATGGGTAGATGGGGGGATTCGAGCACATAGAATACAACAGAGTCGCCTAAAATGATAGAAAAAAACGTTGGTGCCGTGCTGGGGTTGATTGTTTCGGCTCTTATATAAAGGAGGTCAGGGAAAGGCCGCCACGTTCAAGTATTACCGGGTTGGTGCGTAGTATTTGATGGTACCTTTGCCCTGTGCCTTGTGCCACGAGATTTTTCCCTTGTTTAATACGAACGGCTTGGCTGCTTTTTTGCACACTGAAAGAGAGATCTGCGGCTTGTTCGCCCTTTTCTGGTGCAGGGTAAATCTATCCTTTCGTTTCTTCCCTCCTCTATCCTTTCGTTTCTTCCCTCCTCGTGCAGCCTCGTCTTTTTTTAAACCGTCTTTCTTTTTGCCTTTTTCTACTCTCAAAATCATTATACATTGCAATTACAATTACACTGTAATAATAAAATTCTAAAAAATATACTGTCTTGCTGTCAATAACTATGTTCTTATGCACAGTTTATTGTGAACGGCTTTGTTTATAAAACAGAAACGGTGCCGTTTTTTGTTTTTTTTCATATTCGTAAGCTATGCTGACGTTGTTTTATATCTTGGGATTTGCTTCTTTCTGCATCGTCTCACGGCCCTCACTTGGAGCGTTTCAAAATACTAAATTAAAAAACAAAATTGATAAAATAACTTTTTAGATAGTATAAATATAGTTTTTATTATATGTATTTTAATAATAAAAAACTATTTAGAAAAGTTAATTATATTTTAACATATTTCATGTTAAATTAATTTTAATATAATTATATAACTAATTTAGATATTTTATATATAATATAATTATGATGTTATTAATTATATAATTAATATGAATAATTTATAAAAGTAATATAAAATTAATGAAGTAATATGAAAGTTAAAAGATATAATTTAAAATTAAATTTAAAATTTAATTATATGAATATTTTTAATTTCATCTAATTAACACAACCGATATTATTAATTATCCGGAGAATAATTAATTCTTGTTTTTTTAAATTTGAAATAAGGGTGAGGCACAATACAAGATTTTAAAATTTACAAGTTTCTTTCCATTTGCTTTTAAAGAAAAAAAAAAACTGTTGGTCAACTGCTATAAAAATAGTCATTGGCAACGGTAATTTTATTTTGTCATTTCTACATAAACATGTAGAAATAGTTTTGCACAGGTTGAATAGCTATTTTAGCTATTCATTTACCTGCGCCGTTGGAATTGTTAGAAGAAAAAACAAAGGTTAAAATGATGTTTTTTAGAATTTAGCTATTTATTTAGCTTTCCGGTTGGAGATACTCTTATACAGGATACTGTGAGAATTTTTCTAAAAATTGAATTAACAATTAATTTTATGAAATAGAATTTAAATTTATGGAATTTTTTTTAAAAAAAAAAGACATGAATTAAAATTAACAAAAAAAACAAACAAAATTTTTTTTACGTGGAAAACTTCATATGGATCCCTAAAGTTTATACTTACATATTTATTTTATTTGTATTGTTTTACGCTTTTGCGTTTCAGTCAATAACTCTATTTTTATTGCATTTAAATCCCTGAAAGCTTAAAAAAAAGAGAGGAAGTTGCTAAAAAAAAAGATCAAAAATTATATGTCAATAACTTCAATTTTAATGTTTATGAGTCTTCAAGAGAAAAACTAAACGAAAGTGATTTTTATATTCAATAATACCAAAGATTGTAGATTGTGACTCAAAAAAGGTTTTTTATTTAACATATTTTTAGTTTCTAGACTTGTTATAATGAATTTTATGTTTATAGATAGGATTTTAGAGGTTTATATGATTAGTTTTTATGTTTTGGGTTAAAAATTTGAAGGTAAAAAAAAATAGATTCTAATTTTTTTTACCATTAAAACTACTTATTATTGTCAAAATCTAATTGAAAAAATGCATCCTCGATATATTTCTTAAAAAAATCTTTGACATCGGCTCAAAAGCCCAAATGAAAACCCATATGTGCTTAGGTTATATCTCAAAAGCCCCCCTTCATCTTTTTTTATTTTAAAAAAATATTAAAATAAAATTCAATTTAAATAAACAAGTAAATACTTGAAAAACTATTTTATCATATCATGCTTTTTAAATAATATCTAAGCTTTTTATGGTTATATTTTTTTTACAGCTATGTATGAAAACTAATATACATTATTTATAAAAAAAAACTGCACATGATATTCAACTAGAATAAAAATATTTTTTATTTTTTATTTATTGTCGATTTTTAAATTGTTTATTTGATTTAATTATTCCTTTATTTCTTTGATGCTGTCTAGTGAAAATAATTGAAATATTATTTCTTGTTTCTTGGTCTGAAATTGTTATGCAAGTACGATAAATTTTTACTTGAAAAACAATTTTCATACAAAAATGCTCCTTCCAAAATCAAAAGAAATAGATTAATAATTAAAATATTTATTTTTTTCCAAGTAAATACATTTTTCCCAGTTGATTTAGATCTTTAGTTTATAAGGATATTTATTTTAGTTTTTTTAAGCGTGTTTTGAAATAACCAACTGCTAATAAAAAATCAATATTTTGTAAAAGAAATATATAAATAAAAAATAGAAATTCTGATAGGAAAATTACATTTTTTCTCTGGAATTGAAATCATTGAT
>Ga0307509_10005885_pt1 | contig 16798 bp, 15 predicted proteins | sample 10_EM_MG_FD_202245 | JGI IMG/M metagenome (GOLD analysis project Ga0307509, IMG submission 202245) | Populus trichocarpa ectomycorrhiza microbial communities from riparian zone in the Pacific Northwest, United States - 10_EM | ecosystem: Host-associated > Plants > Roots > Unclassified | place... | reverse complement strand
GCGGTAAACTCGTACAGTCCAACACGGTTGCCAAAGATAAACATGCCCGGACCCATCTCCCAGGCTATCTAAGGGGGGGGAAAGGGGGAAAGAAGAAGCCCGGGGACGATGGGCAGCAAGGAGTGGCGGCGGTGCCCGGTGGCTAGTGGGCACAATGACTAGCAGTAGTATTTCTTTGAGTACACGACCACGGGTGCGGAGGCACAGGAGTGGGTTTCCTTTGTTGTTGATGGATTTATATTATTTCTTTAAGTACCTGACTATTGGGTGGGGAGCCAACGGGATAGGTTTCCTTTGTAGGGGGATTTTATTGATGTTCACGACCACGGATGCGGGAGCGCAGGTGGGTTTCTTTGGGTTTGTTGTAGGATTTATTTTCTTGGTACACAACTATTGGGTGGGGAGCCAACGGGATAGGTTTCTTTTGTTGTTGGATCTCCTAACGTACACGACCACTGGGCTGGGAAAGGACGGGGTGGGTTTTATATGTCGGTGGAATCAATTTGCTGAGGGGAGAGATGAAGTTGGGAGGGGAGTTTTCTTTGTAAGGCCATGCAGGAAGGGTGGAGTTGGTAGGCCTAGGGCGGGTTGGTGGATTTCTTTATTTTGGGGGCCCAGGTCCGTGGGGAGTGTCACGGAACGCCTCATATACTATTTAGTTAGTTGTAGGTAGCATGAATGAAAATAAGGTTGAACCCCGCTATCCCGGATCTCAATAATACGGATACCGCGCTGTTCCGTATGAATCCCAGTAGGTTCTGAATTTTTTTACACCAAAGCCTTGCCTGTTGTCCCGGATCGCTCGCTATGCCGGACAAATGCTTCGGATTTTGGCCATACGGGATAGCGGGGTGCGAGTGTATAGTGATGCGGTATATCGTGGCGGGCTAGCATGTCTTGCGGGTTGCGGGGCGAGCCTAGGGTATATTTCAACTAATTTGAAGGAATTGCTATAAAATTACAGTAGTGGTTGATATTTGCAGTAGGGGTTGTCAATAGGGGGAATCCTGCTCCCATCGTGCACATTATATAATATCCCGGGGTTCTATGCCAAGAGAGGCATCATTTCATACTCCTTTCGGGTTCTGTTGAAGGATTTTAGTTGCTTTGGAAAACTAAATTGAGTAAGGATAGGCCTCTATACCTTGGTGACCTGGGCCCATGCAAGGAATCAGGACGACAAAAATTAAAGGGTTGGCTCAACATGGGAAGGTTTGAGATTTGCTTTGATGACGCTAGTACTCGTAGTTCCTTGTTACTTAGCTTTCTATTCCTTGCAGAGGTGAAACAATGAAGTTCGGTGCCGCCAAGGACTGGGTGGCCCGCAGTGACTTTGCCACAGGGCCGGTAACTGGTCGGGCTACCTTGCTACTTGCGCAGACAAGGAGAAGTGGTGGGGTTACTGCGGATCGCGCAATTGTAGTTGCGCCTGGATATAATGAACCCCCTCACACTGAATCTCTGGCTAAAGGATAGTGCATCGAGGCCACGCTAGCGGATTTATCGCAGAGGACAATTTGCTATAGTAAAAATCAATGAACAGGGGCATTGGGGCCTAGATTCCTTGAGTTTATTATAGCCAGGCGCGACTTTATTACCTCTCTACAAAACCGACTGAGGTTCTAGACCGCACGCTAGAGGGATTTCTCAACTCTAGCAACACAACATGCATGAACAGATTCCCGCCAATGGATAACTCTACCGGTATGGCAAGTTGCTCGACTGCGTTGATTTATTCATTGGACGCCCTCTGTGGTGTAGGGCGCTATCCGGGCTTGTGAACAGGTTTGGTAAAGCTTGATTTTTTCAACCACCCGGATATCATACCGGTACGGTGTCCAGTCCGTATGTGCTCTCCTTCCCGGAAGAGAGCAGTAGCCCTGCACCTCGTTATTATATCTTCCCGATGCAGTGAGCGATCCTTATAAGGGATCGTGGGGGAGATGATAGCATCGCATGAGCTATCCATCCGTGGGGTTTATCGGAGGTGCGCGAAATGTGGCCGAGGGACTGTCAGGTGGCGGCGTTTTCTTATCATTTTGGGGGTCGGTTTCTTTTCTTTGTTTTTTCAATTTGGGAGGTGTGTCGGCGGTGTGGTGGGTTTTGTGGGGGTTTGACAGGTGCAAGGTGTGCTCAAGGAGTTGAGTACTGATGAACTTTGGTGACTTTGCGAGTAGTTCCCAAGTTGGGTAGGAGAGGTCGAAATTGCATGAGGAAAAGATCTGGTGGATTATCTAATTTATAGTGTAAGTATAGTCTTTGTTTCCGGGAAGATGGGGATTCCCATCCTACACTTTTTAATTTGTGGTATCGGGTTCGGTCCAATCTCCTTTCAGTGTGAGGAACATCTTCACGTCATCCCTTCTGATACTATGAACTTCCCTCGCGCTCTACAGTACACCAAACGGAAGAGTTAGAAATTGGCAAAGACCTGACATTGGGTGATTGCTTTATCTCTCCTGCGAATGTACTCATTCTACGTCATTAACCGTGGCTCGGGGCCGGGACTGGGAACACTGAAGGGGATTGGGAAGTAGGAATGTACATCCTACAGCACAATACTGTTACCCTGGGATAATAGGGCAAAAATGTCAAAATACGGGCTGCCGTAAGTTGCTACTGCATGAGACGTTTCGGTAGCTTGGCCTCTGTTTAATTCTGCTGACTCCCCTCGGTAGGATGACCGTTGTTGGTGGCAGGTATCATAGTAGCGTCTTCACAAGTTATTATTCAAAAGAGGAAGGAACGAGTGATGATACCGCCGTCTGGTGGAAGCTTCGGAATACTAAAACTTGCAATTTTGGTTCGATCCCCTTAATTACCGGACTCATGACTTTGCCGATTCCGCGTCATGTAGTATCACTCGAACAGGTCACAAAGAGTACTTGTATAAAGTTAGTGCTATGCTCTCACATGTCTACGCGCGGTATTCGAGTTAAGGGGTTGGGCATTGTAGGCATGCTCGGCACGCTTCCACGGGCGGGGGATGGGTTGTTTTTTTCTAGAATGCTCTGTGCGGTCGATTGGGAATAGGCTGATTCTGTGCTATATTATCGTGTTCCATGGTGGAACAGCAATGTCTAGAAATGTGGTCCAGTGTTTTCTCATTACTATGGCAAGTGTTGGCGAGATTTTGGGTTAGTGCACGCCGTTGGCTAAGCAGGCACGGGCCTCGCCCCCCCGGAAACCGGGAAGCTTTACCCCCGCCCGCCGGACCGGCTGGCTTTTGCACACTGGTGAACTTTCCCCTTCAGGTGAGAAAGAAAGACAGAACAGCTGAGGAGTGTATCAAGGTATGATACTGGCTCTTTTAGGATGCCCTAAGCCCTGGATAAAGGACCACTGTGTTCCCACCATGCATCTTGAGCTTGTCGGTCTGTTGCATATTTTGGTTGCGGAGGACGACGGCGGGGTAGTAGGGGCTCTAGGTCCATTACAATTAACTTCCTAGATTTTTATGTACTATGACAACCCTTGGGCGATGTGAAACAGTAAAATTCAGCGCTAGGCGCGCCAAATCAAAGTAGATACCAAATAGCTGCTGTGGGTGGCAAACTTTGTCTTTTCAGATCGTAGCTGACTTTGCACACCAGCCCGGTATGTAGCCATCCCTTCGGACATCCGACCTCTCGGTTGGCTATGGGGCGGGCGGGTGCTTTCGGGATGCACTGGGGCTAGGCCGGGCTCGTCTGTCCCCGACCTTTACCTACTCGAGCACACGCTGGGAGCGCAATTCAGAACTGCGCTTCGATCATGGAAACAGGTGGTGTCGAAATAATGCTCAAGCATGGGTAAAGGTCAGGGACGGACTTTGTTTTTTGGCAAGTATTTGACCAGCTGTAGCATGTCCATAATTGACACTAATTACCACTGGACTTTAGTTAACAGCTAGTTCACTGGTCGCGTTTCACGAGCATCAGAAATTACCTGCGCTTCATAGCTTTTGCTCTGTATACTTGTATCTAAGCAACCCTTCTGTCTGCACTTGAAAAGGGAGGAAAGAATGGAGGGACTGGGGGGGAAATATATGAACAATAAACATGCAAAGCGGACTGACGACCAGAGGACAACAAGGAAAGTATTTTAAATTTACAATAGAAATTCCAAGCCGTACTAGCCTATATAAATACAATGAGAATAACTCCCCACCAATACCAAACCCCAGATTATAAAGAGAAGCTAACAAACCCCGACTCAACCACACAATCAAGAAAACCTATACAGAGGTTCGGAGGGGTGAATGGTAAATATGTGCATCTCTATCGCATATGATTTCATGTAACTAAAAGGAGATATTTATGAGTTTATGTGGTAGGTGTACACAGGAAAGAAAGGAAAGACAGCGATTACAGCAAGACCATGTTTCGTGCTACGGTAGGAGGTGGGGGGGCTAGAGGAGTGAAGAACCAGCGGGGACAGGCATGTTTATGGAGCTGTTACAGTCGTTGGACAAATGGGACATACTGTAGGTTATCGGTAGTGGGGGGGGGGGTTCGGGAGAGGTGCCCTCCACAACTTATGCCGTGCTGGGAGTGGCAGATGCTCGGGACTGCAGCAGTGCTACCACCTTCGCATGGCCACGACTAGTGGCACAGAAGAGGGGTGTTTGGCCATCGCTGTTTGGCTTGTCGGGGTTGACGTCGTCCCGCCCGAGTAGTACTTTCACCACTCCATCGTACCCATTCCGAGCAGCCCAGCAGAGCGGTGTTTCGCCGTGACCTGGTTGGTCAGGGTCCACGTCGTCCCGTTTGAGTAGTATTTCTACCACCCCCTCATACCCATTCAAAGCAGCCCAACAGAGTGGTGTTTTACCATACGTATCCGGTGTGTTGGGGTTGACGCCATCCCGTCCGAGTAGTATTTTCACAACTCCCTCATGTCCTCTCAAAGCAGCCCAACACAATGGAGTTTTGCTCTCGTTATCTGGTTGGTCTGGGTTGATGTCGTCCCGCCCGAGCAGTATCTTCACAACTCCCTCCTGCCCTCCATAAGCAGCCCAAGAGAATGGTGTTTGGCCAACATTATCTGGCTGGTCGGGGTTGATGCCACCCCACCCGAGTAGTGTTTTCACCACTCCTTCGTTCCCACTGCAAATAGCCCACGTCAGAGGTGTTTGACCCCCACTGTCTGTTTGGTTGATATCACAACCTCCCACCTCTACCAAATGAGCTACAATCTCAACAATCCCGAAGAAGGATGCATAGTGTAAACTGCTGAACAGGAAAGGTTCGCCATAGTTAGGAAAAACGCAATACGGTTTTTCTTCAGCAATGAGGACTCCCGTGGAAATGTGGTTGCTATAGTCGTCAAACAGCTTCAGCGCAAGTTTTTTCGCACAATCTGAAAGATTTCTGTTTGCGTGCCTTCCCCAATATAGAGAAGAATATTTCAGAAAGGGTGTGTCTGAATATAGGGGGGTATAATCACACTCTGAAGGAGGATCTTCTGAAGAGGACATGCTCTGGGTATCGCTGGGGGGACTGCTCGAAAGAGCCTTGACCTGGGAGGAATTCAAATAACTTAAGCAGATCTCTGCCATTGTCGAGTGAGGTCTATCAAAAAGCTCAGGATGAGCATGGAGGTATTCTTGAAGCGTAAAGTGAATTAACCGTACTGTGGAAGCTTCCTTATCTATAGCGACAAGTCCTTGACAACAGGCTAATAGTGTTCCTATCGAAGGAACCTTGTCTGCATCGAGATCCGCTGATCCGATTTCGACTCCTAGAGCGTGACACAGTTCGTCGACCTTCAAGGGCCGCTCTGAGTGAGAGATCCACATCAAAGCGGCCATGCCGAGCCTTGATTTCTCCCTATCCTGTCTCTTTATCCGACTTAACGTCACACTATAGGCACCCTCCAATCCTGAGTTGTCCGTCATTTCGTTGAGCTTTTTTCGCCTGCCACCAATTGTAGTCCCTTGCAGGATCGCATCAATGTTCAGCGAGACTAGCAGGAACCTAAATATGTACCTGTCAGTAGACAGCTTGAGCCAGCTTCTCCAGTTTCTTTGTTTCTACCTACATTTCTGAAACATCTTTGGAAATTTTCTTCAGAATATCTGCTTTAAGATTACCGTCCATCGCATCTGGCGTGGTGTCTTCCTCTAGCCTGCGCTGAAGATAACTGATGATATCACGTCTATGCGGAGTGATGCGTATAGTTGTCCCTCTCCCAGAAAGTCGCTTCCCGACCTCAGCCTCGATGTGCGGTCTTCCCGTCATGAACAACCGAGTGCCCTGAGAGCTCTGTAGAACTTGATTAAGCGAATCAAGAATCTTGACTCGATACCCCGCCACACACTCATCTAGTGCGTCTATACATATGAATGTGCGCTTCATGGAAGCCGTATTTTGCAGCATTTTCACAATATCGGCAAGCTGCGGTGCCCGTCCACCAATAACCTGTTTCTGGCCTTCATATGCTCGTGCTATTTCCTCGGGCATCTCTCCTAGTCCACTCACAACCTGTTTGAGTATAGCGCCTAGCATACTCGCTGGGGATTGCTCCTCTCGAACCGCGTAGTCAAAGTAAAAACCTGCAACTGTGACCCCCTGGCCGAAGGCCCAATCGCCTAACTTGTCCATCACTAATGAGCTAGCATCACAGCTTGTTAGCACCTGTGCTGCTTCCTCCATTCATCGAGATTCGACTTTGTTACCTGTTAAAAGTCTTGCCAACTCCTGGATCTCCATAGCAAAACAAAATCGCGTTATCGCATCCACTTTCCCCACTGCTAGCATACCAGCTTTTAAACTCGTCGGTATCTAATACCCATTCCCCGACATTTTCGACCCGCCTGTCTTGAATGTCCTTGTGCCGTAGTCTAGGCTCTAGTGGCGATAACCAAGCTAAGATATTAGATCGTTCGTTGGCAGTGGTAACATTATTAACGAAAGTGTTGAAAGAGCCGATATTATTACTAAATGTTTGAGCCATTTCCCCTTTTTTTTGCTGTTTAGAGTATGGTGCGGGAAGGGGTGATGGAGGAAGTTGACAACCGGTCCTGGATTTCCTCAGGGATGAAGAAATGCGGGGTCTTGTCTTGGTGGAACCTTATGGATACCTCATAACCACCCAACCAATCTCCGCTGAAGCTTTGTCAATGACACTCTGGCTGTGTTTACTATACCAGGAGCAACAAATTTTACCCCTTTCAATGCTCTGGCACGACACAAATCCTCCGCTATGATCAAAGAACATCCTAGCACATCTAGGTTGGAGCTGCTCAGCTTGGTATTTATACAAGAACATCAAGCCTCATCAATTAACCGGTCAGAGCCTTGCATATCCGACTTAAAGAATCACACCCTATTCCTTCATTGGTCATCGCAGAGTAGAAAGACTCTTTCCATAGCCTGATAACTCTAGATTCTGTGAGGCTAGGCACTGCGCTTCCTGATATATAGCAAGGCTGTCAAGCACAGTGCGCTTACTCGTATACAGTACCTGAGAGCGCTGTGCGGCTCCTGGCTCTACCCTCCTTGTACGAGTACAATACCGTAAGAACTGGAATAATTGAACCTCGCGCGAAGACATCTGAAATTCCCTCTCTTGGTAGGGGGCCGAGCGCACAGCGAAAATTGACTCCCTCAGGCCGTGCTTAAGATAGAAGAGAAAGAAAAAAGAGCTAGACTCTACCAGTTTTTCCCGCCCCTACGATCTCACTCGCCACGAAGATACCATTCACAATACGAACAGGCAAAGGCAACTCCAACGTCCTAGCGTGAGGTTCAATTATTCCAGTTCTTACGGTATTGTTACAACTACCGTACAACATTTTCATCACTATATACCGCACTCTAGCTTTCTAGCGACCGAGACGTAAATTCGCGAAAACCAAATACCGTTCAACTACTAATAATTTGAGCAGTAATTTAATGACTATGGTGAACAGTCTTCGTCAAGTAGACATCGAGTGGAGAAAAAGAGTCCTAAGAGAGTAGGGTCAAAGAAATACAGTACCGAGTTTCATTATGTAAGTAGCCAGTGGTCTCACTCACCCTCTGCTTATGTAATCAAATATGTGCTTTGACTCCTGCTTTCTGGTAAGATTTTTTGCACTCGATGTCTACATGGCAGGCCGTATATGGGATCTTTGTACTCACTTGTAAATTCAAGTGGAGCTCAGGGAAAGTAGTCAAACTAGCTATACGACCAACCCCTCTGGCCTGTAGAGTTATACCACATTAGAGCTTGGGGAAAGTCATATTTTTAGTCATATTGATACTTTTGCTCTGGCCCACGGCGAGCACTGGAACCCTTGAGGGGAGCAATCCCTCACACAATCATGGGAGTTATTAAAGCCATTAGATCCTCTCGGGGGTTTGAATTCTTCATTACACTCTCCACTGTCGCATCTTTCGGATGTGATACTGAGGAACCCAAAAATACTGTCAAGAACGTGGTGTCAAAGGAGTCGGGTAGAGTGCAATTATATGCTGCCTTCATTGTTGGATTCTTTCTTAAAAAGAGACAATTACCGACTGGTCTAATAACGTAGCTGCTAATGGGAGCCTTTAGCGCTAATGTAGGAGGGGGGAAGCTAGAACCCCCCCCCCCCGGGGGGAGTGTATGATAGTAGGCGTTGGGTGTTTTTTTATTATAGAAGCAAACAAATATACAAAAGCGGAACAAAACAGGGGGAAGTGCTGTACTCGAGGAGAGATTAAGTCTCGAGACAATGGGCGCAACCTCAAACCCCATGACACTCAATCATTGCAAGGTCGCAAGGATTTAGGTCAATGTCACAGTGAAAGCGTAAGGTCCTAATTGCCAGATCCGGTGCTTCTAAAGAGAGGGAGGGACACATATTTACATGCCTTAGTATTAATAGTCATTATATTTGTGGTTGCGATTGTGATCTCCATTGTGGGCACAGTCACTAGATATAAGTCTTGGTGATTTCCGAATACTGAGACACATCTGTGCACCCAACTGGTATTTAGAGGGAGGTATCTCAATGGTAGAAAGAATAGAAGAATTAAACACGAAATATTAGTTTAGTAATAAGGAAACAAGAACACATTTGGTGCTCTGTATCATACCGATACAGTACCGGTACATGGGTTTTCTCCGTTGGGGGGGGAGGGGTGACGTACTAGTCTAGCTTAGCTTTTGCTGACTGACTTTTCACCAGAACTTATGCCGAGTGACTGTATCATGATGATCCAGTTTTGCGGGGGATCATGGGGGTGATGGGTTTACCTCAATACAACTTTGCTGCCCAATGTAACTTTGCAGCTTAACCTAATTTTCTAGCTCAACATGAAATTACCGGTATGATGGGGTCTACTGGACATAATGTTTCACTCTATACCTATGTTCCCAATCCCGCTTGTCGCTTAATATGTCCACTTTATTGAGTGGTATCACAGACTAAGGAGCGGTATCGAGTAATATCATGAGTAAATAAGCGGAGAGCGGCCGCCGGGGGGGGGGAAGTTCCTTGTATGAGAGAAAGATGAGAAGAAGATTAAGAGGAGAAGAGAAATAAGGTGAAGGACGGAGAAAGGAAAGAAGGGGGATACAAATAGGGGTGGAGAGAGAGTGTGTGACGCAAGCTGTCAAGGGGTATCACTCGTGACCACAGGAACGGTATAAGGGCATGACCATGATTTCCAACACAATTATTCTCTTAGATACTTCCTCTCTATCCCATAACTTATCGAGACATTCCGGTCGTGTTTTATATCTTGAACAATAACTTATTTGGGTAATTGGGAGTAAATCTAGACGGAATCTCTTGCTTCCATCACGGTTTTACTGGGCGGGCGCAGATTTTGCGATATTCTAAGTATTACTATAGCTCTTTCTAACATATGGTTTTTCCTATCACGATTACTAAAATAGGCTAGTGTTCCGGATTTTAAACCCGAACGGATTGTCTCGACAGGTTATGGGATAAGTTAGGCTTGAGCAACATCTCTTTCATACATGGGCCATCATGGTTACATCAACTTAAGCCACGGAGATAACTGAGTCATAAACTGTGGTTGAGCAACAAGGTAACGCTAAGCCGCAAAAAGTTAGCTGTAAAGTTATGCTAAGATGCCGGGCACTTTGAGCACTCTCGCTGGCGAGCAAGGAGGGAGCGTTCGGGAGCCTGTGGGCAAGAATATCAGTCAGGTCCTAAAAACCTAGGGTTGATGTATGATACCAAATGTTGCGATGTAGTCAATTATGTTAGGAGCTTAAATAATTGAAAGTCGCCCTAGGACGTTGGAGTTGCCATTTCTGGTAAGGTCTCGCACTCTTTTTGGTTTTGTTTTTTGTTTCAAGTTGGGGTTAGGGCGGTCAGTTAGTGCATTCGCATTCCTAACCCAGGAGAGGGAATTTTGGACGTCTTAACGGGAGGTTTGAATATTCCGGTTCTTGAGCTGGATGAGTTTATCGTTTACCTCTCCCATGGCCTCGCTATGAGTGATAAGCTATGCATGGTGCTAAATTTCTGGTTTCACGTTTTGCTTTATAGTGAGGCTCGGGGGTGGTATTTTTTTGTCCAGCTATTCCCAATTTCTAACGGTCTTAAATAGACTATGTGGGATTTAGAGTAAAGTAGTCCCGTCGCCACATATAAACTAAGATGTATCTTGTGGATCCATTAAACCGGCTCATGAAAGAAAACGGGAAGACTCATTATTTGCCACTTCGTGCGTAGCATACTTCCAGGTGCCTTACGTTCTTGGCTTTCGTTATTCGCAAAATTATAATCCTCCAACCTGAAAAGAGAGAAAATCAGAACAAAATTTGCTGAATCCAAAGAAAAAAATGCAGGCGATCCCAACAACTAGTATACAAATTCTTGAGCTGAAACTAGAAGGAAAAAGCCTTTTGGACATGCCGCCGCGGAGAAGGGAAAGACGGAATTTGGACGGGGAAAATAACAACTTTGTGTTTCTCTTCCTGGAAGGGGCAAACGCAATAGCCCTATTCACGGGAATGATGCTAGCACCCAAACCAGGCTCACACGGGAGGTCGAATTCGAGATCCACGCCTTTACGGAAGATGAGGCAGTGGGTCGACCCTCCGTAGTGAAACATCCCCATCTGTTCGCCTTTCTCAACGTGTTGTCCCATGTGTACTCGGATATCGCAAGATGAGATCTCCCCCATGCCGACGGCCATGAAGCAAATCAACCCAATGTCAGGGTTATCTGCTTCAATGAATAGGATCGCACGAGTGGCTACCTCGGTTAGATATCTTTGGGATTCGTTGGGTGCCGCCTCGTCGAATCCAGCCGCCGAGGGTTCCGAGTAATATATTCCAGGTTGTAAATATGCCTTAACTACCCGGCCACTGACGGGACTGTGCCATCGGTGGTAGGATAAGGCATCAAGAAAACCCTGGTAAACAGTGCCCTCAGCAAACAGAGGGGTAAAGGAATCGCCCGCGAGCATGTGTTTTATCGAATACGGTTGACCCTTGATCCAAAAGAGATCCCCTTCTTTGACGTTTTTCCGAAGACTATACGGCGCTGATTCGCATGCGTTGATGATGAATCGGTCGTCGTCTGGAGCTGCAATGGGCCGTGCGCCATCTTGTAACTCTCTTGTGAAAAAGTCGTCCCAGGATTTGAAGCCGTGATATGGCTCGGCAGGTTGACACTTAAAGGTTTTATCGAAGTTGTTTAGTTGCTTTTCCTCCAACGCTGTTGGGCTGAACCAACCTCCGTCCGGGTTGTTGGTGAGCACATATCTCGATTCTGGGGAGCTAAGGAAGTTTGCCCACTCCTTGAGCATCTTGCCGATCTGCGCATTGAGCTTCTCGTTCATAAATGCAGCAGCGCCGCTTGGAGTGCCTATTGGCCAATTGAGGATGGCGCTGATAGGGTTTCCGACGAGGCTAAGGCCCTTCCTGTATTCGGGCCCTGAGGTCATGATTTCGTTGAAGCGTCTCATCATCGTAAAGTAGTCGCGCACTTGTGGGTTGCCGTTGGGATCTCTGTCGAAAGATGGCTTGTTGGGTATCTCATCGAACATTTGATGAATGAGCATATAAATTATTGGGTCGTTCTCGATCAAGTCCTTGAGTTCCTCGATGACAGGATGGAACGCCTCTGCCCTGCCCTTGGGCCCAACTATTTCTAACAGGTTGTTAAGCCACATTTGAAAGGGGTGAAATGTAAAGCTTAATCTTAGTGTAGAGTTATGTGGCGCCTCGCGCAGTGTTATATAAATCTCTGGCGTGAGTAGCGCAGAGAGGAATCATGCCTAATTTATATTTTCTTCGCAATCGAATGAATAGAGTATGGGATTCGCCGATTTGGTGCCGAGAAAAGGACACCACGCCTGCCGAATCACTGCAGCTGGTATATGGCTATTGCACTACCTCCGGTGGAACATCGTGTTCCTGGTGATGCACGGAATGGATCCGGGGACTCGCTTGGGGGTTCACCTAAATCGGGGTTGTAAGTGCAAGGGAAGAGAAGAAAAAAGTAGGGCAGAATAGGTGAATCTCCAATTAATCACTAAGACTAGTTAGTATGAGCTGAAAATCTGTAGGTATGATGGTGAGGGTCTCACTATCTTAGCCTAGATTGGATATAGCTAGACGATCACTTGCCCTTACCTCTCCTCCACAGGCGCCATATGATAGTATGCGGTTTTTAGTTAGGGATTGTGGGGCAAATTAAGAGGTGGATTAGATAGAAGGCGACATTTGGGAGCTGGGGATTCTCGGGTTAGATTTCCGCCTTTGCGAAATAATGCATACTCGGATGTCGGTAGTTGGATTTGCTTTCAAGACACCAACCAGACTCAATGAGTATTTCCTTCTCAGTTCCCAAGGAATATCGCGTGTAGTAGAAAAGAGAGATACAGCAGATAGAAAAAGAGAAATCGCATCCACAATCACTCATACCGGTAGGAGAAAATTGCCCGAAGCTTCTCTCTAGCGCGTTGATGTTCACGGGGCTTGGTCTGCTAATTCACGTATACTACCGTATGCGGCGGTTGGAGGGAGGAATACGTGAGTATTAAGACGCGAGAAAAATGCAATTGAATGGATGTGTGATTGACATCTACTTATGGTACTCTACAGTACTCGGGGTACAGGTATATTAAAAATCGGAAACTACCCGTGCTGAATCAGGGCCAAAGAGATCTGGCGATCACAATGTCTGGAAAGAGAGACAGTGTTATGAGACATCTTAGGACCACACTTGTTGTGCCATGTGATGAGCAAAGCCCAAGCCCTCTCATGGTCATATTAGGAAGCATCATTTCTCATTATTCATCCATCATAGGTTTATTTTTGCTTTTCCATCATACTGGTTTATCAAGAGTTAATCCATGTTGCTAACTTACTTTCCAAGTTTTCACGAGCTTTGGTTGATAAGTTATCTGAGCAGGGATACTCCCATTTCCGGCATTTCATGACCCCCCCCCCCGGGTATGTTCGAATAACACTCTTTCTGATATCCAGTCTGGCGATTTTTTGTGAAACCAGTAGAGTGTTTCGGGTCAAAGGAGAAAATGAATAAGGCAAGAGATGTGCCAAGCCACCACCCTTTTGGGAGTGGTGAGAACTGGTAAAAGCTGCTAAAGTTATATAAGATGTTTTCGCATAGTTAATGTAGGTTGACCTGCGAAATAATCCCTGTGTTGTGCGAAGATATACTCCTGGGTATGATACTTGTATATTATGAAAGCCAAAGTTTAGGTTAATCCGATTTAGACTTGACATTTAGTGGATTTTTTCTCTATTTGCATGGGCCCTGAAACTGTGTGAGAATGTTGCCGAATATGATACCATTCTTTCTAAGGACTGGCATTTTTTTTATACGGTAGTGTGCTAAACAGGGCCTAAGAGAATTTTTCTCTCTCTTTAATTTTGATAGCTATGATGCTGTGTACTCGCATTGTATATTTCAACTTCAACAGCGTTCCGGAAGTGTCGAGGCTAGGGCTGAATAGGAAAAATCCTTGGTTTCGCAGCCATTTTTTGCTCTTAATAGAGCGGTTGGAGCAACTAGCTCGAGAGAACGACCAGCGGGAAATCGATATTCTAATGAGCATATAATATTATAATGATCCCTAGGTCAAGGAAGAGGCCACTGCGCTCTCACTGTAAAATATGTGCATGCTCTTCATATAGACAGTATTGTAGGTCAATGCAAGGTCCCTTCTCTTAGTTAGAGCATAGAATGGCTTTTTGTGGTCTAGTGCGGTATACGGTTGGCAGATAGTCGGCGACTTAAGAGCACTGGAATCCATCCAGTAGTAGCGAGATTATTAACGGATGCCTGCTTTGGACGGAGTTCCATAACTCAGCATTCAGTCGGGGAGGTACAGAAAGGGTTCCTACCGTGGAATCTGCCGCTCTATTTCAACCCGCGTATTAGGATATGGAAGTAAAAATCGAGTACTGGTATGCAAAGAACCCTGTTTTTGCGGAGAGGTATTGAGCTGGCCGGGATAATAGAAAAGATACTCAAGTGGATTATAAGAACCCGGACTAAACTTGGCAGATGTAACCTAACACATCATTGATGATGTGTGTATTAAGTACCGTAGAATCTGGCCATATAGAGACATTTGCCAAAGTGGTACCTCGCAAGGTAATACCACTTTCGGGGGGAATTCGGATCATCTAGGCAGCACAACTTGTCTCTACTCGAGCACTGCATAACTAATAAGGCAAGAAAAATTAGGTTTGATCGCTCTTTCGCTTTGATGTTTTTTCGTTTTTTCTTCCACATATGGTATACTCCAACACCAATTCTAACAGTCTCCTACTTGGCAATGGCCTCTATATGTCCTGATTCTACGGTAGTTGCATGTTGGCTACTTTATTTGAGACACTAAGGCCTACACGATTTTTCTGCAAAGGTATTTAACTTAGGAATTACTTGAATGCAACTGCACTGGGTTTTAACCTCCTAGTGCCCACCAGTTTCTTCTAATCCCTAATCTGTGAGGTTCCGAGATTCATGTCTTATCCTTGTCATACTCGATTTTCACTTCAGTTTCCGAGTGGTAGTAGCAAAAGTTTTGTATCACCAACTCTCCGGAATTGCAAATTAGTATTGCTTTTATCGGAAGAGTGCGCCGGAAGCAAGCCGTTTGAGGAGTCTAACTGCCTTTAAACACGAGAACATGTACTGATATTTGTTCCAGCCAGTCATGCAGTGCTTTCTATGACCAGTTGTGTCAAATCGGGGAATGGATCTTCGAGAATTGCTTACTAGATCATCCGAACTCTGCGAATCTAGAATTACCGGGTGATCAAGTGCTTGGGGGAAGAGGTTCGAAGGGCCCCGTACAAGGTTTAGCTAGCTGGGTTAAGCGATTTGAGATACTTACCGGGTGGTTCTGTATCACATTGGGCTCCCGAGTTGGCTTACTAGCTGGTGGGGACTGGTGGCAGAGACGTGGAGAGAAGAACCAATTCCGGTATTTGTGGCATCCTGACTATGGGGGCGGAGATAGTGGGAACGTGCAGGAAGGAAACCTGCACGGTCCACTTCCAGCTCCTATGGCGAAACTAGCGAACATATAGCCACCGGCGGGAGTGCTCGTGTTATGAGACCTGTTTAGCTGCGATCGCCGGTGGGGCCGTACAGTGGGCTGATAACGTACCCCATATGGATACCGGATATCACCGGGAAGCCGGATGTCTCAAATGATGAGTCAGCTCAGTGAGGTACCGCACATTTAAACATTACCGTATTTACTGGAATAATTGAACCACGCGCTAAGAGGTTCAAATAAGGTTTGGCGTGTGGAAATCAGTGAGTCGAAATGATTGTCGTTCCTTCGTACTCTGAGACAGGTGCTCGGACACCAGAATTCCAACGTCAAGTCTACTTCTGACTCACATTAGAGCTATAAGAAAAGACCTGTAGATAGAGATACTAGTTTAAGATTCAATTTACCTTACCAAAGAGATAAATTCCATTTTCCATACGCTTTGCATTTGTAACGGGGGCACCCTATAGAGAGGTGAACTCTAAGGTTGCGACCGCACCAAAACTCAAAGTAGAAGATAAAGATAGAGTAAATAATTCATGAAGAATAAAAGCGGTTAAACTTAATATCGTTAAGCTGAAAGCTTCACTCAATTAGTTCTCTCGAGGAAAGTTTGTTATCGAAGTAGAATGCCAAAAGCTTAAACTTAAGTAGATATCAGATTTAAGCCTTGGACATTCACCACTATTCCGACCTTGTGCAAGCACCCTGTCCTGCTCAGGGTTTGTCCGAGGTCTACACTCTATCACAAATTATCCTGCTGGAAGTGTCGGACCAACTCGGGTACACTTAACTCCGTTAATGGGATGTGAGTTTCTGCAATCCATCTCCAATACAACCGTAGGTGGAAAAACTCTTCCTATGGAAGTCATACCAGTGGCTAACTGTTATGACAACAACTGGAGTCAATACCTAGGTGGTGGACTCACTGGCCCAGTGGTAGTTTCGTCTATACAAGCTATGCAGTCCATCATTTAATCTACGTGACTATCCAAAGTGATAAATTGACATGCAAGCTCCCCCGGCGAGATGTAGCCGATGGTGGGCTAAGTGGGCGCTACCCATAGCCATCCTCTCGGGACATACTCTACCGTGATAAGACTCAGACCTCTAGAGTCCAATAACAACCCATAGTAATGCTACAAATCAAGGGGAGAAGGTCCGGGCTGGTTACTGAGGTATTTGTCTCGAAAGCACCCTGGCTTTCTGAGACTACCTGAGTACCACTAGGAAGACTACCCTACAACCCGTAGGCTAGAATAGACTCCTAGATGCCCGAGAGACCACATATGGATGACCCCCATTTTGGCGGTTACCCATACTCCCCTTAT